>Ga0228710_1001995_pt1 | contig 31625 bp, 15 predicted proteins | sample MedpolnodulmetaG_FD_177995 | JGI IMG/M metagenome (GOLD analysis project Ga0228710, IMG submission 177995) | Root nodule microbial communities from Medicago polymorpha collected in Santa Monica, California, United States - pink nodules | ecosystem: Host-associated > Plants > Roots > Nodule...
TAATAATTTTTTTTTTTTTTTTGTATAGATATACAATTTTTAAAGACCAAAATATAAAACGTTAGACAATAAAAAAAATTAATTTATTAGAAATAAAAGGAAAATTAAGTTATTACACAATAAACTTACACATGTACAAAAGTGATAAAGTTTAGAATGACCGAACAACATCAACATCACAACTTTGCTCACACATGATTAATGGTTCATCCGTGAGCATGGTTTTATGCTGCTACACCTACTTAAAAGTTAAAACCTAAATACAAGAATACAAATAGCAAAAGAACATTTGATTCATTAATTGGCAGAGATATGGGTGCGCAACTAATCTTGATTGCAACATAAAAGATACTCCACATTCCCCAAATCATAGACAGTTCACCTCAGTCCTGCTTCTAATTTTTACTATAAGTTCACCCTCTCCCCTTTGATTCGACAATTCTTCCATACCATATAACATATGTTCCGAAGTTCTACGGTGGGTTTTGGATCCTCTCCAACACACAAGAAAATGAGTGTCAGGAGAAAAGATGAGGAAAAAAAACGAGCAAATGGATAAAAAGCAACAAAGAAAGAAAGTTCATTGATAATTATGTTCCAATGTTGGATGGTATGTCCATTAGGAAAGAAAATGCTATAATGTGAAGAAGGTCGAGAATATTCGTTGAGTTGTGTTAATTTTTTATGACAAGATACACCTAATGTTTTTTTTAGTTGTTAAGTTCCTTTGTTTATAAATAAATAAATAAATAAGTATATGAGAAGCATCCAATTTGACATGATTACAATACAACTCTCACTTTTAAAGTGTATTTCTTCTGGAAAATACTAACAAATGTTCTGATGAAACTTTTGAGGATCTAAAATAGTAAATTCTATAAAATATATGTGTATTTAATGCATTAAAATTTAATTATTTAACTTTTTAGATACATAACTTCTTAATCTAGAATGTCAGAATGCTCCACGAGCTGTTTTTTTTTATTTTTTACCAAAGTTCCATTTTATCAATTGCTCATGACGACACAAACTAAAACATGACATTAGTTTTCTAAATTTGTTTGTTTCTCATACCTTCACTTTTTTAACATCATTATTATTTTTCCATCAAAAAGAAAGACATTCAAATAACTAAAAGGTCACAAGTTTATTGATACCTCCAACTCCAAGGCATTAAAAATTCTAGGATTGACAATGACTAATATTTTACGATAAATATCTTTTTTACTAAATAACATTGTGTTCTGTCGTCTTTCCTCAAAGAAGTTTGTTGTCGTATTTTATATATATATATATATATATATATATATATATATATTAATAAATATAAATTAAAATATGTATTTATAAGTTTATTTTTGTATAAGGACATTTTTGACATTTTACTAATATACCTATTTCTTTTTTCTTATTTTCCTCTCACTTTCAATCATACCATACAACTAAAAATTATCTCATATTTGTAACCAACAAAAAAATCTCATTTTTTATTTACTTTTTACTCACTTTCTTTCTTTTTAACAATTTTTCCTCTTTAGTTTATTTTCTTTAACTTTGTTATTACATTCCAAACAAAATGTAAGAGATAGATAAAATGAGACGTTGTAAAAGGATGTAAGGAGAGGACTAAATCATCCAAGGCCTATGTAGGGCATCGGGAGCAAAACATCATATATGCATAGGTGGCCACGATCCACCTTACAAAAAATTATAGGGGATCGGTTCGTAAATTCACACATTAATCGATCAAACTGGTGTGTGTGTCTGAAAATTCTATACTAATAAGATTTTGGACAAAACTTAGGTACAATTTCTTAGGTACTTTTCGTATGGTTCTTAACTAAAAATATAACTTTTTTGGAGATAACAAACTTTGAGAGAATTATGGATTTAAGGAAATCATGATGAATTTAGTTAAAAACCATACGAAAAGCACCTAAAGAATTGTACCTAAGTTTTTCCTAAGATTTTTATTGCATTTGTTAAGCTACTTAGATTATTTTTTTGTCAACTTTTGCCGTTTGGATTTTATTAATATATTTATAGATTTGTTTATTATGTTCAATATTGCACACGTTAAGTCAACTAAAACTAAAAGTAGCAATTTTTCATTGAAAACAATAATTATTTATTAAAAAAATTATATGTTTAATATAAAATGCACAAGTTTCAATATAAACTTATATTTTGAACTTCTTAACATGTGTAAATTTGCACATTATAAAAAAAATCATATATCTAATTTCCACTCACAAGTTAACTATCCGTAAGAAAAATTAGATATTTTGTCAAAAAAATATAAGGTCTTTTTGAGTTTTTTCTTTGTCTATTTTTATAAGACCATTTTGAGTTTTTTCTTTGTAAAATAAGACCATTTTCAAATTTCAAAGTACATTAATTATTTCTTCATCAATATACTCATATTTATGTTACAATTTTTTTTTGGTCAAGTAGCCTAGTGGCTAGAGAAATTTACCTTAAAGTTGAATAAGTGGAGTGTTCGGGATTCAAACTCCGACCCCTGCATATATTGTACATTATCCCTTGTCAAATGAGCTAAGCTCATTGGGATGCTACATATTTTTCTTTAATATGTAATAAATACATTTGGAAACATTAACAAACTCTCTCTCCTTGAAGGTAAATTTATAAAACAATAGAAGTTGTTAACAAAATTAATACGATAATCAAATTTTTTTAATTCCCGTGTTTTCGACTATATATTTAGAGAGAGAAAATAAACATTTTAATAAGTTACATCATGCCGTAACTTTAATTTGCAAAAATAATGTTATTTTATTGGGGAGAGGATTTTGAAAATGGAATTGGTTTATTAAATTTGACTTATTTTAAAGGGAAATGCTAACCGGTGCTCCCGGGGCACTGGTTAAGGATACTAAAAAGGGAAATTATATAGTAATTATTGCATTGAAAACTGTGTAATTAATCCATAAATAAGTCAACAAAGTTTCCTTTTATAGTAATAAATTCCTTTTTTTGTATGCTTAACCAGTGCCCCGGGGGCACCGGTTAGCCTGATCCTATTTTAAATAATAGTTCATTCGGTTAAACAAAAAACATATATAGTTTATATTAAAAACGCAAATTCTCAGACACACGACTCTAAAATAAATTACATTCACAACAACTGTGTTCATGTATATACCTGCAAGTGGAAAGGAACATGAATATATTGGTAATGTTAAAATTTGGTGTGGGGAAGGAGAAGTAATTGTACTTGCATGCCAATGCATGGTTCAGCTCAGCGTGGTGTAAGGCACACCCTACCAGCAGATGGGTTGAGTTTTTAGAAGCATGTGGTACTGTATAGTCTATAGGACATAATATATAATATGATCGGGGGATATACTCAAAGGAAGGCATGTCAAATTTTATTGAACATTTGGACCCCACCATGTGCTTGTCTTTAACATTGCTACGAGATAACGACTGGGGAATATCGCTCCATTTATATCTATAGCTTTCTGTTAAGATAAAAAGACCTCATGTCATAATCGTATGCATTAAAATAAAGATGCTACAACGAAAAAGGGAGAAAAAGGTATACAAAGAAGATAATTTAAGGATTATTTATTTTGACAATATATAAATATCGAAGTAAACGTGAATTTTGAACAGATAGGAGTGGGGAGGGAATGAGTTTCTTACCGTTTCTTTCCCCTAAGGAGAAGTTAAGAGTGCTATATGGGATGGTGACACTCCCAAAAGTCTAGCCTAGATGAAGCTTATCTTGACTTAAAAGAACTTTGGGATGATAGTAAAACTAAATGTATGACATCCATTATTTTTAGGTCCTTAATGTCTCATAAGTCCCTAAAAAAATTGAAAGATAACTCTTCATGACATTTTTTTTTTTTGACATATTCGGATGATAATTTCCGGAGCGCATTTTTTCAACACAAAGATATATTGAAGGGGTCTAAAAAGAAATCCTTATTTCATAATTACACCAAAATAAGTATTTATAAATGACGAACTTAATTGCTCGTTCAATGTTTTGAGGCCCAATATGGAGAGTTTGTAATCCATTGGTGACTTTAGACAGATGCTCATTAGGCATGTTAATGGGACAAATACGAGTTTTGTGTTCCCCGTTCCCAACTTTAAAGGAGGTGAAAGATAAAATTTCATCCCTGTTTTTTATGGAGTTCAAGTATCCTCGTCTCATACCCACATGAACTTGGACGACGTTTTTGTAGTTTTTTTTTATTAAAATAAATAAATAAAAAGTTCAAAACTCAATTTCAAAAATTTGATTTATTTAAAAAAAAAAAGAGGAAACCGCTTGTTTAAGATTCAATTTAAAAATAAGCATATGAATCAAGATCAAAGGTGGACACCAATGTCACCATTACACATCTCCGTCTTTCGAAATCGGATAAAATCCAAATTGAATCAATTTGGGCGGTTACCTATAAGTACTGGTTCATTTGCTATGCCTAATGTTTATTGAATGCATGTGTAATGTTGTATCTAAATTACTTGCTAGTTAACCATATTTGTATCTAAATACCAGCCCTCGTCTTTTGAAATCGAACATACCCTTGTAAAGACGCTTTAGCGCGCAAGTCAGTGAGGTCTCAAGGTAATTTGAGGTGATTACTCATAATGATGTGTATGTGATTTTGGTGTGGACCGCTTTATTTATAAGCCTCTAGAGCAGATAAAACGGTTTTACCCTTATGGATCGATGGTCCAAAGATCGTTTTATCATATAAAGGGCTCAAACAAGCTCTTGACTGATGCATGTGGTATGCAGTTGTAGGTTGTCGCTTTATTGGGCATAAACTTAGATATTGGACTATGGGTCATGAGGATTGGATCGTGGGCTGATTCAGGGTACTATGGTGTCGACTGCTGATGTCCGACTAATAATAAGATTCCATGATCCGAGAGATGATTACACTCAGATGATTCTGACGAAATTCTTTGAGATGACACATCGCGCGCCCTTTCGTTTCAGTGGGTATTTTGGACTTTGTATGTGATTATTGCGCTTTGTCAGCCACGACGCGTAGGTTGTCGTTTAACTAGAACATGTAACCATTTTGTGTGGAACATTAAATGATGACGGGGAGGTTGAAAAGACACCCTTGTAAGTCTCGTGGATGATCTCGATCGTTAGATTGGATCATCTTAGGTTGTGGATCATTGGACGATGAAGAGAAAGTATGTTGTCTTTCCCTCTTCCAAACTTCCTTGCTAGGACATGTGATTCCTCTTTTTCCTTTTCGAGACTTCTTTCATTTCTACTTTTTGTTCCAAGATTTTCCCTTTTTTGGGTGCTTTGTATCTCATTCTCAGGTCGAATTCCTGTAAATGTGTAGCCGTCCTTTCTCATTGTTAACCATTTTATTTGACTTTTCATTGAGTTACACTTTTTTCTTATCTTCGTTCATTCATGTCTTCTGGTGACAAAGAATTTCAGGGTTTCGGCTCTAAGGGTACTCCCAGTTCTAGTTCACTCTACGAAGTCCGAAAATAGGTTCATTTGATCCCTACGTTTCTCCATTTCACTCTCCCAATGTTGCGTCCCCACCAGGCCCGAGGGAATTTGGGTGGCACGACACATCTTTAGAGACCTTTTGGGTCATGAACCGAATGAGGAAGAAGTGGACCGCCAACTTATCCTGACTTTTTTTACACTAGTCTGATGCTAAAATGCTTTTAGCGTCCAATTTTTTACTAACAATGTTAGCTTTTTGCTCACGCCAAAACGCTAGTTTCTTATAGTGTAATTAGGATCATATTTTGATTTCTGAAAACAAAATGAATTGTCTCTAATACATATTTACAAGCAAACAAGTGAACATTTTAGTTTAATGGGGCAGCTAAAAGTACAAGGTTAGTGCCGTAGTGCTATATTAGTTGAGGGTTGCAAAAGTCTCTAATAATAATTAAGGACAATAAGTAAGTTGATTGTTGCCTACCAAATCCTCCCTACCACAACTAATTTAATAGCAAATGAAAGTTGATCATGTGGGTCAGAAAACCCAGAAAGCATATGGGAAAGGTACAAAGGCATAAGTCTAAAATGGCTGTTATCATAGCCAAAGCCAAGTGTAAATGTGTAAATATTTTTCTAACACTGCCATCATTTCGATGATTCCTTCCTCTAGACGCGGCTATAAATTATGATTAAAGACATAAACTATACATGGATAGTTAATTAGCAAGTGCACATACATATAGATAAATTATAAGCAGCAATATCACCCTAATTGAACGACCTTATCAATCATCATCACTTCGAGGCTGTAGGTGACTTTGATGCCAAAACGGCATGTAGGGTATGCCAAATAATATAAGCCATTTTTATTTTATATATAAATACTAGGACTAGTTTTGTTGTTTTACCCACCTATAGATATGTGATTGTTCCCTAACTAACACTGTTTTTCCCCTTGCGCTGAAGGCACGATAGAAGGAGTGATTAAGCTTCTCATAGAGGAAGCTAACTCGGTTATATTTTTAATTAATATATCATGTTAAATTTAGCACTGAACGCGCGAGGCATAAAAACAACGACGACTAAAGAATAAACACTTTTAAAGATTAGACAAACTCAAATAAATCAATTTAAATAAACTCTTAAAAGTAAGTTGATCTAACTTGGACACTACCCAAACTTTAGAAAAAGTATATTAACTATTCGCAACCTAACCACTTGGTTAGTGCATGACTAAGAAAAAATATATATTTTTCTACAAATAAAAAAATAAACAGAAATGTGTTTAGCCTTCTATTAATTTAGTTTGGTCAATCTCCACTGTAATTAGATTATTTCATACGTATAATCCGTATTCTCATAATTAATTAGCTTCCGATTTCAGTACAAAAAATTAAAAAACTTAAGATTACGTATTGGTTTTGCATCTTTGATTAATTCACACCTACAATACAACTACAGCCTTTACACATATAGTTGGTGTGCTTTCACCATCAGAAGAAAGCATAAAAAAGAAAGATAAGTTTCCTTTTCCATAATCAATTCCGATCACTTAATCACATAATTTGTAGGCTATAACAAGTCGTTGAAAAAGCAAACCGCAGCTATATATAGGCCCAGCCGTGAATCGATAGTGATCGCACCTTCACCCACTTCTTTCACCTCTAAACGTCTCACCCTTATTTAATATGAGATGAGATATTTAATACGCTCTCTTCACACCTAGAATTAAACATTTAGAGTGCGACTCAAGAGATCTGATGACAAATAGTTCTATTAATCTCAAATATGGTTTAAGATAATATTAAAATTTTAACTTGACCTAGTTCAATAATTATAAAATCAACTTGTAAGGTGATGACGGTCTCCACTTATAAATGAAGTTTAAAATTATGGAACAAGTCACAATCCTAAAAAAAAAATTGATAAAGTTTCACGTCTAGAAGATCATTGCTTCGAAATTTAAATTCTCAATACATTCTATACATGCATAGAATTGTTGGTACATACCTTAAAGTTGTGATAATATCAATTAATGAATTTTAAGTTATGTTTATGCATGAATGTTGATATGTTTATTGTATAGTACTTTATGAGAGAGAGAGATATGTAGCAGTTGCAGATATTGCACGTGATTCTACATCCATTTTGTTAAATTCTTCATAGAATTTCTGTACCAATCACGTTACACACAGTATACAAATACAGAAATTTGAAACAAGGAAATCCCTTCTTTTTTTTTTTTTTTTTCTTCAACCAGTATAATAGCTAGATTTATTTTTTTAAGGTGAATAAATGAGGTGTTTGTGGTTTAAACTTCGGCCTCTACATATAATAATGCATGTCCTTATCAACTGAACTATGCTCACGAATATCTTTGTATGTTATTTTTATTAAGACAAAATAATTATTTTAGGATAAAGTCTTAAACTGTCATTTTTTATCAAAAAATATAATAATCTTAAAACTGTCACAATTTTACGGTTGGCTAACTAAAAAACCACAAAACGAACACTTTTGTCGTTGTCCCTATTTTGTAATTTTAATTTTCTCAACAACATATTCCACGTCAATTGTCAACTACAGTTTGTTTATAGTTCATTCACATGATCATGTATCCATCAAATATATTTTATTTTCCTATTCAAACAAATTAACATCATAATTAGTGGTGGCATTTAGTGTAAATAAAACCAGAAAGACAGGGTCATTTCAGGAAACGCACTGGTCAAAAGAACGACATCCCGCCAAACACCAGTCCCCGCTGTAAAAGAACAATCAGAAAAAACATAAACATCGGTACGACAATAATTCAACCACGCGCATGAACACGTCTTGCAAACCACGCACCTACATCAACCCGTAGATAAAGTGGACCATACAGAAACAATGGCGCGTATGACTTCCAAAAGTGGACCCCACCGTAAGAAATGGTAACAATGATGCAAGTTACTGAAAGAAAAAACAAATTGATTTCAAGTCGTTGAGAAGGGGAGACACAAATGAGTCAGGTTTCAAGCTTTTGTTTTTCCTTTTACTATTTTTTATTTTTATTTAATTTTTCTCTTTTTTTAACCTTTTGAAAAAGTAACGCTATAGATTCTTCTTCTTCATCATATTTCTTTCTTCTTTTATGTACTATTCTTGTTGTCATTCTTCAACTTCAATCCTGTTTTTTTCTCTTTATCATCTTGCTTAGTTGGAACTGCATAAGCTGTGTTTGGCTCTATGTTTTAACTTTTTTGCTATGTAAGTTCTTTCTATCTTTCCTGCATTTCCATTTTTGTTGCATGCAACTGTTTTTTTTTTTTTCACTTACTTTACTTTAGTTCTCATTTTATATATTTTTTTTCAATTATATTTGTTTACAATTTGCTTCAAGTGCAATGGTTGATGAGAAGTAAGAAGTATGTTTATTAATTTTATTTATTTTTATTTTTAACTAGTAATTGGAGTTAAAATTGGTACCTGACATGGATAATATTTTTGGAATGTAGGTTGATTTGATATTGATAATATTTAGTAATGCATTTGAGAAATTGTTAATTAATGGTGTCCACGTCTAGTACAATATATATCAAAATCCTCTTGCTTGTGATCTCAAGTTGCCAATTTTCTTAGATCATTTCTCTCTTTTATATTTTCTTTTGTTTTTATTTTTATATTAGGCTCCTACGTCATTGTATACAATTTTTCATTTTTGTTGTGTAGATCTCTATGGTTTCATGATTTTGTTGTTTGTTGAGCTATAGTAGCCATGACATTTTATCTGATTTGTATTTTTCTATTTTTTTCTTGGAGGCAGATGTACTAACTTTGTTCAAATTGATAATTATTTTGGCTATATGAATGCTTTTGACACGGTAACTGTGCTTGATCTATCTCTTTCATTAGAAGTAGGAAAAAAATGACACAATGATTGTGATTGAAATCAACCCCAACATACTGGTTAGTTTGTGTTGATGTTACTTATTGTATTCAATCTTTCCCTTTGTCCTTTACAACTTATGGCGACACGACAGCTACTTCTACTAGATTTTAACGACATTTATGATTTGATTGTTTAATAGATATGCACGATCGTTTTTTTATCAAACAATATAAAGGTTAATTGAAATGCCTGTTGTAGTTGTAGTCTAAATCCATCTTATATCAACCTGACAATAGTTGCTTTAAACTCTAATCTTTTGTTCTTTGGTGATAATGATTATATCCACCTTCAAATTTTCATTCTCTTAAACCGAACTTGAATGGTTTAATTTACAGTGTCGTTCATGATTAACTGCTAAATCATCAACTACATTTGGTGAGCATACATGACTTAGGCCCTTTTATTGTTTAGCACCTAATTGCATGGTGATGAATTTGGAATGTCCCTTTCCTATTGTGTAGTACACATGGTAGTTGGATCAAATAATCAAATGTATTTGATGTATCTTAAAGTGCATATACATTTTGCATACATGACATGGAAGGGTGAACATCTAGAGCTTTTAATATCCTATCCGGTTCAGCTAAATGAAGATAGTATTGATTTTTCTTTCCATGATATTCTTAACTGAAGGTTTGATAATATGTTTCATTTCTTCTTTTAGCAGACAAATCTTTTTTCACGATGACAAAGATTAGTCCTGAAATTGAAACCAAGATGCCAATGGAAGCAGTTCCGCCTGTTTCAGCCGATGTGAGCTTTATTTCTAACAGTTTTCCAAAGTATAAACTAGGGGCTGATCATCAAGTTTTTCAAGAGCCTGCTGAGGATAACCAGGGTCCTTCTTTGAAAGAAGTTATTGAACAAGAAGCTTCTAATTTGTCAGAACAGAACAAGCGTATCTCAGTTCGTGACCTTGCCAGTAAATTTGACAAGAACTTGTCAGCAGCTGCTAAGCTGTCTAATGAGGTTCCATAATTTATATTTGCTTCTGGCCTATAATAGAAAATTCATTCAAATAAGTATTTGTTCAGTAAAAACGAAAAGAACGAGAAAAATCATGTTTAGTTACATCACTTTTCTGTTGTTATGACTGTTTTAGTTGAATTAGAGTTTGCCATATTTCACGAGTTTCTTTTTTATTTTGCACTTCAATGGAGTCATGTTTTTTCCCTCAACTTATGGTGATATGTTTATTTTTCATGGAATTCAGGCAAAGCTAAGAGAGGTTCCATCTTTGGAGGGACATGTTCTTTTGAAGAAGCTAAGAGATGCATTGGAATATTTGAAAGGACGTTTTACGGGAAGAAATAAAGAGGATGTGGCGAATGCTATCTCTATGGTTTGTTATTTTATACTACTCCACGATCTTAAGTACATTACTTTGTTCAATGTTTGAAATTGTATTTCTATTTCATCTTTTTTGAGTTTCCTGGCTCACTCTTTTGGAGCATATCTCAATTTGTTTCTCTATAACATATTTCAAGGATGCTATTTCAGAGTGCATGAGAAAAATTCTCATTTCCTCTTATTCAATCCATGTTACTCCATACTTAACAATATATTAATCACAGGTGGAAGCTTTAGCTGTTAAGTTGACTCAGAACGAAGGAGAACTGATTCAAGAAAAGTTTGAAGTGAAAAAGCTTTTGAATTTTCTCAAACAGGTCTTATTTGACATCTAAACTTTTCATTTTCTAAATGAATATAGAATCTCCATCAAAAGATCATGATTTATTTTTTCTGGAAAAGAAATGTGATCCCGTCTTTGTTCTATAGGCTTCTGAAGATGCTAAGAAGTTGGTTAATCAAGAGAAGTCTTTTGCTTGTGCCGAAATTGAGAGTGCTAGAGCAGTGGTGCTGAGAATTGGGGAGGCACTTGAGGAACAAGAAAAAGTTACACAAGCTTCTAAACCACAGGTTCTACCATGCTGTTTGGTTGCACAATTATGGTTGCACGTGTACAATTTTGCGTTAATGATTTCACAATCAAATACTAAGCACTAAAATAATCTTTTATGTGCATTTGAAAGTCACATGCATGAGTTTATATGAAAGAATTGCAGTTTTTTTTTTCCAGCTATTATTATGTTACGTTAATTGTTAAGCATACCTTTTTTGTGTTTTCTTACTGTCAGGATGTGGATGGACTAGTAGAAGAGGTTCAAGAGGCTAGAAGAATCAGATTGCTGCACCAGCCAAGCAAGGTACATTTTTGCCTAATTTAATTATACGTCATTTTATGATAATGACAATGATAATAGTGAATGAGTAGTTCTAATAATTTATAGATTTTGACAAAAAGCATAAACATTCCTTTTCTTTTTTTTTTCTTCCACAGTATCCATATTGTATATGAATGGGGAACTTACATAATGAAAATTTCTATGCATTGTCATAAAAAACCAAGTATCTCATACAATTTTGTTCTATGATTCAAATTTCCCATAACCTAGAGTGTATACTATTTGAATATTCTTCAAAATAGTGAAAGTTTGCTTTTCATGAGAATTTTATAACAATTTCAGGTTATGGCCATGGAATATGAACTCCGTGCTCTAAGGGATCAAATTCAAGAAAAATCGGTGTTTTCAATTCAGCTTCAGAAAGAGGTTTGTTGATATCTTGTTTTACTTGTTTGATTGACTGTGGAGAGAGTCTAATAGACAAATATAATTTTCTTCCAATAACTTCATTTTCTTCATGGCAGCTAACAATGAGCAAGTGGGACAAGGAGAATAAATCTCATTCATATAAGTTAGATGGTTCTGAAGCTTTGGGTTCATATATGCAAGTCAAGCCTTGCACGAATGAAGTGCCACAGGTTTCAAAATGTTCATTTCAGTGGTATCGCTTGTCATCTGAAGGCAGCTGGAGGGAAGTTATTTCAGGTACTGTGTTTTTAATTGATTTTCTAGCATATGGTGAAAATTCAAAGGTTTAGTATTTGTAATGGTTTATTTTAGTAATATTCTTAACTGATTATGATAATTTGATAATGAGATGTTTTTTTATTCAACAACTTTATTGTCTCCATGATAATTTCTCTTACGTATGGCTCCAATTTGATGGTTGAATACTTGAATCTTACTTATATTTGAATTTGAAACATTCATACGGGACATTGTCTTTGTACCCTATTTGAATTTTTTATCATGCTTTTTGCTTAATTGAGCTCCAACATCAAATTAATCCTTTTGAATTTTATTATATTGATTGAAGTTGATTTGCCTTTATTTATCAGGTGCCAACAAATCAATATATGCTCCTGATCCCCTTGATGTTGGGAGAATGTTACAAGTGGACATTGTCTCCGATGGCAAAAAACTTACACTAACAACTAATCCAATTCAACCCGGTTAGTTGTTGTTTTTGGTTTCGGCTTGAACTAATTGATGCATCTAAAAGTAGAAAACAAAGGCTAACAGCTACCTATCTTGTGTGTAACAGTCCCGGGACTCGGAAGCCATGTGGAGGCACTTCTCCGAAAATCCAACACCGACTTTAATGTATGTTATCCACTCTCTTTAGATTCAATAATTTCACTATATCTACCGCAAAACACTATCAATATTATCACCTCAAGTAGAAGCATATGAATATCTAAATGTCTACTTTCACTCCTTGATGTTCTTCTGCTTATCTAAAGAGAAAGATTTGCTTTGGGAAATGGAGATTTTTTTGGAAAAATAATTCTTACAAAGTTTGTATTTGGTATTATACAGGTAGTTATTTCTCAGATGAATGGAAAAGACCACTCATCACATTCTACACATTCATTTAATGTGGGGAGAATGAGGATAAAGCTATGTAGGGGTTGGATCACAAAATCTAGAGAGATTTACTCCCCAACAATGCAGGTACTATTTTAGTAATCCATGTATTCTTTTTTCCTATGGGTTGAGTTCTTTATTTGACGCCTATATCCGTTAAACTAACATTTCATTTAATCTAAGCTATGCGGAGTCAGAAGTGATGTCAGTAACGCAGCGAAGGCACTATTTTGGCAAGCAAGAAAAGGGCTATCATTTGTGTTAACCTTTGAATCAGAGAAAGATAGAAATGTTGCGATTCTGATCGCCAGGAAACATGCTCTTGATTGCAATGTATGTATCTTTATCTTACATGATTATCTACTGATTCATATGCATTTTGGTTTTTCATGTAAAATTAAATATAGCAATTTTGATTTTTGATTTTTGACAGGTTGTGCTTGCTGGGCCAGATGATCTAGTGTAGTAGCAAAATTGACTGACTGAGTTTTCCAACAAAAGTGAGTTTGATCAGATTCTTGGTGTGAGTATACATGTGTGCTTGTCTTGTTTAAGAAAGGTGTGATTTCATAATTGTAATTGGGTTTCCACTAATTAGGTTGCATTGTTTTAGGCATGTTTTTTTTGTTTGCCTAACCATGTTGTAACAAACTCAAGTTTTTATAAATTCGTTCATTTGTTCACTGTGGCTGATTTGCATATTCCTACTAGTTGTCGCGTTAGCTTAATTATGGTTTACATTATTCACTTGTCTCTTAACAAAATTTACACGGCATCAAACTGTGAAATGTCTTTTCTTCGGTTTGTTGAAGTGATCAACAAATACTCGACAAATATGGTGCACTCCATACCATAGAAGCCTTAAGATGGGAATTGGGAAGCAAGTGTTCAGTTATAAGGATGAGAAGCTGCAGGGAATATTGCTTCTACATCAAAATATAAAGCAATATTGCTAAAATCCATTGAGTAGATGGAGTTTTTTCACTTCATGATATATGGTCTCCTCTCCTCACTGGTTTATGGAAGAGATTCCACTCCAAAGAAAACACTCAATTTTCCTAAGTTTTTACCTTTTATTCAGCATTTTTCTTTGGTGTGAATGGATTGACTGCAACAATGAAGCTCAGTTAATTTTTGGAGATGAATGAATTGAGAAGAATGACAAGTACGGCAATTTACTTAATGTATACCAAGAAAGTGGAATTTAAAAGACCTTTGTTGTGTACCAAAAAAAAAATCCCTTTGTTATAGATTATTTGATAATACTGCTAAAATCACTTTTTAATTGAAAAATTATTATTTATTACTCCTACTGTCCCTAAATGAATGATTCATTTTACCAATAAGAAAAATATAGTCTATGCATGCTTAACTCAGTTGGTATAGACATTACATAATATATGCAGGAGCGGGGTTTGAACCCGGACATTCCACTTAGTCACCTTAGAAAGGTTGATTTCTAGCTCCTAAACTACTTTAAAAAAAACAATTTAAATGATGAGAGTGTTGGCAAGATCCTTTTACTATGTGTTGGTTTAAACATCATTGACATAAATGCACGGTGTAAAATGTTGACTTGAGATTGCTAAAAGTAGTATTTGCGACAAATTTTTTTTGTCTAGAAATGAGTCACTCATTGTGGGGTAGAGGGAGCAGTACTTCTTCTGTTTCATAACGAGTATCGCTTAAGGTTCTGACACACAAATTAATAAATGAAATGAGACAAGACAAAGTTATTTGAAACAAAGTTAAACGAGAGATATATAGAAACAAAGTCATCAAAGTCGCCAAAACTTAAAGGTAGATAGTATTGGTCGAGACAAGACAAAAGTGAGGATTAGTCTCTCGCTCTTCTTTCCTTACAACCAAAAATGTCCGTTGTCCCCAATTTTTATCTCATGAAAATCTTTCTCATGTTCCCTCCCCTAAAGTCTCCACGATCACCACAGGGACTCTATTAAAATAAAAAACAATAAATTTTCTATTATTTACAATCAATTCGGTAGTAAAATAATTTAATCACAAAATAAATAAATAAATATAAACATCGCATATAATAGAAATTTATACAGCTACCGTATGAAAAAGACATAGATATAACCTTTTTTTTTTAAAACAACAAATAGATATATCATTTAATTATAGGGAGGAATGCTAGCAAGACACATTCTAACACACACTTTCCAATGCACTCTCTTTTATCGGTTAGAATTCACATGGGACCCACACAATTTATATGGAACCCATGTGAATTTTAACCAATAATGTGTTGAAAAATGTGTGTTAGAATGTGTTTTACTAGCATTCCTCCAATTATAAGTTATATCATATAACCTATAGAGTATTTAAATATAAATATCATTTAATTAAATTGCTAGTAAACAGGGTCCCTACGGCGTGAGAGGAATGAAACTAACCTCTTCTCGGAACCGGACTGAGATTCTCTCCCGTGTCCTTTTCACTTGACATGGTGCAGTGAAAATCTCTACCATCCAATTGTTTTTTTAATAATTTTGTCCTGCCTGTAGAGTAAAACGAGCGGCTGAGATTCCACTAGACTTTTCAGTCACTGCAGAGGATCTGTTCCCCTCGGAATCAACCTTGGGACCAATTATGACGGTCTCCATTAGACAGACACACTTCCGTCCCCACCCCATTGGATAATTATGGTACCTGTGCCCGTCCCCGTATCCGTGCGAATATCTCTATACGGGTAATCCACGGGTATTTAGATACCCACTGATATTCGCGGGTACCCATGGATTTTTTATTTTTTATTTATTTATTTAAAAAAAAAAATTTTAATTACCTACAAACTTCAACTTTTAAAGATCCATGCATAACATATTCCATTCAAATTTCATAATTTATACCATAATCCAACAACAATCATGATTCTTACATAATTCTAAGCAAATTCATCATACCATAATAAAAGGATAAAAACAACCAACATCCAAATAAACATCCAAAAAGCATAAAAACCTCCAAATAAAAGCAGTAAAGGACTAAAATCCAAATAAACATCCAAATATTCATATGCATTCAAACCTATTTTATATATACACATAGATATCTTAGTAATTTACTTAATTTATTAACGGGTACGGATACTCGCAGGCACGGGCATCATCAAATCCGTGTCCATAAAATAACGGGTAGTTAAATACCCGTTTATTATACCCGCGGATACCCGTTTAGCTACCCGCCCCGTGTCTATGACGGATTTTATCCGTGGATACCCGCGGGCAAAAATAATCATCTAAAAACATTTCATTGATTGCTTCAAAAAAATAAAAAAAACATTTCATTGATAAGTCTCATGAGTTGGTCTTATGGTGTAGTCTTGAGATCTAGGAATGTTCTCCTATAAATATCTCAAATTAGTTTGCCCATATTTCAGATACCGTGTTTGAAAAAGACATTTATTTTACATAAATCTATCAAATAAGTTTAGAAATCATCAATAAGTTTTTTCTAATGTAAATATATTTTAATGTGTATTTATTGATTTTCAAAATATTATAAAAAAAATACTATAAATGAAAATAATGTTATGAGTTTAATCACTTATGATAAATTTCACCAAAAAAAAAAATCATTTATGATAAATTTTAATATATAAGGTTTTTAAATTAATATTATTTATTTATAAACCTATAAAAAAAATATAACATTCTAACAAAAAAAAAACCTATAACTACTATAACGTTATATCGTTAGTTCACTCCATTTTTACCACAAGTAATTTTCACCGATATCCAATCAAAACACATCATCTTACTCTTACCGCTCTGTATAAACCTATTTTATAATCATTTTTAAAATAATTAAATCCTACTCCATTTTTACTGGACACATACATACATCGATGTAAACAACTGTGCATACAATTTTTTCTAGAAAAAGCATTATCTTGTCAAAACAAAATAGAATTTTTTTTATCACAAAATATCAATATTATATTAAAAAAAAGGAAAAACAATCAAAGTGGAAACAATGTGCGACATGCCTATCTTTCGATTCCTCACCAACGGCTATATTATCTCGAATATGCACGCTCCATCGTCAGATCAACGTAAAAACAATCCAACGGTTAAAAATAAGACAAAAATTCGACCGTTGCGGAGAGAAACGGTGTCTCCATCAGCTTCATAAGAGGCCTTTTTCCTTCGTTTTTCTCATTCCCATTCATTCATTCTACAATCTCAAACAAGAGTGTGTGCGAGGGTGTGAACAACAACAACACTGTTTGTGATTCCATCCTCAAGAATCAACAACAACAGTTTCGTAATGGCTTCAAGACCCATTGTTCAACAACAACAACAACCCAGAGGTTTGTGTTTTCTTCAATCATTGATTCTTTATGGTTTTATTTATCCTGAGTTCAATGTTTTTGTTCTAAGATTGAAACTTTGAGTAAAATTGTTTCTGGGTTGGTTCCTTTTTCATCTATCTATTCACTGATTGAAAGATCTTGCAAATCTGAGTTTTTGGAAGAAGCCCAGATGATAAATCTTAAAAAGTTTCGATTTTTTAGGGTTTTGCATCAAATCTAGTAATAGGGTCTTGTTCTTTTTTGGATTTTGTGTTTGGATTGAAATCTGGAACCTTTTGTTTATGTTTGTTTGTTTTTGCAATGTTATAGGTGATGCTGCCTTGGGAGGAGGGAAACAGCAGAAGAAGAACGGTGCAGCAGGGGAAGGAAGGAACCGTAGACCACTTCTTGATATTGGAAATGTTGTCACACTAAAAGGTGTCGAAGTTAAGCCAAATCGCCCTGTCACAAGGAGTTTTTGTGCACAATTACTTGCCAATGCACAAGCAGCAGCAGTTGCAGAAAACAATAAGGTTAGAGATGATTATTTGATAAATCTTTCTTTTCTTTCATTATTTAATTTAATGTTTCATTGTGATGATTATTTTCTGAGATTGGTTTTCTGTTTTATTTGAAATTGAAGAAACAAGCTTGTGTCAATGTGGCACCTGGACCTGCTCCTCCTGCTGTTGCTGATGGAGTTGCAGCAGTGGCTAGAAGAGTGGTGGCGGCCCCTAAACCTGTTCAGAAGAAAGTCATTGTAAAACCTAAGCCTGTGGAAGTTATTGAAGTAAGTTCTGAAGAAAAGGACAATGAAGAGAAATCTGTACACAAGAAAAAGGAAGAAGTTCATTCCAAGAAGAAACCATCACGCACTCTTTCTTCTGTCCTCACTGCTAGAAGCAAGGTTTGTTTGTTGCGTTGTTACATGTTAAGAATTAATTTAACAAAGAAACATGTTGTTTTGTTGGATTGAATTCTCTTTTACATGTTCTTTAGTTTGTTTACATATTCTTTTCATGTTCTTTTAGGCTGCATGTGGTTTGATTAACAAACCAAAGGAGATTGTTGACATTGATGCTGGTGATGCTAACAATGAGTTAGCTGCTGTTGAATATCTTGAAGACATTTACAAGTTCTACAAGATAGTTGAGGTAACAATAACAAACATGACTTTAATTTACTTTTCATTCTATATGTTTTTGTTTTGTGTCTGATGTTTTGTTCTTTATTGCTTGTGAATGTGTTGAATGATTCAGAATGAAAGCCGTCCACATGATTACATGGATTCACAACCTGAGATAAATGAGAGGATGAGAGGAATACTCATTGATTGGCTGGTAGATGTTCACTCAAAATTTGAGCTTTCACCTGAAACCCTTTATCTCACAATCAACATAGTTGATAGGTTCCTAGCTGTCAACCTTGTGTCAAGAAGGGAACTTCAATTGGTTGGAATCAGTGCCATGCTGATGGCATCAAAGTATGAAGAAATCTGGCCACCTGAGGTTAATGACTTTGTGTGCCTCTCAGATAGAGCTTACAGTCATGAACAGATACTCATCATGGAGAAAACCATCCTAGGGAAGCTTGAATGGACTTTGACCGTGCCGACACCTTTTGTGTTCCTGGTTCGTTTCGTCAAGGCTGCATCAGCGTCTGCAGTTCCTTCTGATCAAGGAGATTTGGAGATGATGGCTCATTTTCTCTCTGAGTTGGGAATGATGCATTATGCTACATTAAGGTATTGTCCATCAATGCTTGCTGCCTCTGCAGTTTATGCGGCAAGGAGCACATTGAGCAAGACTCCTGTTTGGAATGAGACACTCAAGATGCATACTGGTTACTCCGAAGAACAGTTGATGGATTGTGCTAGGTTGTTGGTGAGTTTTCACTCTGGTGCTGAGAATGGAAAGCTGAAGGTTGTGTATAAGAAGTACTCTGATCCTCAGAAAGGTGCTGTTGCCGCGCTTCCACCGGCAAAGAATCTTCTGCTACCTGCTGCTGTGTAGGTTCTCTCTAGATTTAAGTTTGCTTTGAAAAAATAAGCAAAGGAAGTTGCATGAGTTTTAGGTTTTATGTGGGGCTCTCAGCAATAACCATTTGTTATTGTATTCTTTACATTTGATTGGTTAGATATTTTTTCCTAGCAATTGGTTGTAGTGAAATCAAAAATTCATGTATAAGCTTCCTCATTTTTATAGTTCTCACATCATTATATAGACTAGACAGTAAAACCATAAGTGTAATGGTTGAAGCTGTCAATATCAACAAAGCTTGAAAAAATATTCTGGAAATGAAATGATGTGTTTTAGATACATAATTGCTTCTTTTTTTTTTCAATTTTCTTTCTTTTAGAGAAATTTCATCCCAAGATGTTGAGCATATGAACACATTCACATTTTACCAGCATATATACCAACACACAACACATTCAGATCCCAGGATGCTGGAACAAAAAAATCCTTTAAAAAAAGAATCTAAGTTCAATTAGTTTTAAATTTTAGAGTTCAATTTTTTGTATGGATCATTTCATTTGGTGCACTTCTATTTATCCCTAGGGAGATTGTCTAAGTTCTATAACAAATTTGGCTAATCTTCATAAGGATTTGATGCACTTCTAATATTTACATGAATGAATAATGGCTACTGGACTTGTAAATTGTAGTGTGAGATGGTTCCAATGACAACCAAACTTGTATCAAAATGAAATGTAAAGAGTGTTGTAGTCTACTCTAAGTATTGAATAGTGACGAAATGAATGGTAATGAGATTCAGCTGTTTACTTGTGCTATTACAGATTGGTAAACTAAGTTTTGCCTATGGCTGTTGGCAATATGTTGGTATGGCTTTCTACGATAAACCTTTAAAAAAACCAAAGATATTATTTGAACCATTGAAGGGTTAGTTTTTGTCACTGTTTTGTTCCAAACTTTTTTGTGTTGTAAATTTATTCAGTCTGTTTAATGGATATGTATTGACCGTGTAAAAAAGTACATATTCACTAAACTCTTATTTGCTTTATATTGTGGAAAAAAATTTAGAAGGAAAAATTTGACCGTGTAAAAATTCACTTAGTAGAGCCTCTTCATGACAACTTCAATGAAACAAGTTCTCCGAAGTCAAGAGGCTCTCTTCTCCTCAGGTTTTTGACTTGATCCGAGGAAAGAAGGTTGACGTCAATTTGGTACAACGATTGAAGAATACTCTGAATGCAGTAGAAGCTGTTCTTTATGATGCGGAGTAAAAACAGATCTAAGACTCTACTGTTAACAACTGACTCGATGACCTCAAAGACGCTGTTTATGTAGCTGATGACCTTTTGGATCACATTTCTACTAAAGCCGCAGCTACTTGGAAGAAAAAAGGAGGTGAGTACTTCTAACTACTTTTATCGCCTTTTCAACTTTGAAGAAAGGGATATGGTTTGTAAGTTAGAAAACATAGTTTCTAGACTTGAATACATTCTAAAATTCAAAGATATTCTTGGTCTTCAACACATTGCAAGTGACCACTCTTCTTGGAGAACTCCGTCTACCTCTCTAGATGCCGTATGTAACATATTTGGCAGGGATCAAGACAAAGAGGCCATACTCAAATTACTGTTAGATGATGATGATGATAATGATATGACTTGTGTGATCCCGATAGTTGGCATGGGTGGAACGGAAAAAACCACTTTAGCCCAATCTGTGTACAACCATGTCAGTATAAAGAAGAAATTCAATGTTCAAGCATGGGTTTGTGTTTCTGATCATTTCTTTTGAAGGTTACAAAGAACATTGAGGAGGAAGTGAGAAGTGCTTGTAGCACAAATAATTTGAACATCATTCATCAAGGAAGGAGAAGTTGGCGGGAAAGAAGTTCTCACTTGTTTTGGATGATGTCTGGACTGAGGATTATGACGGTTGGAATACTCTTATGAGGCCTTTTCAATGTGAAACTAAAGGAAGTAAAATTCTTGTAACAACCAGTATTGAAAATGTTGCTACTGTGGTCCAAACTTTTCAACCTTACCATCTTAAGAAATTGTATTATGAAGATTGTTGGTCAGCTTTCGCAAACCATGCATGTCTTTCTCCAGAAAAATCTACTGAGAGATTGTTAGAAAATGCAAGGGACTGCCTTTAGCAGCACAATCACTCGGGAGCTTGTTGCCAGGTAAACGTGACATCAGGGATTGGAATAATATACTAAACAATAACATTTGGGAAAATGAGGGTAAGAACATTCCGGCACTAAGAATTAGTTATCATTATCTCCCTCCCTGCTTGAAGCGATGCTTTGTTTATTGTTCACTGTATCCTAAGGATTGTGAATTCGATAAAGACGGTTTGATCTTGTTATGGATGGCTGAAGATCTTTTACAGCCTCCGGAAATTGGGAAGGCTTTAGAAGAAGTTGGTTATGGGTATTTTAATGACTTAGCTTCAAGATCATTTTTTCATTGTTCTGGGAGTGGGAACAAGAGTTTTGTGATGCATGATCTAGTGCATGATTTAGCAACGTTGATAGGTGGAGAGTTCTATTTTAGAACGGAAGAACTAGGGAAAGAAACAAAGATTGGTACCAAGACTCGTCACTTATCATTTAGCAAGTTCAGTGATCTAGTCTTGGAAGACTTCGATATGTTTGGCAAATAAAAACATCTTACGACGTTTTTCACAATCAATTTCACTCCAGCTCCATTTAACTATGAAAATGCAATGTGCATCATTTTGTCGAATTTGAAGTACCCGAGAGTCGAATTTGAAGTACTTGAGAGTTTTGTCATTTCGCAACTATCCATATCTTTATGCATTGCCCGATTTGATAGATGAACTGATCCATTAGCGTTATTTGGATCTCTCTAGCACATATATAAAGCTGTTACCTGACTCACTGTGTAATATGTATATCTACAAACTTTGAAGATGATCTGTTGTGAACGGCTCGCCAAGCTGCCTAATGACATGCATAAACTTGTATATTTGCGTTATCTTGATATCTGTGGAACTCTTAAGTTACAAGAGATGCCTAGAGAAATGAGAAAATTAAACCATTTGCAACATTTACACTTTCAAATCTTCACGGATCACTTTCAATCAAGAAATTAGAGAATGTTAGCAACAGCTTTGAAGCGTTGGAGGCAAGGATAATGGATAAGAAGTACCTTGAGGAATTGGAGTTGGAATGGTCTGAAGATGCTGCGGACAATGTTGAAAATTCACAAAGTGAGATGGATATACTTGGCATTTTACAACCTGCCAAGTACCTGAAAAGGCTAGATATAGTTGGATACAGAGGCACATGATTTCCAGCATGGGTTGAAGATCCTTCCTGCCACAATTTGACTGAGTTATCTTTGTATGGTTGTCAGAATTGTTTTATGCCTTCCATCGCTTGGACAAATATGCTCTCTCAAGAACTTGATATTTGATAATTTGTAGAATGAGTATGCTGAAGACAATTGAACCTGAATTTTTCAAGAATGGCGATTACTCTTATGATACACCTTTTCCCTCCCTTGAAAATGTGATGTTCGATAACATGTCATCTTGGGAAGTGTGGCATCATCCCCATGAGTCATATGCTTCTTTTCCTGTACTCATGTCCCTTGTGATTACTAACTGTCCTAGATTACAGGGAAATTTGCCAACTCATCTTCCTGCTTCAGTAACAATAGAGATTGAAGGATGCAACCAACTCACTTCGTCTCTCCCAAGGGCTCCTTCCATACACAGATTAGTGATACGTGAAAGCAATAAAGTAGCATTGCGGAAGCTACCCCTTTCATTGAAAGAATTAAGAATTAAAGGAAGAGAGACAACGGAGTCCATCTTTGAAGCCATGAAAATCACTCTACCAACTTCTCTACGAACATTAGATATCAGGAATTGTTCGTCTGAAATATCATTTCCAGGAGATTGTTTACCTGCATCCTTAAAGAGTTTGTACATCCAGAATTGTAGAAATCTAAATTTCTCAAAACAAAGCCAGTCCCACCAGCACGAGTGGCTTCATTATTTATGTATAGATAGGAGTTGTGATTCTCTCATAACCCTCTCACTAGACACCTTTTTGAATCATAATCATCTCTTCATCAGAAACTGTGAAAACATAAAATGTCTTTCCTCTTCGAAGGTTCTTCAAAATCTCGTTGATATTGAAATTAGAGAGTGCCCAAAATTTGTATCATTCCCAAGAGAATGATTGTCCGCGCCCAACTTGACATCATTGTATGTCTCCCACTGTGCTAATTTAAAGTCATTACCTTGTCACATAAATAAGCTTCTCCCAAAGTTAGAAAAGGTGACTATATCTAATTGCCTAGAAATGGAGACGTTTCCTGAAGGGGGTTTGCCACCTAGCTTGAGATCCCTTTATATCAGGAATTGCGAGAAATTACTGAGGAGCTCGTCTCTAATTAACTTCGATAGGCATGCTTATCCATCTTTCAATTGGAGGTCCATGTGATGGCGTCGACACCTTCCCCAATGGGGGTTTAGCGTTGCTGCCTCCCTCCCTGACTTCCCTAGAGCTATGGAAAATGTCAAGTTTGCACACGTTGGAGTGTAGGGGGCTTCTCCACCTCACATCAATTAAAAATAATAGACTGCCCCAATCTGGAGAACTTGGTGGGAGAAAAGCTGCCTGCCTCTCTAATACAACTTGAAATCTATAGACGGTGCCGTGGGAAACACCCTCAAATTTGGCCCAAAGTTTCCCACATCAAGTGCATTGAAGTTAACTACAAATGGATTTAGCATGATTGAACATGGAGTCCATGGACTTCTAACAGGCAATAGATCTTCTCTGCCTCAATTAAACGTCACTTGCCAAATTTTATTTCTTGAAGAAATCTGACCACCCAAGGTTAATGACTTTGTGTGCCTCTCAGATAGAGCTTACACTCATGACCAGATACTCATCATGGAGAAAACCATCCTAGGGAAGCTTGAATGGACTTCGACTGTGCCTACACCTTTTGTGTTCCTGGTTCGTTTCATCAAGGCTGCATCAGAATCTATGGTTCCTCCGGATCAAAGAGCTTTGGAAATGATGGCTCATTTTCTCTCTGAGTTGGGAATGATGCATTATGCTACATTAAGGTATTTCGGTTGCTGGATCAGCAGTATATGCAGCAAGGAGCGAGATTCCTGTTAGGAATGAGACACTCAAGATGGACACCGGTTACTCCGAAGAACAGTAAATGGATTGTGCTAGGCTGTTGGTGAGTTTTCGCTCTGCTGTTGCTGCGCTTCCACTGGCAACGAATCTTCTGCCACCTGCTGCTGTAGGTTCTTTCTAGATTTAAGTTTGAAAAAAATAAGCAAAGGAAGTTGCATTAGTTTTAGGTTTTATGCGGGGCTCTCAGCAATAACCATTTGTTATTGTATTCTTTACATTTGATTGGTTAGATATTTTTTCATAGCAATTGTTGTTGTGAAATAAAAAATTCCTGCATATGCTTCCTCATTTTTTCAGTTCATAGTTCTCACATCATCATTATATATAGACTAGACAATAAAACCATAAGTGTAATGGTTGAAGCTGCAACATTTGATCCGTTTGATGCATTTTTAATAAATTGGAAAGCTCTTGAAAAGATCTACAACAAGCTACATAAAATATCAACATTACTTGGACCGTAATCAAACGCTCATAGGCTCAATTTTCTTTCACTATATTTTGAGTGTTTGTCTTTGAATTTAGACCTCCATATTTCATTCCACCAATTCAAACATAATCTTAAAGAAACATAGAGACTTCAATGACATCAAGCTTTCTTTGGCCGAAGATGGTGCGTTAGGACCGTAATTTCAATGAGTCTAAAATCTCAAGGCGATTTATAACTGTTTTAAGTTTTAAGGCCTAAGGTAAAAGGTTGTGCAATAATTTCAAGGCCAATATGTATTATCAAATTCAAAAAGTATGTTTTTAATAAGAAATTCCACCCTTTTGGCCATGAATGTATTTTAATAATAAAATTCAAAAGGTGTTTTCTCGAATGAATGTGTCATATTATGGGTTGGAAACTTGCGAGACATTGGATGATGCTACTTCGTTATTGCATTTGTCACTGTTTTGTTCCAAAAAAATTTCGTTTTGTTATTTTTTTTCTTTTCTATGGGGTTCGTTTTGTTATTTTATTCATGACCAAATATATTAATTATTTCATGAACCTAAAAAGTTGTGTTTTGCTTATAAATTTTTTTTTTGTCAAGTAGCCTAGTGGTTAGAGCTCACACATTTTAAATCTGGAGAAGTGGGGTGTCCAAGGTTCGAACCTCGGCCCCTGCATATATTATGCATTTGTCTATACCAACTGAGCTAAGCTCACAAGGATGAAAAATGTATATTCTATTCATATCGTATTGTGGAAGAATATTGGCAGATACTACTCACACACCAAAATATCCAACTTATACTTCGGAATGACCAATATATCCTTTAACTAAAATATTTTTTTTTATTTAATCCAAAACTATTTCAATGCATGTCTTGTTTAACCATTAAAATCCGAGAAACTTAGTTCACGTATTCATCATCTCGAAACACCCGCAACGTTTTTGAAAGTCATCTCTCAAACATTGACAAAAGGCAAAAAGAAGGACTTACACACGATTTTTGAATGTCTTCATCTCCTCGTCTCTTTCCACTCGCGTACTCTTCAAAAACATTCAATCACATAAGATAGAAAAATTGATAAATTTGTAAAATTGATTGAAATGTAGGATAGAAAATTGTGAAATTGAGAGAAAGATAGTAGTTTTTAAAACTATGTAAATTCAGTTTACATAGTTAATGTAAACTGAGTTTATATAAGCTGCGTAAACTAAGTTTACGTCTGTATATAAATCTATTCACGCGCACTCTACATAATACATACGTAAACTTAATTTACACTAACCTCTCATACTGAGTGATCGTACATACAAACTAATTTACACCACTAAACTCACGAACCTCTCATAGTGTAATTGCACGTACATAAAATCAAATTACGTTTACCTTAATAATTGATACTTTATCTTAAATAAATAGAAACTCTTCGATAATGAAATTCATAAGATTCACAGACCTTTATGAATAGAGTACTGATAAAAAAAAAAAGATGTTGATTCAATCTTTGATCTTAGTTTCACATTTATGGTGGTTTGTGGGTCAAAGGGATGAAGGTTCATAATGATCATGAAAAAAGGAGTTTTAGAATTTTACAAAACGGGGGCAATTTCAGTATTCTTGTAAAATTTTAAATAAATATAACTATAACTATATGGTGTAAGACTAGTCATTAGAAAGGAAAAATGTGGAAGAATATCTAAGGAAGAAGAACGACAAATGTGTTATTATTACTAGAAGGATCAAGGGTGGACTTCTTAATAATTTGATTTTCTTTCACCCTAATAGAACAAGTAGGATGACCAATAAACATGAAATGACAAGATAGATATAAGATGATTTTGTTTGATTTCTGCTCTTTATCCAGTAAGTTTCGCTCGCGCTCAGCTGAAATACCAAAACTATCCCTGTGTTAGTTAACTAACACAGGTGTAAAAATTTGCGCAAGTTAAGCAATGCAGCATGAGTTAAGTCACACACAGTGACTTAACTCATTTTTTTTAATTTATTTACTATATTCAAATTATTTTATTTACATTATTCTAAATTATTTATTTACGTTATTCTAAATTATTTATTTACTTTATTCTAATTAATTTATTTACGTTGTTCTAAATTATTTATTTACGTTATACTAAATTATTTATTTATTTTATTGTAATTAATTTATTTACGTTATTCTAAATTATTTATTTACTTTATTCTAATTTATTTATTCACTTAAAATAAATATTTATTCGAATTTATTCATTAAAATAAAAAAGAAGTGAACTAAGTTAATATTTATTCGGATTTATTCATTAAATACAAAATTATAAAATAAATGCAAATATAAATAAAAAAAATGAACAAAATTAATACATATAACAACATCTCATTTTATTAATAGAATTCATACAATAATTGATACATTTATTCGAAAAAAACTAAATCTACTTATTTTCTTTTTACCCTCTTGGGGTAAAAAGTGATCGGTCATGGGGTAAATAGTGACCAACCTTCTTGGGGGAAAAGACATCATCAACCCTTGGGCTAAATCTAAATTTGGTTCTTTTTATACCCCAAGAAGATTCTTTTTACCCACGGTAAAAAGTTTTTTGGGGTAAAAAGAAGAAAAATTACTTTTATCCCAAGGGTTGATCACTTTTTCCCCAAGCCGGTTAGCCACTATTTACCTCAAAACTGACCACTTTATACCTCAAAGGGGTAAAAAGAGACTAGAGACTATTGAAAAAAAAGAGAGAAATAGAGGGAGAGAGTGAGGAGGGAGAGAAAGTGATATGGTGTGAGGAAATAGGAAAGTATGGAGGGGTATTTATAGGTGGGAATGGTAGTGTAGGTTATAAAAATCATAATTGTGGTCAAAAAAACGTGTAAATGGTGTAAGAAAACGTGTAGATTGAATGTTGAAAAGCTGACTAAAGTCAAAAAAACGTGTGTTCTTGAGTTCTAACCACCGGCCAACCTGCGTGAGTTAACTCGCGCACAGGTTAGTGGTGCGTGACTTAACTAACACAGGGGTATTTTCGGCAAAACAGGCGGACGTGAGTGTTTTGTGCTAGGAGAAGAGCAGAAATATTTTGTTTTTGTTTATGTAGATATCTTAGTTGGGGCTTTGGATTTTATTTTTTTTATTAATCACATTTTTTTTTACGGAATCACATTTTGTTATTTAACCAAAGAGAAGTAAACAAAATCATGTTCACGATATGTTGTTTAGATTGACAAACAAACAAATTTTCTTTTACCTCATGCACCCTAAATAAAGGATGGTCTCTGAAACACCTTTATCATCTAGTTCTACTTTGGTCTCGATTTTAAAACTACTATGAAAACTTCTAATTGGCATAAGATGTCGAGAGAATAAAAAAAGATTGAAAATAGTAGAGAAAGTTGAGAGAAAAACAGATAATAATTATTTGTTTGTCACAATGTCGTGAATGATTGCGTTACAAGTATTCGTATTAAGAGAGTGATGAACAATATGCTAAATTCTAATTTATGTCATTCTAACAAGTTAGTTATAACTAAAACTAGTTACAAAATATTCAAACAGTGCAATAAGTCACATCACTTAGGTACAACGGCCATTGTAACTCCTTACATATTGCAGCAGTACATAATGCTCTATGTTCAACTTCATAAGAATCTTGATAATGTTTGTTTGTTGATTCTTTGCTCGCCATGAATTGAGAGATGAGCTTAAAAAGAAGCACATACATGTTGTTGATCTTCTGGAGTTAACACCAAGGATTGTGATTGAGATATCTAATCACTTTGCAAACAGTTTATAATGTGATTGTAAGTGCATTTAAGAATAGGTTTAGATATTGAGTTGCTGAAATTATATCTGCCTTTTATGGTGTTGAGATAAGCAATGAGCATCTTGCGGCAAGATACATCTACAACAAAAGTTTGCTATTGATGCAACTTAGTAGAAGTATCCAAAAGATATACTTGCAGGTTTGGAACCTAAAAACTAGATGATTCCAATGTATCCAAACAATACTTTATATGAGATGTAGTGATTCCCTCTCTTGAGGTACAATTTTTATTTAGTAATACATACACATGTTAAATGTATACATAATTAGAGATGCCCCAAAATTATTTTTCATAATAATATATGTTAATAGTTAGATGTGCGACAATTTTTGGTATTTGTGCGTTGGCAAAAGTGTGTTTTATTTTTTGCATTTGTGAAAGAAAATAAATAAATAAGAAAATTCAAAAAAAATAGATGAAAACAAATAAAATACCAAATAAATAATTAACATCTTTTAGAGCAAAATAATTAACGTTGTTGATGTTCTCCATCTAATTTTAAAGTAATAAATGATGTAATTTATATATAAAAAAAATCATAAAATAATAGTATGTTACAAAAATGTATAGTTCTAAAAAAAAATGTTACAGAATTTTATGCGATTAATGATAAAATATAAAACTAAGTTATTTTTATAGAGAATAGATGCATAATACAAAAATGTTATGGGAGTTGAAATTTACAATCAATTTGTATTTTAACATATATAATATTTATTCTCACACAACTTTCATGATTTAAAGACTCGTGTTTTATACACAAAGAATCAGAGATATACATTATTCACAAGATATATTTGTGGTTCGTGCATGTACTTGGTGGTGTTGCTTGTGATTGAAATGCACGAATCAAATAATTATATTCAATACATGAAAAATAAGGGATATATATATATATATATATATATATATATATATATATATATATATATTAGGGGAATAAAGGATATATGTATTCTTTACCAGATATATCAGTGGTTCATGCATCTAATTGGTGTTGTTGTTTGCGATTGAAATCCATGTTTCAAAGTGTCATGTTTAATGCATGAGAATGAGATAAAATCAATTGTTTGTGATTTATTTAATACTCAAAATTGATTTTTTTAATTTAAAATTAATGATGCATCAATTATGTTTTCATTTGTTCTTTAATTAATAAATCATGCATTTAATAAAGTTTGGTAAGCTTTTAAAATGTTTCTATTAGTTAATTGATTCAACATTAAATATTCACAATTTAAATTCACAACAACATTAAATTAAATATTATAATGATTATCTTCTTATCACGATTTAAATTTAGTTGTTTATAGAAATCAATGTTTGGTCACTTTTAGGGATGAGAATAGATCGGGTCAGTCTATAGGGACCTATGGTCCAGCCTGCGTCATTCTATACCTTTTCTCGAATAGAAAGTACTTAGACCTTTTTTAGAAGTTTATTTAGTTAAAATGGTTATGCCACATGCCATAAAAAACCATCTCAAGCTTATCAAAACAACATACTTAAGTAACTATGATTAATATTATTTATTAGTAATATTATTATACTTTGTATTTTGGATTAAATTATAAATTTGTTCAACCAAAAAAAATTATAAATTTGTTAACCTTTTCGATAATTTAAGCTTATAGTATACATCTATTTTTTATTTTTTTTTACATATTATAAACTAGAAACTAAATATGATATAATATATTATCATATTCTCTAAAAGTTATTGTTAAATATCAAAAGAGAGTTTAACTGTATTGATTTATTAATTCACTAGTCTATTTAAAGTTAGACAACATTACATATTTAAAGATGTTCATATGAAGTAGGCTTTTAAACATACTAGCAGGTCATATCAAATTTTCAAAAAGTCAGACTCAGACTTAAAAATTAAGTCTATGACAAGTTGCATGTCACACTTAGGACTTAAAATTATTGACGGACCAGACTTAAGCCTCACAAAGCCTAGTCCGGCTTTGCTCATTCCTAACCCAAATCACTTTTAAGAAAAACTAGACCATCGACCCGTGCTCCGCACGGGTCATGTTAGGCAAAATTATATGCATCATAAGTAACATATTCCATAATATAAAAATGCAATCATAATGCGAGCATGAATAAAAAAAAAGACACTGAAAAACAATATATATTAAATATATAGTAGCAAAATGTTGACGGCAAGAGTTATCTCATAATTAGATGCAAATTAAGACGCTACGTCTGTAATAAGGTACAAAAACATAACAAATACAACACCTAACAAACATTCCGAAATACTTCTCTATATACAACGTTAGAAGTAACGTTGCTATCTTGACCATCTTCATCTGTAATAAGTATCTTTAACCCATTTCTGGAAGTAACTCGGGAAATTGCAACATATAGCTGACCGTGAGAAAAAGTCGGGCTTGACAAATATATTCCAACATTCTTTAAAGATTGTCCCTGACTTTTGTTAATAGTCATTGCGAAGGAAACAGCAATCGGAAACTGTCTCCGTTGAAACTTAAAAGGAATCCTCAAATCAGAAGGAATAAGAGATAATCTTGGAATAAAAACTTTCTCGCCAATATTGCTTCCAGATATTACCTTACCTTCAAGCACGAATTTGCCCATTCTTGTTATTATTAGTCTTGTACCATTGCATAATCCTGCTCTTTGATCTATATTCCTTAACAACATTACTGGTACTCCAATCTTTAATCTGAG
>Ga0228710_1001997_pt1 | contig 31615 bp, 15 predicted proteins | sample MedpolnodulmetaG_FD_177995 | JGI IMG/M metagenome (GOLD analysis project Ga0228710, IMG submission 177995) | Root nodule microbial communities from Medicago polymorpha collected in Santa Monica, California, United States - pink nodules | ecosystem: Host-associated > Plants > Roots > Nodule...
TTCAAACCCAAGCAACAAAAAAAAAAAAAAAGCCGTCAAAAGACGCTCACAAAACCACCATCGAACAACTCCCGGGACAAACCCCCAAGGGCCGCACCACAACACAACAACAAGGAAAGGGGGAAAATAAACCTCAAAAGGAGAAAGACACCACCAAGGAAACAAGAAGAAAAAAAAAACCACAACCGCTCGACAAAAACGGAAGCCGGAACAGAAATAGACGAACAAAGAAAAGTTTGAACTCCGCTCATGACGTCTCCCTTAACAATATCGATATTTTTTGTCCGTTAAACTGAGACTTTTTTTTTTTTTTTTAACTAAGACTTATGGGAAAATTAATAAATGTCCTATTGGTGACATTGTAAAACTATTTTAAATTGTCGGTAATTGTCTATTAAACTCATGTATTTAACACTACTTTTCAAATTTTTGATAAGATTAACAAGTGTTTTGCGATTTTGATTCCTATTGATATGAAATAGTTTTAAAAAATTGAAGAGTCCATAAAGTCTATCTCAACTATTAATATCAATACCTTAGGTTAGATACCTTCATTCAAAGATATAATCGTGCGTGTAAATCTCTGAAGATATTCATTAATTTGTTTCTATAAATGTCAACAAGTATGACTCAACAATAAAATATGAGATAGAGACCGAAGGGATGCAAGTCAGCAACCCTTTTTGAAGTGGAGTGGACCCCATTCATTCCCGCACACAAAAAAACACCACCTTTCAACATTACAACGTTATTTATTTCCGCCTCTTCCTCTTGTGTTTCTCATTTGTGTTTAGGGTACAACTCTCATTTACTGTTTCAATTCAATCGCTGGTAGTAATTATCCTTCATTCGCTTACAAATCCAACAAAACATTCCCATGTTTTATTTTTATTTTATCATTCATATTTCCAACCTTATTTTCATGCCATGCATGTCAAAAAAACTATTTGATGATGATTGATCTAGATTCAAACTTTACTACTTGCATGATGCTAGCTAGGTTTTCGTTTTCCCTTGCTTTCTGATTCAAACTTGAAACCTTTATTTTATTCAAGTATTATATTACTACTTCATGATGATTGATCTATGATTTAACGTGATGTGCTAATGTTTTCTTTTTTGTGGTTTTATGTAGTTCAATAATGGCTGATCACAATTTAGGGTTTTCTCTAGACTCCACACTGGATGATAATGTCCCTTTGAATCTAGATTCTAGGTAGGTTCCTTTACTACATACATGATGCATTGCATCTAGGTTTTCGTTTTCCCTTGCTTTATGATTCAAACTTTGAAACCCTTTATTTTATTTCTTGGTCTTCAAATTTAGTTATGTATTATTACTACTACTTGATCATGATTGATCTATGATTTTAAGTGATATGCTGCTAATGTTTGCTATTTCGTGGTTTTATGTAGTTCAATCATGACTTCGGATAAGGCTTCGGACAACAAGTTAGGGTTTTCTGAAGACTCCAAAATGGATGATAATTTCCTTTTGAATTTGAGGGATACTACTACACGGTCGGTTAAGAGGGATTTTGACGATGACAAGGAATCACATATTTCGTTTAAGAAATCAAAGGTGGTTGTGGAAGAAAGCGAACAAGGAGAGGGAGGAGGAGAAGAACAAGATGTGGATCAGGAAACAGAAGAAGAAATTAAATCTGGTAAATGATCTTCATCATCTAGTTTATTAATACAACATCATTTCAATTTTATCATTTAATATCTTTAACCTCATCTTCTTTAAAAAAAATAAAAAATCTTTAACCTCATCTGATCAACCCAATTTATTTAAAATAATATTTTTCATCGTGTTAAAGATTTACACCTATGGACACGTTGAAATTTATTCCTAGTTTGATATATCACACTCTATCAAACTAATTTTAATTACATAAATGCTAGACATAGAAAATGCTTAATTCTGGCCAGGCAAACTTTTCATTGGCCAACTTGCTTTTCGCGACCATATCCTGATAAAATGGTTAATTCTACTGAGAGGCGCACACCGCCGTTTGAGTGTTATTGCCTCCATTTCAAGAAATCACATTAGTGCAAGCAAGCCCCATGTGCACTTTATTGGCTAGCTAGAAAGGAGAACTAAGAGAAGTGTACCTCACTTAGGAATTTTTCAAATTTTAAACCATTGGATTAATTATTTTTTTCAAATTGTTGTAAGGGATCTTATCTCACACACATCGTCGCCTTGATTTACTGATGTTTCTATAAATATGGGGGCTTAATTGTTAGCTAATTATACAGTTGCATGATGTTTCTTACATAGGTGATCAAGAAAGTAGTGACGAAAATGATGAACTTGGGTCGCTTGAAAATTACATTCTTTTTAATCTTCAAGCAGCATCAGATCCAGCAAAAATTGCTTTGGATATAATACAGAACCCCATTATTAAAATGGAGCATAAGATGGGAGACAATGCTGTAATTATTGATGATAGCAACATTCTTGTGCTCAAAGAACTGAGGAAAATATCACCAGATATTAGACCTCATGTTAGAGAAGAAGCAATGAAGCTAGCTCTGGATGTGGAAGCTTACATATTACAAAACACTGAAAATTCAGCGGCAATTCTGGGTTTTCTACTCCTTGTGTCAATTTATGGATTAGCTATTTGTTTGGATGAAGATGAAGTTCTTAAGCTTTTTGGTTTTGCTGCTCAGCACGAGATGGCTGTAGAGCTGTTTGGAATTCTTGGTTTTGCAGATAAAGCTTCTGGTATGTTAGTTTGAGAAATCTTTTTTGTTTCAGACACTCAGCATAATACTTATTTTCTCCTCACTTAAAATTTGAAGTGTAAGTTACATCAAATGTGTTGATATTCTAGGGCTTCTGCATGGTATATAAATACAAAATATACTAAGATTAAGATTTTAACGGTTGGTAGGAAATTGATCTGATATATAATTCACTTCATACACTAGATGCAAAGGTTTCATTTTGTCTCCGCCAACTGTTCTGTCTCATTTTTTGAGAGAAATTTGGTATCTTGACTAATGTTTGGAAAATGAAATAGACTTCAAATTAATATATAGTTTGTTATCTATGAAGCACCGACACTCACAGGATTAGGCATGACGCATCGGTGTTTGACACTTTAGGACACATGTTTGATAACTTAGACGAGTGCCCCAAATTTTTTCTTTGCTCTGACACACCTTGGTCCCTGCTCAAACACAATATAAACTCATCTATGATAATAATGGACATCCTGTTCTAACGTTCTAATAATGCATGTCTTTTCACATACAAACATTCTACAATTCATGGATGATGATTAAGGAGGTGTTACCACTTACCTCAGCCCAATCTGTTCCGTTTTCGTTAATTAGATTTAGAACTGATTTGATGGCATAATTAGTTAGTTTTGATGAAGTTAAATTTTGGTCTACCTTGCAGATTTGGTAAAGAAACTTATCATAAAGGAACAATATATTGAAGCCGAAAGATTCTTCCGAGCTTATTTAATGCCAACAAAAATTGAACAGCCAATCTCTTGCATTCAAGAAAACAGACTCCATTGAAATCAAGGTTATTTTTTCATCTTATGCTAATTATGTTTTATGAATTATTCCATGTTCATGTACCTACATATTGGTTATAAATTAATGTGTTAAATGTGAAATCAGGACCATCATCCAGTTGTTCAATGTGCAAATGAAGTAACAGGAATGGATTCTCTCTCTATTGATCTATGCAAAAAGGTCTATTATGGTTAGGAAGAATGAAAACTCAAGAGAAGATTATCAAACAGTGTTACCTCAATTTTGTTAGTTCCTGTTTTTCTTTCTTGTATTTTGCTTTTTATATGGTGCCAAATTACATGGCCAAATCTGTAGTTGGGTAACTTAGTATAATGGAAAAGCCATGATTAGCCATTTTGTCTGCATAAGTGTCCCCTTTGCAATAAATGTAGGAAATTTTGAACAATCTAGAATTTGTGATTTTCAAGCAATTGAACGAGAGCAATTTGAAGTTTCCAAAGTTATATGTCGGGGTTGGCGTTCGAATCTCAGACGTCCCATTTATTGATTTTGAAAAAAGTGAATTCTAACCACTAGACTACTTGACAAAAAAAACGTAAGAGTTTGTCGATTGAATTATTTTTAAAAAAAAAAAGAGTTTGTGGATTGTAACAGCAAAAAAAGAACATTTTGTCAGCCACGGCTACCGTACACATGCACACTCATCAGAAGAGGTTACGCAGGCTATGCTGACGAAAGCTTGAAATGGAAAAACCATCTTTGCTTATAGCAAACCTGCTCTGATTGATTATTATCATATTATACATTAGGATGGTTAATATACACAGTCAAACAATAAACAAAACCAATTAACCAAAACATGAAAGAAGCAGATTTTGGGAGAAAATAAATAATGGTCAGAGCAATCAATCAATACACAAAAGGGTGAAATTATTTGGGGAACCTAAACTTTTTTCTCTTAACCCACTTTTATCTTTTTAATTAATTGTTTATTATTCGATATGTGGGCCGTATCGAGTGGTTTGGCCTGCCCTACATTTTGACAATTGCAGTTCTAACATCAAAATCTTCCTAAAAACACATGTAAAATACTAAAATATCATTTTTATAACTAGAAATCCGGCCGCAATTAACTACCGCTGAGTTTTTTTAGTCTTTTCCATATGTTTCTAGAAAACATTCAATGTCACAAGCAACCATCCTACATTTTTGTATTGGGTTTAAGTTATTTGACTTATTGACTCATTTTAAAAACACATTATTTTGCTTGATACGTGATAGTATGTATGATAATATTCTCTTCGGAATAAAATATAAGCAAAAATGATAATTAAAAAATTGTTATTTTTTAAGAATTGATGTATGTATACTAAATTTTTAATCAGATATATTGATTTTTCAATTATCATTTTACTTATATTTTATTTATGAAAGAGTGGTAGAATAAATTATTTAAGGGAAATCAATCTTTTTATTTTTTATCAACCATTAGGCTCAATCAATGTTATAATCAGTCATGTTAATTTTATCCATCTTTAAAGGGTCCTGTTAACCGGTGTCCTCGGGGCACTGGTTAAACATACCATAAAATGGAACTATTACCATAATTTTGACAATTAACAATTTTTTTAAATGTTATCCATGGATATCTGTATAAACCCGCAGCTACCTCAAAATTCGTGGATTACCCGCTAAACAGATATCCGCGCGGATATGAATATGGTACAAATTTCATATTTATCCAACGAAACAGAGATATCACACTATCTATATCCATTTACATCCTAATATTATGTTTCTTTTTTGAGTAGGCTACTTGACCAAAAAACATAAATGTTTGTTTTGATTTTATGCGAGTGCTAATTGATGTGACTAAATCATTGTTAATTGATTGAAGATAATGAAGAGTGGTTCTTAGAGGTCGCTTGGTAATTATGATAATAGACAAGATATGATAATCATATCATGTTTGAGTCTAGTATTTGATGAGACAACATGATATTTAACTATTTTTTAATTAATAATTTAAACTCTAATATCGCAGCGTTGTTCGTATTTTAAAGGAATTTAATATTTTTTAATTAATAACTCAAATAATAAAATCTAAGAGATACAATTATTAATACAATAATTTAAATGAAGGATATAGTTGAAAGTAAAAAAGCCATGAAAAAACATGTATCCCCTTGATATACAGGTATAAATTACAATTTTATCTTTTGTATAATATTATTTAAATTTTTAATTAAAAAAATTAGTTAAATCATATTATAATAGTAATAATATAAGTTAAATCTTTATTTAATTGTGGTGTATTCTAAAAAAATATAACTAAGTATGATAAAATAAACATACAATTAAACATAATATAAAAGCAGAAAGAAAGATATGTTAGTGTCCATCTTGATTCTTGACAATAGTTCATAATAACGAATGAATTTAAAGTAGCTCCGACTAATTTTAATTAAATTTTCATAATAAATATATTTAGAAGTGTAAGTAATTTTTTTCTTCTAATTAACAACAAACAAACTCTACCTCTAAAAAAATAATAAAAATCTCTATAAATTACTGAATCCCAACAATGATATTCACTTGCTACGTTACAAAATGATTTAAAAAGTCAAATGTATTTAGACCAAGAATATTTTACATTTTGAATTCATTTGCATATATTTTTAGCGAATGAATTATTTGACTAAGTTTTTTTTTTTCTTTTTTTGGTCAGGTTGACTAAGTATGAACAATTGACTGTGTGAAAATTTATTATTGACTACATACATATAAACAATTGACCGTAAATAAATTACCGTTGACAAATTTATCATAGAAAAGTCAAATAGAGAATTGATGTCTACAAATGATTGATTGAAGGTGCAATTTTTTTTACACTGACTATTTCTTTTTGAAGAAAATTGACAATTTTTTTGAAAGGTATGTTGACTGTATATTTATACATTCACAAAAAAAAAAAAAGTCAACTCATAAAAATAGCTTAATTTGATATGAAAGGAAAAATAGAACCAAATTATTATTAAAAAACAACAATAAAAAAAGGAAATTATGGAATATTATTTATTAAATAAAGCACAAGAATTAAAGTGAATATAATGGAATGTTATATAAGAAATAAACGGTTAGCTTCAACTCACCCCACTCTTCCCTCAAAAACTGTCACTAAAATTTCTCTTTGAGCAAACTGTCATTTCTCCTTCCTCTGATACAAGAAACTTAGAAAAGACCATCATCATCATTGTAAGAACCACATTTCTTTTTAATCTTTTTTTTTAGACATTTTGTTAATGGTAATTGTTTATTATCAGTTGTTAGTTATTTCATCATTTTTGAAACTATGAAACAACCTTATTATTAGTATAACTCAACATTGTATGATATGTGTCAGAAAAACATTATAATGTTGTTCATGTTTCATGTTGTTTTCTTTTAGCCATATGTAAATGGTCCTTGCAAATATCAAGTGTTTTAATTTTAGTCCCTTTAAAATCAAATAAATATTCTTACCCAAAATGCTTGATATTTGCAGGGACATTTTTATATCTAAGTCTTTCTTTGATTTGTTGGCAATGCATATCCTTATTAATTATGCCGTGAGTGATGCATGATTTTTCTATAAGTGTTTTGATTTCGGGTTAATAGAGCATACCCTTTTGGGTTAATTGAACACTACCTATACCTTTTTGTTGCGGCAATTTTCATGGAAATAGACCTTTTTTTAGAACCTTGGTAATTATGTTGTATCACTTTGATTATTGATCTAGGAATTTTTAAAGGCAGCTTCTTGATTTTGGTTTTGTCTTTGTTTTTTCTTCCCAGGGTTTTATGTGGTGTTCAAAAATGTCTGTTAAGAGTTCTGGTAAGTCAAATTTTGATGGTGTTGGCGGTGATAATGGGCGCTTAACTTTTAAACGCTACACATCATCTGAGAAAAATACTTGGCATTCAAATGCGAGGAACACGGTTTCCTATGATGACGCTGATTATGATGATGATCTCCCTTTGTCAGAAAGGTTATCCCGGATGTCGAATTTGGGAGCATCGAGTAGTAAGTGTTATACTACTACAAAGTCGGTTAAGAGACCATTTGATAACAGCAACTCCTTGAAAAGTTCTGTTAAAAAATCAAAGGTCACACCATATGATAATCAAGTTAAAGATACAAAAAAAGATGACACTCCTTTGTCGAGGAAATATGAAATGCCAAGCAAATCTGCTGAAAAATCATTTTCCTCGCTGAAGGAAGAACTTGCATTTGTAGAAATATCATTTGAAGAATGCAAAAAGAAGAGGCAAGTAGAAGTGGATAGATTGCACGCCATACAGAGAGATATTGAGGGGTGCTCCAAAGATCTTGAAAATATGAAAAAGGAAATGAGTTATGTTGAAAGAATTTACGAATCTCACAAGAAAATGCAGGGAAAAACTGAAGAATTTGTCAAGGATTTTCTTGTAAAGCAAGCACAACTCTCTTTGATGAACGACATGATTGGAGAGCGCAAGAAAGAACTGAAGACAAAAGAAACACAACTTTGTCAAATCATGGATAACATTGATAAGGTCCGCAAAGGGAAGGAGTGGGAACTCAAGGCTTTTTCCCACAGAACTGCTGAATGTACTTTGGAACTTAAGACCAAAGAGAAACTGATTGAAGCAATGAAAAAGCAAATTGACGAACAGGCAGAAAGATTAGAGTCGGAAAGGATGAAGTTTCTGAGGGTAATGCAATTAAGTAAGAATGATCAACGTGCTCAAATGATGGACTATGAGTCAGCGAATAAGCAATTTGAAGAGCAGGTTAAGGAGATTAAGTTAAAAGAGACAAGCTGCAGAGAACGAATGGTGGTGCTTGAGTCAAAGGAGAAGCTCTTTAAAGGCCGTGTAAACAAGCTCAAGCTAAAAGAGAAGCATCTCGAAGGCCAAGTGAAGGAGTTCAAATCAAAGGTGGAGAAATTTCTTTGCCAGATGAAGGAACTTGATCATGAAAAGAAGCATGTTGATAGCCGAATGAAAGAGCTGAAACTAAAAGAGATGCAACTAGAAGGACGAGCGAAGGAGATAGAGTTAAACGAGGAGCAAGTCAAATGCCGATTAAAGGATTTTGATTCAGAAAAGGAGAAATTCAAAAGCCAAGCGAAGGATCTCGAATCAGAAAAGAAGCAATTCAAAGAAAAGTTGCTTGAAGACCAACTGAATGAGGAGAAATTCAAAGGCCAAGTGAAGGAGCTAGAATCAGAAAAGAAGCTATTTGAAGTGCGATCAAAGGAGTTTGATTCAGAAAAGGAGAAATTCAAAAGCCAAGTGAAGGAGCTCGAATTTGAAAAGAAGCTATTTGAAGGGCGATTGAAGGATCACTTGTCAAAAGAGAAGGAAATCAAAGGCCAAATGCAGGAGCTGAAGCATTTTGTAAGCCAAATGGAGAATTTTAAATCAGAAGCGAAACAATTTGAAGGACGATGGAAAGAGCTCGAGTCAAAAGACAAGGAGTTCAAAGCACATGCGAAAGAGCTCGAGCCAAAAGTGAAGCAGTTTGATGGATGTCTGAAGGATCTTGATTTAAGAGAGAGACAATATGATGCTTTAATAGAACCATCCAATGAAGAAGCAGTTTTGGGTAAATGTTCTTTTTCTTTTAGTTTTTTGAAACAATTTCATTTCAACTGTTTGGATTACATCTTTTTTGCTAACTTGAACATATTTGGAAGCTCTTAACCACAACATTTTTTTTTCGTTTTCGCCATGACTGTGTGGTTTATTTACAATATTATGGTAATGCAAAAGAAAGATCTCATATGGTTTATTTACAATATTAGTGGTTAATGCTTGGAAATGAAATAGACTTCAAATTTGTCTTTTTATATGTATATCTTCCATTTTCCAAATGGTTTGACAAATTTCGAACTATTTAGTCCAACCTACTTCGTTTTTTGGTTCACTAGAATTTATTTTATAGCTGCTTTTGTCAGTTTGATGAAGTGACATTTTCTTAAACCTTGCAGTTTTTGTTGAGAATCTTATCAAGAGACAGCAATATGATGAAGCTGTTAGATTCAGTCGTGCATATAACTTCAGCAACAATAATCAACTAGCCGATCTCTTTGAAGAACATGTGCAGAATCTAAAACTAATTTCTGAGAGCAATTGCAAGGAAACCGACTCTATTGAAATTAAGGTTCTTCTTTTTTTTCTTATTCAATTTCTATTTTATGAAACATTCCATCTTCATACACCTTCATGATAGTTATAAATACTTTGAATGTTTTCTCAGGACAAGGCCAGAGGTCAGGAAGTTGCTAGTCTCGTAGCTGTTATCCAATGCATTATAGATAACAACCTAAAATTCAAGGATTTACTTAACAAGATTTACGCTCGTATTCTTGAGCTGAGGAGACAGAGAGGCAAATAGTGTTTTTACTAGAACCGGTGAGTGTCATCATCCAATATGCAACAACCTAATATGCAAAGATATGTAGTCTGGTAGTGGAAACGTGCAAACATGTTCTCTTGTAAATGAATAATCAAGATTTTTTTGTTTCTTACTATGTGTCTAAAATGTTTAATTGGAAGGAAAAAAATTCAAGATCAATTAGCTGGATCATCTCTATCTTTGGCCTACTATTCTTTGTTTCTTTCTTTCTTTCTTTCTTTCTATTGTATATTGTTTGTCTTTAATTTCTCAAAGGCTTATACTTGATATGCTTAAATGTTTTCATGTACAAACTTGCTATTTAGAGTACATGCCACACTTTTGTTCACAAATTTTATGTAATTAGCTTCGTACACTTGATGCAGTAGTTGTCCGAGAGTTATCTCTCATTTGTTAAGAGAAAATTGAAATCTTGGCCAATGCTTGGAAAATGAAATAGACTTCAAATTTGTATATCTCTCTTTAGTCTTTGTATATACATTGTTATATTTTTTTAAATGGTCCGAGGTGTTTTATTTTCTTCGCATAGTATTTTTGAGTTATTATTTAGCTCAATCTTAGTTTAAGTTAACTAGAACTTTTTATGTCACTGTACCCTGCAGATTTTGCTTAGAATCTTATCTGGAAGTTGCAACATATGGAAGTTATTTGATTCATTTGTGCATATAATAACTTGACCTACAAGAATCAGCTATTTGATCTCTTGCTATAACACATGCAGAATGCAAGAAAACCAACTCTAATGAAATCAAGGTTCTTTTCTTTTCCACATTGCAGGAAGGGAGACAATGCTGTAATGATTGATAATGGCCACGTTTTTCTGCTCGAATAACTGATCAGAATCTCACTACATGTTGAACCTCATGTAAGAGAAGAAGCAATGAAGCTACCTCTTCAATTGAAATCTAACATAAGTGAAAATACTGAAAATTCGGCAGCAATTCTGGGTTTTCTACTTCTGTCAGTTTATGGATTGGCTCCTTCTTTTGATGAAAATGACATTTTGAAGGTTTTTTGGATTTGCTTGTCAGCACAATATTGGTTTAGAGCTGTTTGGAACTCTTTGTTTTGCAGATAAAGCTTCTGGTATGCTACTTGAGAAGTGTTTTATTTCAGACACCAGCTATTATACTATTTTTTTTCTCACTTTAAATTTGAAGTGTAGGTTATATCACGTGTTCATCAAATGTGATAATATATCTAGGGACTCTGCATGATGTATACAAATATACTAAGATTAGTTTTAGATGTTTGGTAAAAAAATTGACTGATATGTAATTTGCATCATACACTTGATGCAAAGGTTTCATTGTGTTTCTTCCAACATTTCTGTCTCATTTGTTGAGAGAAATTTTGTATCTTGGCTAGTGCTTGGAAAATGAAATAGACTTCAAATTTAATATATCTCACTTTACTATGAACCACCGACACTCTTGGAATTAGGCGCATCGTTGTGTCGGACACGCGTCGCTGTCCGTTACCTCCACAATACTCGCACGACACGTGTCAAACAACTTGGAAAAGTACCCCAATTTTTTTTTCCTTTGCTCGGATGCACCTTGCTCACATAAGTTTTCCTTTTCAATTTAGATATTTTATAAATGATTTTCATATTTTATTTAATTAATTGTATGCAAATGAATTAACAGGAATAGGATCATCTCTCTCTATTAAAGGCTAACCTCTATTTGTGCTTCCCAATTAAGTTACCTGGCTTTGGTTGACAATGTATATATATGATAATAATCAGAGGAGATTTTCTGTCAGCAAAGAGCCTTTTACCACTTTAAGCTTTGGTCAGCATAAGCATGGCTGAGCCAAACCTAAACATTTCTTCTTGTTTTTTGTTTCAAACCCAAAAACCAAAATCTTTTCTTTTAGGGGAGAATTATTGTTGTGCTGTTTATTATTTTGTCACTCAAATTAAAATTAGACATCAAGATAAAGAAAGGGAACAAAATTGAGGTATAGTACATTATTTCTTCGTAACCAAACCAACCAAATGATACAAAAATATGGTAAAGATCACATGTAAAGTCAAATTAGTAGCCTACGTGGATATGATGTGTTGCCTAGCTAGGTGTAATATTATTTAGGTTTGATTTTAGGGATCAAACTGAATTTTATACATAAATTAAGGGGATTAAATTGAACTTTCAATACAAGTTAATGGTGTTTCAAAAAGAAAAAAACACAAGTTTAATGGATTAAACTGAATTTTCAGAAATACACCTCATATGCCACATGTGTAATGTAAGAGCTAACATTATTTACCATTAATTTAACATAAATGACCAAACTACGCTAACTTATATTAGTTTTTTTTCTTTCCCAAACAGTCTAGTAGCTATAGTTCTATCTTATAAGATGAATAAGCGGAGCTTTGTCCAAAAAACAAAAAAGATGAATAAGTGGGGTGTTTGAAGTTCGAACTCCGATCCCTATATATAACAATGTATTGTCTTTAACAACTGACTTATGTTCACGGGGACTGCTAACTTATATTAGTTAATGAGCCAACTTGATTGATTTTAAATTAATGGACCAAATAAATATTTAAACTTAATACTAAATATTGTTTTTACAAAAAATAATAATAAATATTTTCTCAATTAATTTTATTTCAATGAGTCAAATGACAAAACTCACAATCATTCCTATACAAAAACAGTATAAGTTTCAAACTAGAGTTTCAGTATATCAAATTATATGGATTCAATGATATATTCACCCTTTATCAACTATTTATTAATGTAAAATTTAAATAATTTTAAGTTGACAAGGTATGAATGACCATAACAATTTTTTTTAATTGAATATCTTCTACGCGTAATTTTAAAGACTAATTTTTCGAATCAGATTGAACATCAATAAATAACACAAACTTTCAAGAGATTTAACATTTTCGAATTGAATTCAAACCCAAATTCTCATACAATAACGAACACAATTAATGTAATTTTAAAATTTAAAAAATGAAACAAATGTTTGTTAAAAAAAAAAATAGTACAGTAAAAGAGGATAGGATTGAATATATTTACTTTTTAGTATAAAAAACAAGGAATAGCAAGGCAAGGTTCCAACCTCGTAAGTAAGTTTTTGCCAATTGAAGTATGGTTTTTGTGGGTCCCACAAAAACACTGCCTCTCCCTTCCTTCCTCCCACAGTGCCACTACGCCATTTCTTCTCTTTGACCACACTCAGTAGAACCAACTTCTTTCCTTTTCACCTTCCCTTTTCTGTTACATTTCTTTTTCATCATCATCATCATATTTTCTAACTGTAAGTAAGAACCACATTTCTTTTTTAAACTTTTTTTTAATAAATTTTGTTAATGTTTAATGTTTGTTTCAACTATATATCTTCATATTTGTAACCACCAAACAACATTATTACGAGGTGTTTATGATTTTGTTAATGGTTAATGTTTGTTTCAACTATGTTCATTTTTTAAACATGGTCACTATGTGTTTATGATTTGGGTTTGTTTTTTGAAATTTCCTAAACAAAGCTTCTTCTTTTCAACATCATGTATTCTAACTAAAAGAACCACATTTCTTATATATTTTGCTAATGGTAGTAGTAAATGTTTGTTAGTGAGAGGGTTTCAAAACCATTTTATGCTTTGTGTCAACACAACAGTATCACTGTGTTTATGTTTGATTATTTGTTTTTTTTACCCTTGCTTTGTAATTACTAGTGTTTATCATTTTGAACTGTGTTTATGCTTTGTGTCAACACAATAGTATCACTGTGTTTATGTTTGATTTTTCTTCAAATTTCCTTAACAAGGTTTCTTTTTTATGTGGTCTGAGTGAATGCCATAGCTGAGAAATTGCTTTAAGGGTTTTGCTTGTTTCAACTATGTTCTATTTGAAACCACCAAATAAACTTATCAACATTGTTACTACTAGGTGTTTATGTTTACTGTTGTTTTCTTTTATCCGTTGGCAATGTATATATGTTGTTTGTTAGAGGGTGGATGCTGTTTTCACTTACCTTTGTTTTTCTGGTTAGATTTTTAAATGTCTATTTTCTTGTTGTTTATAGTTTGAGTTTGTTTTGGAAGTGTATTGTAGAAATTTCTTAAAGGAAGAAGCTTATTTATTGTTTTTTGGTTTTTTTTTTCACAGGCTTTTCTGTGGTGTGAAGGCTACTGTTGAAAAATGATTTTTAAGGGTTCTGATAAGTCAAAGCACTGTGCTATTGGTGGTGGTGATGATGGCCGTTTCACTTTTAAGCGGCACACATCATCGTCAGAGAAAATTACTCGGCCTTCAGAAGTAAGGAATCCAGTTTCTTATGATGATGATGATGATGTCTCTTTGTCACAAAGGTTATCCCGGATGTCGCATTCTGGAACATGGACTACCAACCGTGATGTTCCTATTAAGAAGAGGCATAATACTGCTCCATTGTCATTGCCAGTTAAGAGACCATTATTTGACAACCGAAGTTCCTTGAACACTTCTGTTAAGAAATCAAAGGCGTTACCGTATGATAATCAACGTAAAGATAAAGACGATACTCCTTTGTCGAGGAGCCTTGCAATGCCAGTTGGTAAATCTGCTAATAAGTCACATTCTCCGCTGAAGAAAGAATTTGCATTGGTAGAAAAATCATTTAACGAATGCAAAAAGAAAAAACAAGAAGAAGAGAAGAGATTGCAGTCCATAAAGAGAGATATTGAGGAGTGCTCCAAAGAGCTTGAAAATATGAAAAGAGAAATTAGTGATGTTGGAAGAATTAAGGAAGCTCACAAGAAAATGCGGGGGAAAATTGAAGAATGTGTCAAGGATTTTGCAGCAAAGCAGGCACAACTTTGTTTGATGGACAACTTGATTGCAGAGCGGAAGGAAGAACTCAAGACAAAACAAACAAAACTCCGTCCACTCATGGATAACATTGATAATGTCTATGAAGGGAAGAAACAGGAACTCAAGGATCTTTATCAAAAAATTGCTCCATGTACTGTGGAACTTAAGACCAAAGAGAAAGAGTGCGATGCAATGAAAAAGCTAATTGACAGGCAAGTAGAAACATTAGAGTCCGAAAGGAAGAAGTTACTCAAGGTAACCCAATCAAAAAAGAATGATCCACAAGCTCAAGTAAAGGACTTTGAGTCAATGAAGAAGCAAACTGAAGAGCAGGTTAAGGAGTTTGAGTTAAAAGAGAAAAGGTGTGGAGAACGAGCAATGGAGCTTGAGTCAAAGGAGAAGCTCTTTGAAGGACGTGTAAATGAGCTGAATTTAAAAGAGAAGCAGCATGAAGACCAAGTGATGGAGTTCAAATCGAAGGTGCAGAAATATCATGGCCAAATGAAGCAGCTTGAATCTGAAAAGAAGCATTTCAGTAGCCGAGTGAAGGGGCAGGAATTAAAAGAGAGGCAGTATGAAGGACGAGCGAAGATGCTAGAGTTAAAAGAGGAGCAACTCAATGACCGAGTGAAGGAGTTTCATTCAAAAGAAAACCAACTTGGTGTCCGTGTGAAGGAGCTCGAATCAGAAAAGAAGAAATTCGAAGGACGATTGAAGGAGTTCCAGTCAAAACAAAAGTTGCTTGAAGACCAAGTGAAGGAGGTTCAATCAATAGAGAAGGAATTTGAAGACCGAGTAAAGGAACATGAATCCAAAGAGGAGGAATTCAAAACTCGAATGCAAGAGCTCAAGCGTTTTGTAAGCCAAATGGATGATTTCAATTCAGAAGAGAAACAATTTGGAGGACGAGGGAAAGAGCCAGAGTCAGAAGACAAGAAATTCAAAGTACATGCGAAGGATCTTAAGCCAAAAGAGAAGCAGTTTGAGGGATGCATGAAGAGTCTTGAATCAAAGCCAAGTAAATTTGATGGAAAACTGAAGAGGTCTGAATTAAGAGAGAAACAATATCATGCTTTAATAGAACCATTCCATCAACAAACAGAATTGGGTAAGTGTTCTTTTTCATTTAGTTTTGGAAACATTTTCATTTCAACCGTTTCTTTCAATGTTGTTGACATTTTTAATTACCTGATCTACCTAATTTTTTAAAGACATCTTTAATCATTTTAATGTTGTAGGTCTTAGTCAAGTCGAAAATCTTTATTAATTTTCATATCACACATTGTCATTACTAATTTGGAATATATTTTTTGCTATCTTGAACATTTTCGGAAGCTTTTAAACACAACTTTTTTCTCTCCATTTTAGTGGTTTATTTATAAAAAAATTCACCATAGTTTACCGTTTCTTCAATAAATAACGAGAAAGCTAAAATATGTGCTACCTAATCATGCAGTTACATCGTACACAGGTAATCAATTAAGTCCCACCATTGATGAATGATGTTTGATGTTGCTCCCATGTGAGCTAACTGATGAACTTGAGTTGTCTGACGATGACATTCTATGTAATCTGCAAGGATTATCAGATCCATCAAAAGTTATTTTGGATATAATACAGAACCTTATTATTAAAAAGTGTAAGATAGGAGACGATGCAGTAATTATTGATGATAGCCACATTCTTCTGCTCAAAGAACTGAGGAAAATATCACCAAATATTAGACCTCATGTAAGAGAAGAAGCAATGAAGCTAGCACTTGATTTGAAAGCAAACATAAGTCAAAACACTGAAAATTCAGCGGTGGTTCTTGGTTTTCTACTCCTTCTGTCAATTTTTGGACTGGTTCCTTCTTTCGATGAAGATGATGTTTTAAAGCTTTTTGGACTTGTTTCTCAGCACAGCTTAGCTGTAGAGCTGTTTGGGGCCATTGGTTTTGCTGATAAAATATCTGGCAAAATATCTATAATTTGCCTTGTTTTTATTTCATATGGTGTTATGGACCACCACATTTATACACATGAAAATAATTATGTGAAAATATATTCCATGTTGTGTTTTCCCATCGAGAAGTTAGGACAACTCTTGTTTAAATGTTATAAAGTCAAATACTTTTACATTATGTGGAAAAACTGTGTATATTACAGATATATTAAGATTAAGATACTGGTGCTAGGTAGGAAATTGAACTGATATGTTGGCTTCATACACTTGATGCAAAAGTTTCATTTTGTTTTCCCAACTGGTCTCTCTCATCTGTTAAGAGAAAATTGACATGTTGGTTAGTGCTTGAAAAATGAAATAGACTTCAAATTTATGTCTTTTTTTATGTATGTCTTCTGTTTTCTAAGCGGTTTGACGAAGTTTGAACTCTTTAGTCCAATCTACTTCATTTTTCATTTACTAGAGCTTACTTTATAGCTGTTTTGGTCAGTTTGATGAAGTTAAATTTTCTTACACCTTGCAGATTTTGTTGAGAATCTTTTCAAGAGACAGGAATATGATGAAGCTGTCAGATTTAGTCATGTGTATAACTTCAGGGACAATAATCAACTATTTGGTCTCTTTGAAGAACATGTGCAGAATCTAAAACTAATTTCTGAGAGTATTTGCAAGGAAACTATCTCCATTGAAATTAAGGTTCGTTATTTTTTTCTTATTCAATTTTTATTTTATGAAACATTCCAATTTTCGTACCCCTTCATGATAGTTATAAATACTTTGAATGTGAACTCAGGACAAGGCCAGAGATCAAGAAGTTGCTAGCCTCATAGCTGTTCTACAATGCATTATAGATAACAACCTTGAATTCAAGGATCTACTTAACAAGATTGACAATCGTATTCTTGAGCTACAGAGAGGCAAATAGTGTTTTTACTGAAAGAATGAAAACTCATGAGCAATTAACAGGGTCATCTCTATCTTTGGGTCACTATTCTTTCTTTCTATTGTATATTGTTCTTTTTTAATTTCTCTCAATAGCTTGAATTTGATATGCAGAAACGTTTTCATATGCAAACTAGTTTTTTAGAGTACATGCCACAGTTTTGTTCGAAAAGTTTATGTAATTAGCTTCATACGCTTGATACAGAAGTTCTCCAAAAGTTATCTCTCATTTGTTCAGAGAAAATTGAAATATTGGCTAATGCTTTAAAAATGAAATAGACTTCTAATTTATATATCTCTATTTAGTCTTTATTTGTCACAGTTTTATTTTTTGTATGGTCTGAGGAGTTTTTTTTTCTTCTTCCCCTAGTATTTTATGTTATTATTCAGCCCAATCTCGGTTTTAGTTATACTAGAACTGATTTTCTGGCAGAAACTGGTTAGTTTTGATAAAGTGAAATTATGTTGCAGTTTGTAGATTTTGTTCAGAATCATATAAGAAAGTAGTAGCAATATATTGAAGATGGTTGATTCATTTGTGCATATTATAACTTGGCCTACAAGAATAAACTATTCGCTCTCTTGCGATAACACGCACATAATGCAAAACCGAACTCTGAGAATAGTTCCATGAAATCAAGACTCTTATTTGATTTTCTTATTTAAATTCTAGTTTATGAAACATTCCGTACTAATACACCTGAATGTTAGTTGTAAATAAGTTGATTGTGAACTTAGGATAAGGTCAGTCTATATTCTGGCCAGAGACAGAAAATTTCAGTCTGAGACATGGTCTGCATTTCAGAATACAATCTAATGTCTGGATCTACTTAACCATAAAGGTAAATAGTATTGATATTGGACCTACACCATCATCCAATGTTCAAATGAACTAGAATCAACAGGATTCTCTCTATTCCTCTTTGTTGAGATATTGTAGTGTTTGTTTAGATGCTATTCCTTTTTTGTTGATCCTTTTTGAGTAGGTTAAGCATCATGTATATAAACTGAATTCTCCTCTCTCTTTGATACAGAAGATACAATATATTTCTTTTGAGGGGAAGAAGATACAATATTATTGATGATAATTTTTATGGTATTATTAGTATTATTATTATCACCATCATCTTCATAAAACCCTCTAGAACAGCCGGACTTTTTTTTTTTTTTGGGATAGATAAATGAAGTGACAATAGTCATTGGAAACTCACACATAAGTGAAGTATTCGAGGTTTAAACTCCGGTCACGGTGTGCGGTCTAACAATTTCGGTATTTTTGTCAATTAAGTTAGGATTTGTGGACGCTTAATGTTTCTTGTTGTTAGAGAGTTGAACAAATGTATGAACCATCTAACCAAATGTATAATATTTTTAAGGGGGTGATAGTCATTTTGGTCCCTTAATGTGTAACGAGTAGTAATAATAATCCTTCAATGTATCAAAATTTCAAAATGATCAGTGATTGTGCACTCTGTTAGTCAAAATAGTCCATGACACTAAAATAATCTCTCGATACTCACAATAACTCTTTCTATGTAGAGATTGAAATGACAATAGTCCTTCGATGTATCAAAATTTCAAAATAATCCCTGATTGTGCATTCTGTTGGTCAAAATAGTCCATGACACTAAAATAATATCTCAATACCCACACTAACTCTTTATATGTTGAGATTGAAATGACAATAAGTAACTGCTTATAAGGACTGATATGACAATAAGTAGGTATATTAAATGACTTATATGACAATATTAATGAATCATTTTAATATAGGGATTATTTTGCCTAACGAAGTGCACAATCAAGAGCTACTTTAAAATTTCAATACATTGAAGGACTATTATGGCTACTCGTTACTTATTCAGGGACTAAAATGACTATTATTCCTATCTTCTAAGTATAATCGAATATTGGAGTAAAAATTCACCCGTCTCCTAAAAAAAATGAGAAATGATATTTGTACAACCACTTTGTGACAACTCCTTGACAATTTTCTCTCTCATACTCATATGTTTGCATTCTATCTCTTCCTTTTTATCTCTCCATTGTTTTTAACCAATAAAAAGTGAGAAAAAAGAAATTGTAACAAAAGTTGTCAAAATTGATTGTTGAAATATCATTACTCAAAAAAGATATGGCTCCACAAATAGCCTTTCAAAATTGGGGGTTCTATCAAAGTACCAATTGACAATTTGTCGATTTGATCAACATAACCAAACGAATTTTTTTTAGACAAAACAATATGTACTCGTAGTATAGTACTAGTAAAAATTAAATCATAGTAACATATAAACAATGATTATCATTATCATGGTTGCCTTTAACTTATAACTTCTTCATTTAGTTGGTATTTCGGTTGTCTTAAAATACTTTGTTTTTGGTTTAGTAGTAAAAATTTGTCATTTTGTCTTTATCTGTCAATTTGATCAACATAACCAAACCAAATAAATTTAGATTTTTTCAATTTGTACATATCACAATGCAGTCTAAAATTAAAAATATGGAAAGTTCATTTGCTTGCTACAATACCCACTCTGGTCTCTATTATAAAAAAAATTCAATTTTTAAGTTAATTCAATAAATTATGTATTTAGTTTTTAATATAGATCAAATATATAAATTATTGAATTAATCTAATAAGTGAACTTTTTCTTATAATAGAGAAAGTGGTGGGTCGCATGTTCATTCTTGTAAGAGCGTTTTCATTGTTAATTTAACTTGTTTTTTATTTTTTATTTAAATTTAAAAGAATGATATTTTCATATCATTTATTAAAATGAAATGATATTTTTCTACTAGACCAAAAAAGAAGTATTTTAAGACAAACGAAATACCAACAAAATGAAGAAGTTATATAATTTAAAGGCAAGTTTAATCAATAATGATAATCATTGTTGTTTGAGCAATGCTATACATCAAGAAAGATTTTATCAAAAAAAAATCAAGAATGACATGACAGAATAATCACCCTTAGATTTTATCAAGAAATTGTCCTGAAATTAATGTTAGCCAATGAAATCTCTGCCTGATCGGAAATCATGGGGTGGTGGATGTTATGTATTTTTTTTTATGAAAGGTTAATAAATGAGATTGAAATCTAAAGGTGATTATTGTGTCATGTCATTCTTAAATCTTTCTTAATAAAATCATTCTTGATATCTATCATTTTTCCATCTTGTTTATATGTTACTATGATTTAATTTCTACATCCCCACACATTGTTTTGTCTTATGAGTAAATTATTTGCCACTTTGGAGTATCTTTTGTGGACCCCACACTTCCACACAACAAACTCATTGCTACCAAAAATAACAAACTTCGCTTTTCTCTTCTTTGTATCTGTTTCATTCATTTCATTTTCATTTCACTTTCAAAATACCAACAAATTTCTAACTAACCCTTTTCCATTTTTCTCTTCTAGGGTTTACTCTATCTTTCAAGAAGAAGAAGAAGATAACACAAAGTTTCTCAAATTTCAATCTTCACAGATGAAACTACTTGGTAAAAATCTCAACTTTTTTATTCATTTTATGCTATTTTGTATACTTTTATTCAACATTTATGTATTTTTTTATGCTATTTGTAAATTTAATCAATATCATGCAATGTTTGAGCTATTGAATGTGTATACTTGAAAAGTTTACATTTTTTTACATGGGTATTGTTTTTTGAGTATTTTATAGGTATTTATCGTTTGGTTATGATTTATACTTCTGGAAGTATAATATATTATTTGTTTAATGTCCTGGAAATTTTTCAAAGATTGGTTGAAGTTTTTATTTTTTCTTCCCAGGATTTTGAGGTGTTCTTGTAATTGCTGAGAGGTTACAATTTCTATAGTTGAGTGATGAATGTTGTTGAGGCTTCTGATAAGTCAAAATTTTGTGTTGGTGATGATGATGATGAAGAATACTTAAATTTTAAATGGCTGGCATCATTACATAAAAATGTGTCACAGTCAGCTTCTCGTGAATATGATTATGCTTTATCAGCAAGGTTTCATAAGAAGAGGGATACAACACTGCCAGTTAAGAGGGTATTCGATGGCAACAATTCCTTGTGTGGTTCAATGAAGAAATCCAAGGTGTCTCCAACACCATATGATGATTATGATGATGATGATGACATGTCAACTGATAAATCATTTTCCACACTTAAAGGAGAACTTGTGTTGGTAGAAAAATCATTTGAGGATATCAGAAGCAAGACACAAGTAGAAGAGAGGAGATTGCAGTCCATAAAGAGAGATATTGAGGAGTGCTGCGAAGATCTTGAAAATAAGAAAAAGGAAATTAGGGATGTTGGAAGAATTAACGAAGCTCGTAAGAAAATGCAGGGGAAAATTGACGAATGTGTCAAGGATTTTGTTGCAAAGGAAGGGCAGCTCGGTTTGATGGAGGACTTGATTAGAGAGCACAAGAAAGAACTAAAGACAAAAGAGTTGGAACTTCTTCAAGTCATGGATAACATTTCAAAACAAAAGGAACTGGAAAGCCAAGTGAAGGAGCTGGTGAATGATTTGGTATCAAAACAGAAGCATTTTGAAAGCCATATTAAGGAGCTTGAGTCGAAAGAGAGGCAACTTGAAGGCCGATTGAAGGAGCGTGAATCAGAAGAAAAAGAATTTGAAGGCCGAGTGAATGAGCTGGAATCTAAAGAGAGGCATTTCAAAAGCGAGGTGGAGGAGATCAATACAAAATTGATGCCATTGAAAGAACAAATTAAGGAACTTGCCTCTAAAGAGAAGCAACTGAATGGCCAAGTGAAGGAGCTGGAATCTAAAAAGAAGCAGTTTGAGAACCGAATCAAGGAGCTTGAGTCAAAAGAGAAGCAGCATGAAGGCCGGGTAAAGGAGCATGCATCAAAAGAGAGAGAATTTGAAAGCCAAGTGATGGAGCGGCAATCTAAAATGAAGCTGTTTGAAATCCAAGTCAAGGTGTTAGAGTCAAAAGAAAACGAACTTGTAGACCAAATGAAGGAGTTTAAATCAAAAGAGAGGGAATTTGAAGGCCAAATGAAGGAGATGGTATTGAATCAAAAGCATTTTGATAGCCGAATGATGGATCTTGAGTCAAAAGTGAAGGAGCATGAATTGAAAGAGAAGGAATTTGAAGGTCGAGTGAAGGAGTTTGAATCTAAAAAGAAGGAATTTGAAGGCCGACTAAAGGATCTGGTGAATAACCTGGTATCTAAACAAAAGCATCTGGAAAGCCAAGCGAAAGAGCTTCATTCAAAAGAGAAGCAACATGAAGGCCGGGTGATGGAGCATGAATCAAAAGTGAGACAATTTGAAGGTAAAATGATGGATCTAGAATCTAAAATGAAGCAGTTTGAAAGCCAAGTGGACAAGCTTAAATCGAAAGAGAGGCATACTCAAGGACAAGTTAAAGAACTTGAGTCTAAAGAGAAGCAACTTGATAGCCGACTGAAGGAGTTAAAGTTAAAAGAGGATGAATTTGAAGGCAGGGCGAAGGAGCTCGAATCTGAAAAGAAGCATTTCGAGAGCCGACAGAAGCAGCTCGAAACACAAGAAAAGCAATATGAAGAACAAATGAAGGAGTTCCAGTCAAAAGAAGAGGAATTCGAAGTACACGTGAAGGATTTTGAATCAAAGGATGAGGAGTTCGAAGATCAAGTTAAGGAGCTCAAATCAAAAAAGAAGCAATTCGAAAACCAAGTTGAGGATTTCAAATCAAAAGAGAAGCAACTTGAAAGCCAAGTCGAGGAATACAAATCAAAAGAGAAGCAAATTGAAGAACGGTGGAAAGAACTCGAGTCAAAAGAGAATAAGTTCAAAGAACTGGTCAAAGAGCTCAAGTTAAAAGAAGGACAAATCAAGGATCCTGGTTCAAAGCTGGATAAATTTGATGGACGATTGCAGGAGTCTGAGTTGACAGAGAAACAATTTGAATCATTAATAAACTATTTTGATGAGGAAAAAGAATCAGGTAAAAGTTCTTATTCATCTAGTTTATAGGAGTTTCATTTCAGATGTTTCTTTTTATGATGCTGATATTTTTAATAACTTGATCTACATATTTTTTTTAAAAATATTTTTAATGATGCTAGTGTAGTATATCTTACTCTTAGTCCTGTCAAAAAAAAAAGTAGTATATATATCACACCCATACAGACACTATAAAAAAAAATATAGTATGTCTTATCTTACTCTTAGTCAAGTTGAAAAGCTTTGTCCAGTTTTTATATCACACATACGGAGACACTGTCAAACTAATTTGGATTATACAAGAGCAACTATTTCTAGTCTTGTTTATAATTATTAATCAATTTAACACTATCTTTGGTGATTCAGTTAAGCTTCTATATTGACTATTATAACAATTAATATAATGATTTCCTCTCTCACCCATACATTCAAAAAATCCTATTGTCATCTGCATTTGCTGTTGCCTCTAAAAATATGAGGGATCTTAATTCTCTGCTATCCAAATATGCAGTTGCATCTAACACGGATGATCAATTAAGTCCAACCATTGATGGAACAAGTTTGCAGTTGCTCCCAAGTGATGAAACTGTCATTCTAGTTAATCTGCAAGAATCATCAGATCCAGCAAAAGTTGTTTTGGATATAATAATCAACCCAATTATTCCACGGTGTAACGAGGGAGACCATGCTGTAATTGATGGTAGCAGCATCTTTCTGCTAGAACAACTGATGAGAATCTCACCGAAGATTAAACCTGGTGTAAGAGAGAAAGCATTGAAGCTAGCACTTCATTTGAAAGCTAACATGAAAAATACTGAAAATTCTCTGGTGGTTCTCGGTTTTCTACTGCTTTTGTCAGTTTATGAATTGCTTACTTATTTTGATGAAGATGAAGTCTTGGAGCTTTTCACATTTGTTGCTCAGCACAAGACAGCTGTGGAACTGTTTCAGACCCTGGGTTTTGCAAATAAACTTTCAGGTATGTTTCAATCTAGATATGGTTTGGTCAGTCACCGGTATCTCTCTTTTTGTTTCTATGTTTTGGTATTTTACATTATATGTTTATTAAATCCATATTTCATTTTTGGATCTTATCATTTATTGTGTGTTCTTTTGGCTTTTTATTCATGTTGAAAATCAGTGTAAACTGCGAAATTATAGAAATTGATAGAATGTTGATTACATGTGTAACTCTTATGAGGTTTGTTATGGATCTTCTCTTGAATCCAAATTGTTAGTGTTATCTCTTGATGCTTGAGAAAAAAATATATGCAACATATTTATGTGATTATACAAATGTTCTTGATGAGGTTCAAATTTTATATCCTATTTTGAGAATGTGGACTCTTAGAACCGTGTCTCACATCTGTTTTCTTAATTTGGTGTCTGGTTCTTTGGATGAACATGGAACCGTTGAGTATGTCTCATTGCTCCTGGAATGTCCATGTAGTGTTGTATTATGGATAATGAAAATAGAGCCAAATTGGAAAATATAGCATATGTATAAGTGTTCTGTGAATCTCTTTGAATTTATTTGTGTAAAATAGTGTTATAAGATTGTTTTTTATCTGCTATCAGACAGAATGAGGTGGTTATGGCTATTCATGCTGAAAACCTAAAGTTGTTTGAGTATGAGATAATAAAGGAATGGGTGAAATGAATACTTTTAAGAAATAGGACAACTCATGTTGAAATTTTATAAATTCAAATACTTTTAGATGATAAGTAAAAACTGTGCAGGATATATACAAAGATACTCAGATTGATATATTAGATGTTGGTAACTTGGTACGAAATGGAACTCGTGTAGTTGGCTTCATTTTGTTTCCCCTAACAGTTCTATCATTTGTTAAGAGAAAATTAACATCTTGGTGTTAATGCTTGGAAAATGAAATAGACTTCAAATTTATCTCTCTTCCATGTTTGTAACTTATGTTGTTCTGGTATGTTTTGATGAAGTGAAATTTTCTTGTACCTTACAGAATTTGTTGAGGATCTTATCAGGAAGAAGCAATTTATTGTGCTTACTGCTTGGCTGAGAAGAATCAAAAAGTTTTTGTGCTAGAAAAAGCTAATGTAAAGAAATGTGGTAATGGAAACCTGCTAACATATAGGCTACTATTGTTGGGGGTATATGTGTACTTTTATAGGACTCTCTCTTTCTTTTAAAATTAAAATAAAATATCTAATTGTTAAGTATGAAAAATCATATGACAAATTTAACAGGACTATTGGCTTCTTAATCTTCCTTTCTATCATATTTTAATTTTCTAGAGGCTTGAATTTGTTACCTAGAAACGTTTCATATTCACATGTAACTTGGTCTTCTCTGGTTTTCAAAAGAAATGGATTTAAACCAACTTTCTCAAAATTCATAAAATCAATGTCCTCTTCTTGGAAACTAACTTTTGAAAGATTGCTACAAAGATTTATCCTCTCAATACACCGAAGTTAATCTATAGCTGCAATTTGAGATATATAACTTCTTTTTTCTTTGCAACTCCGTCGTCTCTTTATCCTAAATCATTTATTTCATTGCTGACTCTCTGCGCGATTAATTTTGAACTGGTATGCAACTCCACATCAGTATAATAGTAAAGGGACCATCACTGGGAAAAATATCTAGAGAGCTTCATTACCACATTCGCCTAATTAGTAAAGGCTTCATCATCTTCGTTTCTATCATCATGTTCAATCGCAAATGCAAAGAACATTGAGCCCTTGTTTGGAATTTGTCATCATCTTATTTACACTCCTAATTCTTTTAAAGATTTTTTCTTTGCTTTCTTAGAAAGCAATTAACTGACATGAGAGCCCGTTTTACTTTATTTTTTGGAGTATTTGACGAGCTCAAAATAAAAAATATTGAAGAAAAAAAAGAAGTGATATCTTATCAAATTGTGGAAAAAGGACATAACTTTCCTTTGTGATTGGCTCAAATCAAAACAACTTAAGTTGTTGAAGGTAGAGCTTATAATAAATATTTGGCAGGTTCCTATAAATGTAACATTGATGTAGGTTTCATTTAGCATGTACAATTGTGATTATTTCATTCGAGCAAAAACAATTTGGAACTCTTATTGCTTAATATTATATGCTGAACTGCCATTTAAAGTGGTTTTGTGGGCCCCACTAAGAGTCTCTATCCCCCCATACTGGCACTGCATTTTTTCTAGACTAGACGTTTTGGCCGTTTCTTCATATATTTTTTTCCTTGACCAGAGTCTTCTTTCCTTTACACTTTCCTCTTTCACTTTCATTTTCATTTCTAGGTTACTCTCTCATTTTTCTTTTGTTACGTTTCATTTTCATCACCTGCTTCAAAAACACCACTACCATCATATTGTTACTGTAAGAACCACATTTCTTTTTCAAACTTTTTATTTTTTATTTTTATATTTTTTGTTCATGGTAAATGTATTTTATGTTTATGTTTGATGTTTTTTCATTTGTTTGAATAAATGTTCTTTATTTGTAGTTTGAAATCATCAAGCTGATGTTTTTTTATTTATTGGAATAAATGTATATGTATATTACTGCAGTGATGTGATGGATTCTGTTTTTGTGATTAGGTGGTTAAACATCTATTTTCTTGGTGATTATCATTTGAATTTGTTTTTTAAATTTATTAAAGGAAGCTTCTTTTTGTTTTTGGATGTTTTTTTTCACAGGGTTTTATTTGGTGTGAGTGCTATTGTTGAAGGATATAATGGATTTTAAGGGTTCTGATAACACAGAGTTTTGTGGTGTTGGTGAGAAAAGTACATGGCATCCAACTTCTTATGATGACGCAGATTATGATGATGATGATGTTCCTTTATCAGAAAGGTTATCCCAGATGTCGAATTTGGTAACACAGTTTAGTAACCGTGATATTCCTCTTAAGAAGAGGCGGACGACTACAATGCCATTTTACAACAGCAGTTCCTTGAATGATTCTGTTGAGAAATCAAAGATGTCATCATATGGTAATCAAGATAAAGAAAAAGATGATACTCCTTTGAGTCGGGACTTTAAGTCATTGAAGACGAAGAAACAATTTGAAGAGCAGGTTAGGGAGCTTCAGTTAAAAGAGAAAAGGTGCGCAGAACGAGCGGTGGAGCTTGAGGCCAAGGAGAAGCTCTTTGAAGGCCATGTAAAGGAGCTTAAGTTAAAAGAGAATCAGCTCAAAGGTAAAGTGAAGGAGTTTAAATTGAAGTTGGAGAAATTTCATTGCCAAACAAAGGAGCTTGAATCTGAAAAGAAGAATTTTGATAGCCGGGTGAAGGAGCTGGATTCAAAAGAGAGGCAATTTAAAGGACGGGTGAAGCAGTTAGAGTTAAAAGAGGAACAATTCAAAGGCCAATTGAAGGAGCTTGAATTAGAAAAGAAGCAATTCAAAGAGCAATTGAAGGATCTCCGATCAAAAGAAAAGTTGGTTGAAGTCCAAATGAAGGAGTTTGAAAGCCGAGGAAAGGAATTTGAATCAAAAGAGGATGGATTCAATGCTCGAATGCAGAAGCTCAACGGTTTTGTAAGCCAAATGGAAGATTTGAAATCAGAAGAGAAACATTTTGAAGGACAAGGGAAAGAGCTCGAGTCAAACGATAAGATGTTTAAAGTAGATGCGAAGGTGCTCAATCCAAAAGAGAAGACAAAGTCAGATAAATTTGATGAAGAAACAGAATTGGGTAAATGTTCTTTTTCATTACCTGGTCTACCTAATTTTTAAAATAACATATTTAATCATGTTAATGTTGTATATTTGTTGAAAATATACAACAAATATCCACTAGTTTTTAATATCAGACATTGTCATTACCAACTTGGACTATATTTTTCGCTTTCTCGAACATTTTAGGATGCTCTTGAACACAAAAAAACTCTATTTGTTTTAGCCCATGACTAAGCGGTTTATTTATAATATTATGTTAATGCAAAATAAAGATCAGCACATTGATGCATTTTTTATTTTTCAAGTATATTGCAAATAGTCCGATTCAATAAAAGTATGTTGCAAATAGTCCAATTCAATAAAAGTATATTGCAAATAGTGTTACGTTTATGAGTTGTTGTATCGATTCAAATTACAATATCCTGACAAACTGTTGGTGAAACAATTCATATTCTTGTCTATTTGCCAATCTGCACAATCTCCACTGGTTCAGTCAAGGTAATGATGACAATAATTTTGATTGTAACTTTCAGCATAATGTTTTCCTATGTCAATAGTGCATTTCGATCTAGGAGAGGTTTTTCACTCATTTTATATAACGTTATATGAAGTTTATATTGACACCCTGATTTACTGACCCTTCAATAAATACTGAGGAAGCTTAAATATCTTCTAGCTAATTGTGCAGTTGCATCATACACAGGTAATCAATTAAGTCTCACCATTGATGAAAGAAGTTTGATGTTGCTCTCATGTGAGCAAACTGATGAGCTTGATTTGTTTGATGATGACATTCTTGGTTATCTGCAAGGATCATCAGATCCATCAAAAGTTGTTTTGGATATAATACAGAACCCCATTATTAAAAAGTGTAAGATAGGAGACGATGCTGCAATTATTGATGATAGCCACATTCTTCTGCTTGAAGAACTGAGGAAAATCTCACCAGATATTAGACCTCATGTAAAAGAAGAAGCAATGAAGCTAGCACTTGATTTGAAAGCTAACATGAAAGAAAATAATGGAAATTCTTTGGTGGTTCTTGGTTTTCTACTCCTTCTGTCAATTTATGGATTGGTTCCTTCTTTCAATGAAGATGATGTTTTAAAGCTTTTTGGACTTGTTTCTCAGCACGACATAGCCGTAGAGCTGTTTGGGGCCTTAGGTTTTGCAGATAAAATATCTGGTAAGATATCTAATATCTGGTAAACTCCGTACATGTATATTATGATTAAGATATTGGTTGTAGGTAGGAAACTCTAGTTATCTGTAACTAGCTTCATGCACTTGGTTAATGCTTCGAAATTGAAGTATACTTCAAATTTATCTCTTTTTATATGAATTTCTTCTATTTTCCAAATGGTTTGACAACTTTTGAACTATTCAGTCCAATCTGATAAGCTTTTTGTTAACTAGAACTTATTTTATAGCTGTTTTGGTCAGTTTTGGTGATGTGAGATTTTCTTGCACCGAGCAGATTTTGTACAGAGTCTTATCAAGAGACAAAAATATGATGAAGCTGTTAGATTCAGTTGTGCATATAACTTCAGCAACAATACTCAGCTAGTTGATATCTTTCAAGAACATGTGCAGAATCTAAATTTAATCTTTGAGAGCAGTTGCAAGGAAGCCAACTCCATCAAAATTAAGGTCTTTTTCCTTATTCAAGTTTATGAAACATTCCATGTTCATACCATTTTATGATAGTTATAAATACTTTGAACATGAACACAGGATAAAGCCTGAGATCAAGAGATTGCTAGTCTCGGAGCTGTTCTACAATGTATAGGTGATAACAAGCTAGAATCTGAGGATCAACTTAACAAGATTCACGGTGGCATTAATGAGCTAAAGAGACAGAAGGGAAAATAGTATTTTTACTGGAACCTACAAATACGCAACAACCTAATGTGTAGACATGTGGTAGCGAAAACCTGCTAACATGTTTCCTTGTAAATGAATAACAGGATTCTTTTAGTTTCTTTCTTACTCTATGTAGAATGTCTAATTAGAAAGAATGGAAACTCATGATAAATTGACAGGGTCAACTCTATCTTTGATATGTAGAAAAGTTTTCATGTAGAAACTGACTATATGGTTTCCATGCCATGACACACTTATGTTCAGTGTTTCATGTAATTAGCTTCATACACTTGATGCGACGCATTTTCATAAGCGATCTGGGTGCCACAAGTAGGGGTGTTTATGAGTCTGGGTGATCCATTCAATCTGATAATCCAAACAAACCTAATCCACGTTTTACTCGAACCCACTAAAGGTTGGGTCCAACCCAAAACAGTTCGGATTATATAATCCGAACTGTATCAGCACAAATTCTAAACATGTTTGTAACATGGATAGTCATTTTTTGGACAATATTAATCTTCTTAACTCTCATTCTTCTGTTTTGGGTCATTGTTACCAGTTCTTAGTCAAAAATCGGGTTTTCAGGCTACTTGATCGGATTGCTCCGAAACTTCCCCATAAAATCAGAAAAAATTCAAGGACCATGACTCCCCTAATCTTCTTACGGGACTCCGCCCTCAAAATCCAAAATTCCATCGTTTAGACCCATTTTTAATTTTTTTTTAATTTTTCATATTCTCAAAAAAATCCGAAAAAATTTGCATTAGTTTTATTTGATTTTTAAAATTTTTTGGTGCTATTTTTATGATTTTATTTGACAGGTTTTTAGCATTTTTTTTTACTTCGTTTTTTTGTTGTTTTTAAAAGGAAAACTCAAAACTGCTGAAATGTGAGAGAGTCTGATGACATGAATCCGGATTTTAAAATCCGGAATGCGTAAGGGCATTTTTGGAAATTTTACAGGGCGCGGGAGAAGGCCATAGGGTGGGAAAAATAATTCCCTTTTACAAAACTGACTCAACCCAAGTTGTGAACACTCGTAGTCATAAGTCCAGTCAGGTGACATTTAGCGTGGGAAAGGGAAAGAGTTTTCCACCATGGAAAAGTTAATCTTGACCATTAAATTAAATAGAGATTATATTTTTATGATAGTCTCTCAACACTATATCTAACCATCCTCCCTCTCCAACACATCTTCCTCCTTCCTCCCCTACCTACCTCATTGGACTTTCTCACTTCATCCTTATCAACGGATCTAACATACATTGGAAACATAAATTCACCATTCTAAAGATTAGAGCATGGTTCCAACATAAAAAATCCATGAAAAAACAAAACTCCACATATGCAAGTTGAGCGGTCCATTACATCTGTTTTTTTTTTTTTTTTTTACAAAATCTGAAAATTGTATCTCTAAATGTATAATTTTTAAATAATTTTCATTAGATTCAAATGTATAATTTTTAAATAATTTTCATTAGATTCAATCAAGTTTTGAA
>Ga0228710_1002000_pt1 | contig 31601 bp, 17 predicted proteins | sample MedpolnodulmetaG_FD_177995 | JGI IMG/M metagenome (GOLD analysis project Ga0228710, IMG submission 177995) | Root nodule microbial communities from Medicago polymorpha collected in Santa Monica, California, United States - pink nodules | ecosystem: Host-associated > Plants > Roots > Nodule...
ATGTTTTATCCATAAGCTGAATAGGAGTCAGAATATTTGATTTGCTCGTCTCCACAATACAACCATTCATGACCATTTCCTCCAACATAAAATGTACCTTTTCTAAATGAAACATGATATCTAGCTCACACTGCAAATTTAAGCAGACAAGAAGAAATTTGAGAAACAAAAAATCAGTGTTTGGTTAAAGCCAAGTTCAGAAGATGGAAGGAAGAAAACAATAGACATTATGGAAGTAATGTGAGGAGACATGTTACATTCAATTTCAACAAACACAACTACAAAGACTCTAGTCGCAGCAGGACTTACCACATTGCCAAAATGTCGATCCATGGTTTCGACTAAGAGATGGATGAATTCCAAAATAGCAAGTTCATTCTGCAAAATTGTCCAAAGAAGGTAGAATGAACAATCGAGTAGAAGCAGAATTGAAATGATATCATATTTATCTACAATGAAAGTGGTACATGGGAAATTTTGCTGAAGCTGAAATGTTTAACAAGACTAAGAACTTCAGGTTTCTGAGTTTACAACAGAAAATTCTTTCGGTTTCTTTAGACAAGCAAGGCTAAGCCGATCACATTTGAAGCCATGACCACCGGTCAGTAAGATCGAAACTAGACTATTTAACACAATCTGCTCATTTGAAATTAATCACCGCCTTTGTATACATCAACTAGAATGAGAAATGTAGAAACAATGAATTACCTCGCCGTCATCAACTCCAACCAGGAAAAACAAAGATGCATAGCGCCTATATACAATTTTGTAGTTGCGATGCTCAACAAATGAACACTGTCCATGACAAGAATGAATCAGCCAGATGAATCATGGTGAGCAGAAACAAGAATAAGACAACTCAATCCCATATGTTTTTGGTATAAATTAACACATCAATATGAGTAACAGAAAGTTTAAAGTCTCATAAAAATCATTAACCTAATTTCTTGAATTTTGAGTTGAGCTTAGTTGAAATTGAAGTAAAGGGAGGGTAGCAAACTTGAATCGAAAGATGCCCTAAAACCTAGGGTTGAATAATAAACAATGACGAGGTCCAATTCAATTCCATTCCACTCACAGATATATTCAGATATCAACATGATGTGAGTACTTTTAATCTAATAATAACACATAAAATCTAACCTAAGATTTAAACATCTGAAGAAATTGGAAGGAAAAAAAAGGGTTCCCAATTAAAAAAATAACACAGTAAAATGCATATAATAACCTAACTAACTACTTTCTCTTCCCCAATTCGGTGGGGTGTGATATCTCTCGTCCATAAGCATAAGCATAAGCATAAGCTATTTCTAAAACAAAAGACAAAATAAAATGAATCTGTTGAAGGTAAGATTTGAAGATCTGATGAAAATAAAAGAAAGGAATGGAAGCATATACCTGGTTTTCATTACGGGCGAGGCATTTACGAACAATTTCACCTTCAAGGGTTCGTCGTTCTTCAACAGTGAGGTATTCGTAATACTGAGCAAGACGGGTCTGTCCTTGTTTGTTCACCATTAACACGAATCGGATCCCCATTCTTATTCCTCTTTCTCTTTCTCTTTCTCTTTCTCTTTCTGCTACACACACTTTTGTTCAACTGAAATCATGTTTTCAAGACAAGCTCCTCCTTACCAATCTTTTTATTCTAAAAGAAAATTGTGAGGACCAATATTACATGGTTAGTTTAAATCATTAATACATCACTTATTTAATAAATCTGAAAAAGAAAAAGGGACTTATAAATATTTCTAGATTGTAAGGTTTTTCTTTTGTAAAAACAAAACATATATATAATTGTATGACTTAATTTGGTTCAAAATCGATAACTTTTTTTTTCTTCAAAAGAAACTCAAGAGCTTTTTTTATCGTCGTTGTAATTTTTACTGCCAGTGATTTCTTTCGTATAATTGAAAAACGTAACATTTTTTTTTTAAGAAACTAAAATAAATTATATTACCACGATAAATGTCTTCCTAGGAAGAAAACATCAAAGTCAAAACAAGGTATAAACAATATTTACAAGGCGTAAGCCAAAAAAGCAAACCCCAAACCAGAACACATCAGAAATTAGTCTATGCTTAATAAAGTGAACGAGTTAAGCCACCAGCCATGATAATTAAAGGGAAGAGTTGCATACTTCACCTTCAACCACTTGTAAGTTAGAGATCCTATCCACCACCTGCATAATTGTGCTTTCTTTTGCAATAAAAACTTTGTTGTTTCTTTCTTTCTATATTTCCCACTGTTGCATACCATATAACCTGTAAGATCGAACGCCTCGGCTTAGCGGCACCACCAATAAAACTTAAAAGGTTAAAATGGCCTGCTACATCAAAAGGCGAAACCAATGATACACCAAGCCACTGAAAAATGTGTTTCCAAAGAGAACCAAAATGATTACAATGTAAAAATAAATGTGTAGATACGCAACATTTTTTCTTTTGGTGTTCGGGGTTCGAACCCCAAACCTTGCATATATTATGCATTGTCCTTATCAACTGAGTTAAGCTCACATGGACGGAAAAACGTAACATAAGTCAACACTCAATAGTTTTTGATAACATGCATGAAAATATATTTTGTTTGGTAAATTCAATACAATATCAATAACTTTTTCCATCCATAAATGCAAGCGTGTAATATTCTTGGTACAAATACAATTTTTCATATTTACACCTAACTAAAAGCCACTACTGTAACTTGACCAAAAAAAAAACCTCTATTATGAAATAAAAAAAAACTAATTCTTATTGCCTCTTTTTTGTTTATATTATCTCGCATCGACACAATGGACAAGAACATGAAGATGAACTACTGATGCATCGATGGATCCACTTGTCAATACAATCTTTATGGAAAACATGCGAACATTTTGTATAATAGAGTTCTAATTGTGATCCTTTGCAAAACTCCTCCAAACAAATCGAACATTTATCTATAGAATCTAATATTGGAAAATCAACTTCCAATTTCTCTAAATTATACACAATTTGTTGACCATTACTGTTAGGATATTGATCAAATTGATCTTCTTCTACCATGTATGTGGTAACATTAAGCAACACATTCATCTCCAAAATTCCACGTTCTTCCGTGTTGAGTGCAACCATGTTTCTCGCACAATGGCCCATATGATATAGAGCGGTGTCTAACACGTAAGTAGGCACGAAGCGGAAAGTGTTGTGCAAGAAGAGAGTGGTGTGATCATCATCATCCATGACTGTGTGTGCATCACAATTGCATAAGATATCGATAGGGATCAAGAAGTAGTCACTGACAAAAGTTATAGAAGGGTTTGTGGCATTGGACATGGAAGAAAAAGTTGAGTTGGTGTAACTCAGATGAATGGAGAAGTATTCATTCACAGAAGGAAAGTCTTGCGCGATGAATTGGATTGGTTCCGGGACAGGAGTCACAGATAGGTCCCAGTAAAACTCCATGGATGAGTGATCAAAGTCTTAATGACAAGTATATTGTAGAAATAGAAAAGTAATTGGTTTAGGGTTTATGACTTGGTTAGGTGTGTTGGGTGTGCAATGCTTTTATAGGCAGAAACTTGAAAAAAATTTAAAAAATAAAATATCTAATAAGATTTTGCCCGATAATAACAACTCTCGTATCTTTCAATATTTCTCCCAATTATTTCTCAATAAAATAAAAAGATTTCTCCCAATTAAAAACTCATTAGTTTAAAAAAAAAAAAGCATTAGTCTTCAAATATAAGTGTATATCTATTGTATTATTTTTTTAACAGCATATTTATAAAAAAAAACAGACCCGGCAATAGAGTTAAATCCTCTTTTAAGGTTTTGATAATATAATAGAGTTAAATCCTTTTTCGAGGTGTTGAGAATATTTGACTGAGAATTAAAAATAAAAATTACAACAAAAATCTTCTTGGGAATTTTTAGAATATTTGACTCAAAGATAACAACATAAACTAAAAACACTATTTTGGAAATATTTGACTTAAAATTAGTACTTAGCAAAATAAAACAAAAACAAATCTTTTAATTTTTTTTTAGAATATGACCAACACAAATCACAAACGAATATATGAGAATTTTTTTTTTTTGAGGGAAAATATATGACTTAGAAATAAAACTAAACAAAATAACAAAAAAGAAACTTTTTTAATTTTAAGAGGAGAAACAAAACAAATCAAAAACAAATATATGACTGAAAAATAAAACACACGAAATTAATTATACCAATTTTTTTTTAGCAATACGAGAAAAAAAAACTAATTTAATAAATCAAAAGCAAATCAAATAAGTAGGAATAAAACTAAGTAAATAAAAACTAAATAAATAGTCGTCCCATAAGTCCTAGCTCAATTGGCAAAAATGTCGAAATTGTCAGACCGGACATCATGATTTGGGTTCGAACCCTGACACTTCCAAATCTAAGTAAAACAAATTGCCTTGTTGAAAAGATCAACAATCTCCTACTAGTGCATCAAATCGTACCAAATAGTACAAATTGCCTTGTTGAAAAGATTTTCGCCGTTGTCTGAGTGTTTTTTGTCTTTGACTTGTTCTTGGGACTTGAGACATAATTTCCTCAACTTATCATGTCTTCAATGCCTTATTGAACATTGACAATCTACATTTCATGTCTTCCAACTTGCTTGTCGAATTATATGATTTGTCAATAAAAGACTTAAAACACCTATAAAATTGTCTGACGTAAGACAGAAACATAATTACAAGATGCAATTGAAAACAATTTAAGTGGGCTAATTTACCTTCTTAAAAAAAAGATGTAATTGAAAACAATACAAAATGTGCCTTAAACCATGAGCAACTTCTCTAAAACTCTTATAGGATTACTTGATTGTATACTAAACTGACACAAAAGCATACTGAAAATAACGCAAGATGATTTGTTATCACAACAACAAACTTAAATTTTTTGGTTGTCGTCAAGTAACAAAAATAGCTAAGATCAAAATTTGCATAAATTTTAAGAGAACAAATTATCATCCGTTTCACTTCCAACCTTGACCAACTTACCACTTCCATGCAAGTGGAACAAACTTAGAGGAGATAGTTCATACTCTCAACCATACTTTTTTCCAATGTATCATCCTAATGCTAGTAGGGCTGGTCATGGTCATTTGCCTGCTCCAGTCGACATGATATTGTTTGCTATATGGAAGAAACAGAATTACATGACTCAATTGAAAATAATACAAAATGTTCCTTAAATCATGAGCAGCAAATACAAATCTCCTCAAGAATAACTTAATAGACTCAAAACATACTTTGATGTTTGAAAACGATAGACATGTGTAAGATTAAGGAGAAAAAAGCAAACTAGTCTTATAAATGTCTATATATAATTTTATAAAGACCACTAAAACCCCCAAATTTTAAGTACAAAAAGAATGAATTAGGTAAATACTTTAAATAGTTTTTTAGGGCTTTAAATAGATTTCTCAAATATTCTTCCTCTTCTCAAATAAAAGAATATTAAAACAAACACTCTTCTTCAGTCAAAACACTCTTCCACTTAAGATAGCGAACTTTGCTCTTAATTGAAAATGTAGTCATACTTGGGATTTAACATGAAACATACTCCTAGATTGGAATATAATCGTGGGTTTCAAATGAATAAATTATCTTCGTTCACTTCAAAGAAGAAAAGTGAGTTAAATATATAATATGCAAATTATAGTTATAATTTTAAATATTGGCTCTTTAAATGTGCATAGAAGACAATAAAGACCAAGAAATTTAACAGTATATGCTTGACATATCCGCCCACCATTACAAAGGGGCCAAAACCCTGAAAAATCTTATTTCAAAAGTAAACTATAGTAACAGGTATCAATAAAAAATCATGTAACCAACCCATTTCACACATCACATACAATTTAACCAACCTTTTCTTTCCTAAAATTGTACAATTTATACAACCCTATATATAACTCAATGCTACTGCTCCTACCTAGTTAAGCTCTACCCACTTTACAGAAGGGAAAGGAAAATGTAGAGAAAAGTTTTAAAAAGTTTCAAGAATTCCAAAAGACATTAGTGTCACTGCTATACAATGAAGGATCTTGTATTTCCTGGTTAGCCACATGAAAATCAATAAGACGCGCTTGAATAATTTTGCAGAGGAATAGACCAGAAGGAAGCATCCACCATTCACTTTCATCCCTGCGTTGGATAAAAAGCATAGCACAAAGATTTAGAGATAGTTGTTAAATAGTCACATCAAATAGGTATCAAGTTTCATTATCTGATACAGTCAATAATTTGCTACTTACATACTAAAACTCCAGGATTGAACGTTGGAATGCTTGTCATGTGAATGAACTGTGTAATGAATAAATCCACAAACGAACGCAACTACCTGTTTCAAAAGAGACCCGTTTCACTATTAATATCAAAACAAATGTTTGGAGCTTATTGACATCGCTTGAAACAGAAATTTGAAATATGGGTATTATTGATAAAAAGTAATTAATAAGACTTAATATTCTGAAGTAACATAATCTGAGACAAACAAATATTTCAAAGAGGACAGTTAATATGACATGAAGAGAGAATGAGAAGTACACAGGTGAATACATCGATCAGTAATTGTTAACATTGGTTAGTATTAAAAATTAGTTGGAAGCAAGCTCAAGTTAACAACTTACAACATTGACCAGGGATGTCATATTCCACAAAGCATATAGACGAGCAAGGCCAGCTGATCTCCTAGGTCCTTGACTAAACAAAGCACTGATTCCAGATGGAAATGGAAATAACACACCAAGAGGGAGGATGAATAAAACTAAGAAGAAGTTCACCAGCGACAGTGAGTACATTTGAAGCAAGGTAAGCAACACTAAGATAAAATCTCCCAGGAGTAATATAGAGATAACCAGACCAACTAGATCCTGCAACGATACAAAAGGGTGTGTGAAAAACGATCAATGAAGCACGCCAGATTTTCTAAATACTAGACGTAGTGAAGTTAACTAGGGAAGAAAACATTGTCATACCTGATGACCAACAGGTTTTGTATTGTACATGATTAAAGCAAGAGGGTAATATATAGTTTTCTTCTCTTTAAGTGTTCTTAGGATCTTGCCATTCAATAATCCACCAGACATCCTTCTAGGCATCAGTAGCTGTTCATTGTTTGTCAAGTGATGCCCTGGATTTCTGGGACTTCTAAGAAAACTGCACACAAGAGTATAAAAAAATTATTAATCTTGAATTCATAAAATATTTAACAAAACAAATTGCTAGAAATAGAATATATGAAAATATCATATAGTATTATCATATCTTAATATTATGAGTATCTTGTAGGATTAATTTAATTTCTTGTCTTGGATTATCTCTTTAAGATTAGTTTTCATATTTCTTAGTCAGTATCATGATTTGTTTCCCAATTTCCTTATTTATTTAGCATCCAAGTCTTGGATAAGTATAAGTAATGATTAGTGCTTAGTCTTTTTTATCATACTACACCATAATTATATCTCAAAAAGCAAGTATTCATTTTCTTTTCCATATTTTATCTAAAACCCAACAATTTCAGCACAACTGTAAGTTAGCATTACCCCGACTGCTTTTCGGTTACTCTTGAATCATCATAACTTTCTCCTGAGGATGACATGTTTTCATTCTCAGTAGCATGTACCACAAGTCCAAATTGGCAATATCCAGAAGCTGTGGGCTGACACCATGCAAGATCAACACGTACCCCATATGTAGCCAATTTAGGATTTGCATATACATCAAGCCAGCTAATAACAGGTCCGAAAGTTATTTTCAGATGTCCACGGCGAACTAAGCGTAATTGAGCATTAAGACCAGCCACTAATCGATACCATATAGTTGGTGGAACGGACTAAGAAACAAACAAAAATAATCAGTGAGCAAAATAAACATCCAGGAGTCTTTGTCAACATTTAACATAAAAGCAAAATTTTGAGTCAGAGCAAACCTGACTCATGATGCTGGTAAGAATATTATCACTATGAAGAGAGAAAGGACTTGTGTAACTTCCATCTCCCCCAAAAATTATTGACATGGGAAATCTTTGATGAAGACGAGGAGGCAGATCGGATCTTTTCTCGTCTCCACCAAGAAAGAAGTCCATATATGCCAGCATCAGATCAGATGTTGCAGCTACCTGTGACATGATAGATAAAGTAATTATAATAGTGAATACCATCAAACTACCTGTGACATAATCACTTAATGTGGTAGAGAGAGAGAGAGAATAAAGAAAAAACGACAAAAGAAAGAAGAAAAAAAACGTTAAACCAGACATTTAAACAAGTCTATTCGAGAAACCAGGCGTCTGATGCCTCAATTACTAGCAGCAGTTGGTTAGGGTAAGGGAACAAACATCAACAGGGCATTTAGTAAGCCAGGATCCTCAATTAGGGTAAGGGAACAAATTCATTAAATTAAATCTGAAGTACCTTCAACCCTTCATAAAGGGCCCGTGAACGGCAAGAGCGCAAGCAAGCATGATCATATTCTGATCGAACAAATTCTCGAAGTTTCTGTAATTTCTTTCTCCGACACCTTTGCAGCCAGGACCAAGCAAGGGGGTATGCAGTGACACAAAGGATACTATATATAGACCCTTCCCACCATTGATAAGTAGCTAAACTATTAATCTCATCCACAAATCTATTGAAGGCGTCTTCATATCTGCAACATGAAGTGATAAACATAATAGTTAAAAGATCAATTTTAATGCATAACATGAACTAAAACATCTTGCACATTACGCAACTAAATATTGTATTTGTTGACACTAAACAAGGAGTCAATATATTTTACGGAGACATACACAATGTCTTTTACTTGCTCTGGAGGACAATGAGGGAGATGCCAAGGTTCACTGAATGTATTTGGGCCCTGGAAATATAACCTATGCACATGACTTGGAGATTCCTCACTTCTATTTGTTTCAATAATCTGAAAGATCACACCAATACAATATTAAAATCAACTTTAATGTTGAACCAAGTCCCAATGGTAGCATGTATGAATGAAATTCATATGGAAAAAGTTGGTTATGGACCTCATTCAGTGATTCCAGAAAGGGGAAAGAGTGGTTCAGCCGAGTGTCATTTCGAGCAGGCGCAAGGGCTGGTAAATCATCTACAGCTACATATTTCATCCGTGCAACACTGAGAACTAGAGCAAGCACGATAAGGAGGCCTAAGAGAATAAGACCAAAAAACCATGGCCCGCCGAAAGTGTATACCAACTCTTCAAAAGCTGTATAACAATTTGGCATGTGATATCTATCAGATGTGCACTTGTATGGACAAGGAGTCTCTGCCACACCACCTTTTGAAAAGGAAATGGGAAATCTAATCAATTTACAACTTATGAAGAAAAAAAATATCATGCTAAACGTGTACACAAAAATAACTGTTTTTATTCTTTATTTAAGGTGGGACGAAAGCAAATTTCATTAGTAAAATTACCTCGAACGGAAACATATATAGCACGATGTGGAAGCTCATGAAGCGGGCATTTCTGACAAAGGGCTTTATCAGACCCACTGACATTTTTGTATGTGCCAACAGGGCATTCCTGTAACATGAAATTAAAATGCAAGTCTAAGTAAGAAGTTTATCTTCAAAACTTCATCTCAACTATAAATAAATGCAATCTCCTTATTTAATAATATTAGTAAAGAAAAATATGACTAACAGCAAAAGATCACCAAGAACTAAAGTTTGTGATGTCCAACCACCTAATTTTCTAAAACCAATTCCAGCTACACAAATAATTATTGAGAATTGTGAAGAATTGCGGTTCATCTACCTCACAGAAGATACCATAAAGCCCTTTGGGACACGCCTTTCCACTGATAGATCCATTTTTTCCAGGAAGACCCTGACCTCCACCAAAACCACCTCTGGAATAAGAAGTAAAGTCTCAACCAAATTTGTCTAGATAGATGAAAACGAAATAAGAAGTAAAATCTCAACCAAATTTGGTCTAGATAGATGAAAACTTATGCACACATGTAGATTCATGCACGTTTACATTAGCTAAAAGCAACCAAAAGAGAGTTGAAAAGTATGGTCAGAACCTCCTGAATGAGATATGTTAGTTATAAACCGTCAAGTTCTTGTAAAAAATTACTCACGTTGAATTTCTTAAAAAAGGTGATAGGCTAGATGACCCAAAAATACATAGGCTAGATGACCCAAAAATACAACCAGCTATATGATTACAAAATTTCCAACACAACCCCCTGACCAATAAAAAAACCTTAAAATAAGTTTGGTTGTTACACTATCAATCTGCCAATGGCAAACAAGTTCAAGGGCTCTACTTTATTTCCAGGATTCACCTACACTATAACATATTCAAGTGTACATCATTTTATCAAAGAGTGGCATTAATTGGTCTCCAGTTGGAGAGACCTGTTGGCTTAAACCAAGAAGTCATATACCAAACCAAATCATAGCCAGTACTTTTACAATGTGGTTCCAAATATTAATTTAACAGTCATGAATTAGCTTCTAACTCAAAATCAGACAATCCATGAACTGGGTCAATCAAACAATTCTTTACTGGTAGATGCATAAAACTAATATAGTAGACTTGGACTAAAGCATAGTTTTTTGTATACCAACCCAGTAATAATGCTTCCCTCAACACTCGCTAAATTGATGTATTCATCTCCAACTGGAATATGAGACCAATGAAAGTGAACCCTTCCACCACCTCCACCCCCACCCCCGCTAGGGCTTCCTTGTCCTCCAACTGTTGATATTATGGAAGAGTCACCAAGCGCCAATGTCTGAACAAACAAAAGAACAGTTCCACCGGAGCCTCCACCAGGGCCAATGCTTGAAGTCCTGCCATCCTGCCTTCTTATGTCATCTCCAAAGGATTCTCCATCAGATCTCAGTGAACCATTCAAAGTCAAACTTGTCAATGAGTGCTCCAATGAACCCATTACTGTCAAAGTCAAGATACTAATGAATTATATAGAATCACTTTTTTGCCTGATAATATTATGTTACGAAACAATATTTTGTTCTGCCACAACCAAATTTTAATTCAGATCTTACCAATAATGCCGCCACCTGCAGTTGCACCGGCTATGCTATCATTTCCACTGCCACTACCAAGTTCGCATGGTAAATCGACATCTCCATATGTGGTACCCCCCTCAATGAAATTGCCATTGTAATAGCCATCCCCGCCATATCCTCCATGCCCACCTCCACCACCAATACCATTTTCGAAATACCTTCCTTTACCCAACCCTCCAGTACAACCTGCAATCAGTCCAAATAACAATTTTAATATAGAATCGTTAAAGCATTGTAATTGCACAACCCTCAAGTGATATATGAAATTCTTTATGGGTGTTGTATTGAGAGGGCAATGACAATCTACCTAGCCCAGATGCACTGATTACTCCAGAGTATTCGACCTCCACACTTCTAATCCAGTGAAAGTGCAGAACGGAGCCAGTTATGGTGCCTTCAACACTAATATCTTCAACCCTACATATCTGCAGCAGCAACACAAGATAATTAGTATCCTTGATAGAAAGATATCTGAACGGTACAAAGATTAAATATTAGGGAGGCTATTGAAAAACCTGAAGCGTGAAAGCTAATGAAGAATTCACATTACAATCTTCTGGAGGATGAAGCAATTCAACAGGGCAATTTTCTTGTTTGCAGTAGAGTTGTGGTGTCCTTGTTCTACCATTTTGAACAAAAAATGAAAGCAAGGTATTAAACCAAAAGGATAACTGCATGATACAGCTTTCTGATTAAGCTTAACATAAACTTACATATTATCATCACCATTAGCCTTCAAAGGACCTCTCAAAACAGATCCAGGTCCAACCTTTAACATTTCAAAGATGACAATTATTGAGTAAGTATGAAAATAATAATCATATAGTAAGAACTAAGAAAGCTTAAAAGTCGAGAAATCAATTTTAAGATCCAAAGCCGGTATATATATACATCTAAAAGAAAGACAATATATAATCTGTGCTGACTCTTCATGTGAGCATGCGTGGCACCCTTACTTCCATATATTTATAAGTTATAACGGGTAGTTTTTAATACATACGAAATTAGAATTAAAATGCTTAGAAATAGACTACAAAAAAAATAATAATAAAAACACGGAGACTATGGCATATCAATATTAATTTTTGAAACAGCGTAAAACTAACCTCGACATAAAAGGTTTAGATAGTAGGGAAAAAAAATATATAAGGCTTAATTCAATTAACCTATTCATCAGAATATTAACCTATTATCTATTAATGTGCTGCTAATCTATTCAATACTAATTCGACTTTTACCTGTCAATTTTCGAAGCACCTAAGTAGCCCTAGTGTGGTCTTTATCAATTTTACTGGTGACACTTGCATACAAAATACCCTATAATAAAGCTTCAACGCGCCTGTCGTGGAGCTTGACTGATGTTTTTTAGGGGGGCATATTTTTAATATGTATTAACGTTTAATGTACAGAACAAACTTCGCATGTTGGTTTAGTGGTATAATCACTTCTTTTTACCTCACGTGCCTGGTTCGAACCTTCTCATCGCATTTTTTTAATAATAAATTAATGGGTCTCGCTAACAAGTGCCTAAGGACTCAAAAATGGAAATAATTGATAACTTTCATGTAGAAAAAGTTATTATTTTATGTTTCAATGTGTTGAATACACAAATCCCAAGATAAAATTTCCACTTTAAACTTCTTATCAAGTGCCCTAGGGGCACTTGTTAGCATTTCCCTATATTAATAATACACTGACTGGAAACCAAAAAAATGGCAACTGTCGGGATCAATCGCCGAACCATCCACCTGCAAAACGGACTCTTGCCACTGCGCCACTTGATACAATTGACGTTTGTGGGGAAAACTTGTAATATGTAGATAAAACACTCTAGCTACAATTTATACAGACACTTACACACTAAAAAGAATAATAATTTTCGGGTATGACACCTAACTGTCCTAGAGGAGATCCAGCAATTAACGAGCCACATTTTAAACCCCTTATATCACTAAACCCTAACCAATAGCTTAGAAATTTCTTACTCTTGCGGCCTATATGCATAAGACCAATTTTGAATAAAAAATACCCTATCTCAAATCTTCAATCTACCTAGTATGACTGTTCCTAACATTATCAAACCTTTAAAAATGTTCAGAAGTTCACAAGTCTTCAAATGCCAACCTAAAAATAAAACCAAATACCACAACAAATGGAACTTTTTAATAGTAACAAAGCTTTTCTACAACAACTTCCAACAAAGTTGACCCTTGTCACTGTCTCGTGTTTCATGTCAAGTGTGCATAAACACTATTTTAACTCAGAAAGTGAACATTCTTCAATAGTCAATTATTTAATTTATAAAGAAATGGCAACATGAGAAATACAGTCTTTGACTTACACTGATGCTATAAAATAGCGACAAAACCAGATGCTGTGCTTCAATCAAATCTCCAGGTCCAGACAAGTTCAAATAACCTTGCCCGTGAACTCCCAAATTTGCATTAGAATGAATAATAGATGAATCCTGGTCACCACCACATGGTTAAATGCATTATAGTGTAAGCAATAAAATTTTAAGGTTCTGTTTTAAATGAGAAGAATGTAACGGATAGGATAACTACCTTGAGAACTACCAAGTTGCTAGCTTCAAGTAATGATGTTGCAACAAGTAAATCCTCCTTAGCATCTATAAGTATCTTGGAATTTTGCATCAGGTGAATCTTGACAGACATACGAAGAGCTCCAAATATCTAATTAAAAAAAGTAACGGTAAAAGAACATGAAAGGGAAGATTTGTTTCTTCAAATAACCAACACGTGTAAATATTAAACCATGAAATAATGTTAATGCCTCTTTTGATTAGGCGATATGAGAAATTTTAGAATGTCTCGGCTTATAGGAAATGATTTCTGACAAAAATGGAATTAAAAAAATAAAAAAATTGTTAATTTGTATAGAAGTAAAGAAGTACTATTATTCCATGAAAAATAAGCATTATAGCCCTGCTTTCTTACTTTGATCACAGAGTCGCTCATCAGAAGCTCTTCTGCCATCAACTCAAACTCTGATGAACCGTAATGAGCAAGCCCAAAGCTTAAAACAGCTCCAGAGGTCAAACGAATTAGTCCACCGACCTGCAAGTTGATGAAAAGTGAAATTTCAGCAATAATTCAAACTCAATTAGTATGATTAAAGAGAGGACATTAAAAGCCATAGTTTATAGCGCTCCAAACGAAGTAACCTAAACTTCCTCTAAAAGTTCTAATAGTAAAAAAAATATATCTAAGTTGATTCGTCTATATTATTGCCTATCAATTCATGATAATTATTTCCTCCAGATGAAAAGGAGATATGCAGTCCTCCAAATCCAGGGTCTTAAAAGCTCTTGAAATTCCAATAATTAATTGTGGATCTTTTGAATAACATAGAAGAGTCGTGGCTCCCCCAATTTTTCTCTTGATGCATTTAAATATAGAATGGAAGATAGGTGTATATATAATTTATTTACGACGTAATACGAAATGTTTACGGTAGTTCGGTGGCTAAGTTGGCCTTATATATCTACTTGCACCTGGGTTCGATTCCATTTCCGTACAGTTTATTTTCCGCATATCTATTTCTTTATTTTATTTTAACTAAAACTATAGCTCAAATAAACTACAGGGTTCACAAACTAATTTTTTCAACTAAAATTATTCAAGCTCCGCCACTGCCAATAATAACTAACTGTTCGCAACTGAATGGTTATGAAGAGTTTACTTTTGTCTTACACGGGTTACACTTATATTACACTTCTAACTTTTCTCTTCTCTTAAAAAACTTCCTTCTTTTTCCAATAACTAATGCATTATTGCAATTCAACTAGCGCAATAAGCTCAAATTTTCAATCACCTGAACACGGCTCCAGTATAAAGGAAATAATGCCTTCGCCTGATTCTGGACATAAATATTTGTCCAAAGAGGCACCTTAGGAAACTCTAATATAAGTGTATCAGTTTCTGTAGACAAGTTATGATTGCAAATGGTAAGACTGCGAGGAACAGCGTCATAATATGTCCCTGCAGCACCAGCGTTGCCAGCACATCCAAGACTCACTCCACCTGCAAGTAACAGAAAAAACATTTCTTTTATAGCTTGTATATAGTGATTTTTTATAATAATTAGTCATCTATTAGATGAGAAAAAATCTCTAAAATTAAATTGGAAATGAAATAAAAGACAAGAACATTGAATGCTTAAAACAATTATAATGACGGTATCACACCATGAATGAAGAAATCTGTATTGTCATGTCTGCTGAAGACGTGTATAGAAATTCTTCCTCCTCCACCGCCAGCAAACCCACCACCTCCAGTAGCACTAATCGTGCCAGTTCCAGTCCTGCACTTAGCAGACGACAAAATTAGTTGCGCCGCGGCCTATGTTATTAGCTCAAGCAATCTGAAATTACACAGAAAGATAGAGAGCGGAACTCAATAGTATTTAATCTATTCCCGCATTGAAGGCTAGTTGATTGAATGCAATGCAAGTGCAACCACTCCGGGGGAGGATCTTAGTTAGGACAGGGAGGAGCCGTGGCACCCCCAAAACTTTCCTCTTTGATACATACATAATATAAGTTTTATATGTATATATTATTATGCCTCCGTGTATTTGCAACAAAACTGTTGCGGTAGTTCAGTGGCATAGTACAATACGTTACATCCTCAAGGTAATGGGATCGATTCTTTCTGCATCCATTTTGTGTATGATTTTGCGTAAAAACGCAAGAGGTAAGACTCAAACTCAATACATCGAGTTAAAATCTAATATTAGTAGGGAGTTATTGCAGATAGCATAATCGTGTTTTTTGAACTTGGTACGTTATTTTATTCTCATATAACCCTAGCACGTGACTGAGTGTTCTCTTCGACCCTTCCTAGTAGGTGGGAGGAATATACACTTGTAATATTGGACTAGATAAAAACTAACATTACTAACGACTTCGCCACAGAAACTTACATGCAATTTTGGTGAAATCATTTAATATAATGCGCAGAACCCTGCCACTACTATGGTATTCCAATATAGCGGCTTGCAGGGAGATGGCGTCAAACTGAACCCTACCACTACTATGGCATTCCACCATAACGGCGCTATTAATAACATAGGGCCTCCTCAAATATATATGTCCCCGCCATACCGTGCCACTAATTACCGCTCTGTAGACATATTAATTAAACATTCCACAAAAACTAAAAATGTAAAATTCTGCATACATCACCAAGCACACTACACAAGCAATCCATGTAAATTACATACTCACTAATCGATTGCAAAAAATATAATCAACCCTAGGTAATACAAATGCAGTAATAAGATTGAAAGGAAAAGGAAGAGATTTACATTCTATGAGCTTTAACAAAAATGCTGCCACCAGAACCACCTCCACCTTTAATCCCACCATCACCACCATTAGCCAAAAGATCCCCAGAAACTTCTACAGTATCAACCACTTCAAACCTTATTCTTCCACCTCCTCCACCACCATAGCTCTCATTCTTAACAGTTGTCCCACCCTTACTCCCATAACTCCAAGGCTCATGAAGTGATGACCAAGAATAAGCATCACCACCCCAAACATCATCAGGAAGCTTAGTATTATCAGATACACACGTAGCACCTCTCCCACCATACCCTCCACCGGCACCCTGCGTCCCGGACGGCTCGCCGCTGGTCTGAGCAGGTGGTGAACCGGCCAGCCCAGTAACATTTACCACTGACCCATCAAACAAGTTTGCATTTTTGGCCGCAACAGAAACTGTACCAGCAATAATCACAGAACCATTTTGCAAAGTAAAATCTTCACTCATGTTGATTTTGATCACACAACCCGAAATTGGGCAAGTCAAATTAACACCAGGAAGAATATTTAAACTTCCATTTCCTTCAATATAAACATCACCATCAAAGATTAAACTAGAATTGAGATCACAAGAAGTGCTTAATGACCCAATTCCAGATAAACCTTGTTCACATGAAAGAGAAGGTGGGTGTGGCTCTGGTGGTGGTGGAGGCGGTGATGGTGGTGTGTAGTCGCTGTAGAAAGAGTTGAATTCAGAATCCATGATAGAGAAATCATGGTGTGAGGTTGAAGCAAAAGCAAGAAGAAAAAAAAGAGAAAAAGTAAAGTATAGAGTGAAAGAAAGGGTTTTGTGATTGTGAAGAGGAAAAGCCATTAAAAAAGAGGCAAAACCCATAACACAGTCACAAAGGATGATGAAGATGATAGAAGAAAAAAGGGTTTTTTGATATGAAAATTGGTTTTGGTTTTGGTTGGGGTTGGGAAAAAGGGGTTTTGTTTTTGGGAGAAAATGTAAATGGAATGAGAAAACTTAACGCGTAAGAAGAAGTGAAGAAAAAGAAAGTGAAAATGGAATGGAATTGTAGGAAAAAGGAAAATAGCGCAGAAAAAAAGCAATGTCGGAAGAAGTGACAGAGAAAGATGAGAAGAGGCAAAGAGAAAGAGAGACTGAACAAAACAAAACAAAACAACAAAAGAAGAACAAACAGGTGGCTGCGTGGTGGAACAGCACGCATGGCACGTGTGCACTTCTATTCTTCACTTCTTCTATTTCTTTTACATTTTTTTAATGATGTTTTTTTACCCTTACTATAAAATTTGTCTTTAATTATTGAGGTATGGATTTAATAGAAGGACTAAAGTTTCACATCGAATTAATGTTTAAATCTTAGTTGATAAAATTATTGATTTTGATAGTATGTGGTTAATGGTCTTTTTGTGCAAATTGGGACATGTAATGTGGGGTGTGTACTTGGGTATGAAACTAGTTTGGAAAGAGGGGTTCAAGCCTCGTGTGGTTCTAAAACTCTTATTGAAATAGTAACTCATTCGTTTTAGTGTGTCGGATGCGTAAACTGTTAGATTTGAATTGGCATGTGATCTTCAACCATACTTGGTGAGAGGGCAATATGAATATTGATTGACTCGTCAATTTTAGTTTCTCTTTTAATGATTTATATACTCATGTTCGGGAAACATTTTATAGTATGTTTAAGAATATCTTTTGTTACATATTCAACACTTGCATGTCTAGCAGTTTTTTTTTTTAAAAAAATGTCTAGCAATGTTTTTTATTTTTTTAGAGGTATGTCTAGCAATGTTAACTATGTAGTACTTTACTTTTGGGTTTTAGCTGTTTTTTATTACCAAAAAATACTTATATATTGTGTATGACAAACCTCGATTACCAAAAATATTTCAAGTGAAGGGATCCATGGAAAAAAAACCTATTTTATAAAAAAAAAATGTAAGAGAATGATGTCTAAATTTGTTTAATTTTAATATTTTTGTCTACAATTTAGTTTTCTTTATTTTAAAAAAAGAAATTTAAGGTAAGAGAATGATGTCTAAATTTCAAGAGGAAGCAAACATTTTGAGATTGGAAAAGCACTCACATGAGTGTATATAATTTTTTTTTTACCATTAGACCAAACTCTTGATGTTCCAAGTTAGTTCACATAACAAACAAAATAAACGGAGGATTATGAGAATGTTACCAAACTTTGTAAATACAATGTGCGTGTAATGGTAAATACATCTGCAAAGAATTAGCTTAAACTTTGATTTCTAAATATAATTTTCTTTATTTTGGTTTTTTTCTACTTTTTTTGAGAATGTATTTCTACCTACCTTTTGGCAATTAAAAAATACAAATTGTATCTTGCTAAAGAAAAACTTTAAATTTTTGTGAGTGAGAGATGTCTATAAAGTCTTGAACATGAAAGAAAGAAAAAAAACTTTAATATTTTTAAATGATACACAAGTTGACTTAACCTCAGAGATTAAAATTGCTGGCCGAAAATAACGTGGAGGCTAAAATTAAAAAATACTACTATAAAAGATATTTTGAGATTTTATACTACTACTAAAAAAAATCTTTTAAGTGTTGACATTAGCTTGTTTCTTACGTCACTGATTGTTACCTCGGGTTCTGGGCTTTCCTTTTCTGGCTAAGACCCTAGAAACCCACATTAGTTCGGCCCATGTCCTTTATTTTTCTTAAAAAATAAGCAAGGTTGGTTACATGTACAAATAAACTTATATGCTTGATCATAAATAATAAAAATAATTTTTTTTTCACATAAACTACTTACTATTAGATGTTTCGTAAAATCATATATGATTTATTTTCTCGTATATGTTAATGTTAAGCATATACCAATCTTAATAAATAAGAGTATCTATCAAATCTATAGATTAAAACTTGTAATCAAGTCTTGTAAGTCCCAATATACTGTCAAAAAAAGGTCCAAATATAAAGTAGTGAACCTTTGCTTTTTGGATTAATGTACTGTGTACTGGGACATTGTCGGACTTGTTCATAAACACTACATTTCCCTAGTTCAATGTATAAAGTGGAGTATTATTTTATTTGAATAATTGAATCCACTTGTATTTTAATTGAACTCACTTGTTCATAAAATTTAATAGGGATTCAATCATGGGTTATGATACTTGCTTTAGAGACATATAGTAGTGGTAACTAGCATTTTCATGATTTTTGAATTACTACGGATGACATCAGTAACAACGACATCTCAATACCTTTGAAAACCATACTGATGTAAGACTGCATTTTATCAGAGACATATTTGTATGATGGTTACTTGAAGTGAAGAAAGTTGCCGGCGAAGACAATCGAACTAACTTGTTGACCAAGGTGTTTCCTAGATCCAATTTTTTGCATTGCTTGACCGGTAAATCTAGATATACCTGCGAGAGTTGAATTCTCAAAAGTTGTGAATACTATCTTAGTCCTAGGTGGAGTATTGTGAAGTAATAGGATCACTAATTGTGTTTACAATTTACCAAGTTAGTTTGTGCCTATGTTTTTTTTTATAAAAGCTGTTACGATAGCTTCTTTGCTCATTTCAGTTATAACTAACTATTCTATATCATGGCTTGATGCTTGTTGAAAACATGAAATCAGGTGGTATTTTTTAGATTGAAAGAGAGAAAATAAAGTGAGTGAATCTTTCTTTGAGCTGAGAAATTGTTGTATATATCTCTGCATTCTTTTGATCAAATAAATAGAAAGTGAGGAAGTAGAAGGTATTGCTATGAACCTAGATAAATCATGTGTTTTCAATCTTTTCATTCTTCCCGTTTTCTCGCTTACGTTACTTAATGTTGCAGCAATAATCCGACTATGAATTATCACATGTTTACCAACATGTCCTAAGTCTTACTTAAGATATTTTTAAAAAAGTTGAGAACAGTAGTAGTTCTAGTAGAAATAATTACTTTCACATTTTTGTGTGTTAATCTCTTGTTTTGAAGGGAAAAAATCTCTAGTAATTTAAAATTCTACGGAGGATGATCAAATCTGAACAAGAATTGAACTTGGAATTTGAAATTACAACTTTTTATGTAATTTGATTTGATACTTAAAAGTTAAAACACTAAAACTGGTACTACAACAAGAGATACCCAAAACTTTTGATGTAATTTAATTTAATGGTGGGGTAGCACTTGAGTGACATTGTGGTTGATGACATTGGCCAACCACAATATCACATGTGGCTTTCTTCTTTTTTTTAAGATTTTTTTGTTGTTTTGTACACTTGTAACATTGTGGTTGGTAATGTCACAAATGTCACTTAAGTATTATCCGTAGTTTTCCGATAGTGACAGTGATTGGTTGCACAATTATATCTCTGTAAGCTGCTATAATAATTTAAGCACAGGCATCAGATTCTTGTCGTTTTTGTATGAACTCCATAAATTATTGTTGATCACTACAGTAATAAATACTACAAGTACAAGAGAATCATATAGATAATAGTAAATAGTTTATTTATTTGACTGCATACGCATACGGACTGCAAGAGAGTAAATATATATTACACCAAACATAATTAACTGCATTTTGAAACCTTCCCAAAAAATAAATTAACTCTTTGATCTCCTAATAATCTTGTAAATCGCCCCCCAGAATAATTCAGTATATGTTTGTTTCCTTCAGATCTTTGACCCCTCAATCCTTAATCTCTACTCTCTAGTATCACCATCTAAGCTTTGCTGGGAAATACTGCAAAACAATGAATAAAAGAAGATGAGTATCACACATAGAAAAACAATGAGGTAAAATAAAACATGACCAATTCATAAATATTGATGTTACCTTCTCAATAAGTGATAGATAATATGGCTTCACTGCTTCAACATCAACTAGAACTTTGCTTTTGCTGTAGAGATCATATTTGCTGTATAAAATTACATCATTAGTAACTATTATGTAATTAGGAGAAGCAAAAGATGTGTGCAAAATGAATAAAAAAAATGTTACAAACTAAAATACAAACATACTTAAATATGTGAAGCCACTTCAAATTCTCAAAATCTTCTTCATTCATCAAGTGAGTGTATGCACCTTCCTTATGCAAAGCTGCAAGGTCATCAAGGTTTTCAGTAATCAAATTTTCTGTACAAAGAATGAGGTAGGTTTTCACATGATAATAAAAATACTTACGGTAAAAGGAATGGTATCTGATAATGAACAAGCCAGCATTTGGCAAAGTGGAGCCATTTTCTTTAGCAACCTGCACATTGGAATGCACAGTGTATTAGATCATAAGTAAAGGGTCGTAGAATCATAGGAAAAAAAAATTATTCAAATTTCCTCGGAAGCTAAGACATCACAAATTTGTCACAATTTAGACTAACCAATTCCAATTATTCGGTGAAAAAATGAAAATTTAATACTATCACGTGATGAATTATTTATGGACTCACCATAGTCATATAATCATCATGTCCCCATGACATCATCACATTGTCTAGTCCACAGCCTTCATTGTAGATCCCATTTTTAGTGTTATAAGCAGGGCATTTGATATCAGGGTTCTCCTTGAAATACTGCAGCAAGAACAAGATTTAGGTAAATTGATTGACGATTAAACAACCGTCTCATTCATTGTCATAATTTTACAAGATATTTGTAATTACCTTGTGGTGAACATTTGATTCATCAAAGGCACAACCTAAGGGAAATGTGTCTCCTGCAAATATGTCATCAACCATTCAGCTAAAATGTTGGATTCAATGTTCAATACAAATTACTAATTAGAAGCAGAACAAAAAACAAAAATCATATTAAGGAATAGCTTCTGACCAACAACAGCCCATTGAGGTAATTCACCAAATTTAGGAAGCAGAAGAATTTTTCCAAGATCTGAAACAAGACAATAATAATAAAGAAAGGGATGTCAGACTAGGTCAAATTAGGATATGGTTGATTATTATGCCTTGAAATTGTAAATGATCTTTTGGTCAGGATATGATTGAATGTTGAATTAAAAAAATAATATAAATATTGAAAAGATGATTATGTACCATGGATGAGAGCAGTCAAATGTAACCAATCTTCATTAGGATAATCTTTTCTAATAGCTTCAGCAGATTGCAGCAAATGTTGAATTTGTGGTTCATCCAAATCAGGATCACTTTCATCCACAACCTCATTCAGCAATTCACAACATTCCCATATGCTCATTTCTGCTTTGTCTAGTTTCTTGTATTCCTCCCTCATTTTCTTAACCTACGTTAATTAACATTTTGCAAATTGAAATTTTGATCACAATTACATTTCCTTCATGTGAAATAGACACAAATTTGATGGAAATAATAATAAAATTTGCTTACAAAATCATATGTTTGGTTGATGTGTTGCAACCTATAGAATTCCTCAACCCCTTTTTGCCTTTCACTTTCTTCATCATAATTCCTGCCAAATAATTCCAATAATAGTGTGTTAATTTCTTTCTAAATAAAATTATGGTTATAGACGGGAAAAAAACAATGAAATAGAATTGGGATTAACCTGAAGGAATGGCCAAATGAATTGATTTCTGGGGCGAAAAATGCATTCTGAGAAGCATTTTTTGGTTGAGGAAAACCACCATCAAGAACAAGTTCATTGATGTCTTCAGAATGCACATTTTTATCAACAAATTGGGACCCTGTAATAATGTGGCTTGTTATATGATGGGACTTTTTTGCAATGCTATACTAGAAGCAATAAAATAAATAAAAGCAAAAACAAAAACAAAAATGAATCATTACCAAAGTCCACATGCTCAACAAGTATGGTCATTTTCTCCTTAAAATAAACTCAAAAGATGAGATATAGGAGAGAATAAAATGAGTGAAATGAGTATGGAATATGAGTGAGTGGTGATAACAAACAAGGGGTATATATATAGTCCTGTGGAGAGACAAAATATTGAGGTACAAAAGTTGAAACCGTGCATATATCCATATATAGTACGGCTGTTACCTTTTTCATTCCAAACATGATGAGTTATTTTTATTTTAAGTTTCGACAAATCAATTTACGATATCAATGTAATTAATAGTAGTTATGAAAAATGATAAGCATGAGTCAGCAATACGTGTAATTTGACTTAGTTATTAACAGACGCGTCCTGACGATGCATCTACTCATCACAGACTAACCTTCTCATCTACAATTAATAAATCAACTTTTTATTTTTAAATTCATTTTTTCTGTAACCAGCTATTGTTCTTTCAACAAAATTTATTATGTAATAATGCCATGATATTCTTTTTTAAAAACTTATCTATTGCTCTTTCAAAAAAAAAAATTTAAGAAACTAAATTAGCTCAGCTCGGTCGGTATGAACAATGCATAATATATGTAAGGTCCATGGTTCAAATCCCGGCCACAAAAAAAAATTAGCACCGTAGAGAATTGAACACTCCCAGTTTCCAATTCATTGCCATCAATCCAACTCAAGTGGGTTAAAAAAAAACTTTTTTTCAAAAAGACAACGTTGGTATAGTTATTAGAAATTTATCTATTAGAGTGTGAACGCCGATCACAATGTGTGACTAGACGACTTTGATATTTTTATCAATTGATCTAAGATTTGTATATAGTTTTGACAGTCACAAATAAAAAGAAACAAAAAATTATGAATATACAAAAATACTTTAACGTTTAAAGCATTTGTTTATTTTTTAAATCTTATTATATTACTTTACTGATACAATTTCTGCTATAAATATTTTTAATGTATAATTATCATATACATATGACTTATTCGTTAAAGTATTTTTTTTACACAAATTTACTGTTAGAGGATGGTGTACTGATATAAGGTTGTGAAGACTTTCGATCTCAAAAAACGTTAATAAAATGTTTATATTTACATCTCCTCAGAGTCATCAGCGGAACTCGAGTCTATAACTTCTCGAGTTCAAGGTATGCTTGTATGATTTTTATGTAAAACTAGGTACATAACCCGTGCAACGCACGGGTTTGATTAAACATTGCTTGCAATATTTCTTTTCCTGGATCGCAATAGTGCAGTCATGTTTGTTGTCAATGTCGCTTATAAGAACTGTTGAAATAAGCTCCGGTTAGCATAAGATGAATCTTTGGTGGTTATGTCTTTTTCATCTTTTAATCATGTTCTTACAAATTATGGCACATGACATCTTTTGATCATGTTCTTGGATATGCAAGTGCTTACTTTTACTTTCTATATCTTATTTAATGTCTTTCATACTACCTCCGTCTCTAATTATAAGGCCCTTTTGAAAAAATAATTTGTCCCTTTTTATAAAACACATTTGGTATTTTCAAATACATTAATTATTTTTTTACCAACATATCCTTATTTATTTTGCATCTTTTTCTTCACTTAACAACAAATATTATGTTGAAAACATAAATTAATTCTCTCTCCTAAGGATAAAACTGTAAAAACAATAGTAATTATATACAAATTTAATACTACAACCAACTTTCTTAATCTCCGTAATTTTGGCAAAAGACTCCTGTATTTAGGGACGGATGTAGAAGACAATTCTTGTGTTGATATATTAGCTTCTTTTGAAGCTTCCTATCAAACCTTCACTTTGAGGAATTCTACTCCGACATTTATTAGTTTGAATTTTTGTAGTCAATGATTTGGTTTACCTTGTCACTTTGCCTAGCTCTTTATTTCTTTTTCGGATAACGTTATGTTCTCCAATATATTTTTTATCTTTTTTATTTTTATTATTATGTTTTGGTATATAACACTATTATAGTGAGAATATAGCATTATTATTTTTTAATAAAATAGATATTAGAGATTACATTAAAAATGAGGAATGATATTTGTACAACCAATTTTAGACAACTTTTGTGACAACCATTTTTTCTCTCTTCTCATTGGACAAAAACAATAGAGAGAGAAAGAAGAAGAGACAGAATAAAAACACATGTGAGTATGAGAGAGAGGGTTGTTTCAAAAGTTGTCAAAAAATAATTGTTCAAATATCATTTCTCTTAAAAAAAGAGTGGAAAGTTTTTACAAGAGTTCCACAAAATCACAATTCTAACTTAAAATTATATAGTATAAAAAAGAGTGAGAAGTTTCTATATAAAATGTCACATCATCTTGATTCTAACTTAAGAAAAATTCAAGCTTTTAAAATTCGAAAGACATATTCTACAAAACAAAATAACGTATATGAAGTTTAAAAGGCCAAACACATTTTATTCAAAGAATATAATAATTGTATCAATCATCTCCAAATATAAAATCATGATATTTTTTTCTTAATTTATTGATTGATTAGAGTACCATTTTTAACCCAAAGCACGGATGCTTTCTCTAGATTGAGGGATATATTAGCTTAGGTGATGAGAATCGTTGTTATTGGTTTAATAATACAAAGTCCACTTTCTATTAAAATTATCAAGTAAGGTAATCCAACCATTCAACACTTTATAAATACAAAAAATATCCTCACAATGGCTAAACTTTGAACCATTGAACAAATCACTAACTTATGTTAGAGTTGATATCTTGTAAGATCGTGAAAAAAATCCAATAATAACCATTTACAAATCCATTTCAAAACAAAAAAAAAAATCATTTACAAATTTCAGTGACTTGAAAAAGATGCATAAAAATTATTAGAGTTGATATTTTGTAATAACATAAAAACAATTGAACAATTACAATTTATAAACATCAATGAAAGATACTTACATCATGTATACCAATTTTTTAATATAAAATATTTTTAAAAAATTGAAAGAAATAAGTGTGCCGTAAAATATTAATTTATGAGTGACAATGTAGAAGCTTTAATATATAATTTAAAACTAATAAAAGAGTTGATAATTGATTTAAAGGATAAAACTGATAGATCAAAATTAATATTTTACGAATAATTTATGGTTCAGAAGTCCCATTTACACACTCATGTTAAAAACTAATAAAATAGACGATAAAAAAATATAAGGGTTAACGTATTTTGTAACAAAATAATATAAAGTGTTGCGTTGAATTTTGAATACATGAAGATCTAATGGTTGTATAGAGGATGTGCAATTTGTTAATCCAATTTATCTTATCAATGTTAAGATATATAGCTAACTGTTTCCGATAGATCTAGAAAGTTTAATATACACCTTTTATTATTATTTTTTGGCAAAGTTAGTACTTAGGAGTATGTAGGGGTTGGAGTTGAACAGATTAAGTCCATCACTAACAAATTGCTTTTCTTATATTCTATGCTGAGTAAAAAATTTCACCCCAATCCACATATTAACATCAAATAAATCAAAATAATAAAATGTAATTAACTTTTTCCTTAAAAAAAATGTAATCTACTTTTAACTTTTAATAGACACCATGAACAATAAAATAAGGTAACACGGTGAAAATCTAATAAGACAGTGAGGACAAATAAATAATCAATCAACCATGAGATCGTAATTATAACATGGTAACAACATATAAAAAAAATACTACATGCCAATGTTGTCAATATCAACAAAATGTATGCAAAGACGTTCACATAGCATTCTATATTAAGTATGTCATCTTGACAATAGACGTCTCAATACCTTCAAAAGCATCAATAGATTCATCGACATAACTATATAAAATATTGCATACTAATTCTAAGTATAAGTAGATTGTTTCTTCAATCCCACATGATTCAAACATAAATAATAAGAGATGAAAAAAGAAAACATACATAGTGCATTGTTTCCTCCATTACCTCTTCACGGTTTTTTCTAATGTTGATTGAGATACAAAAACTTAATTTGTGATCCGCAAACACACACAAACAATATGAAACCATCACTTTTAATTATTGTTTTGCATGAAGCAAATTCTTAACAAAAAAAAAGTTTCAGTCTATGATAAGAATGAGTTCTCTTGGTATGTATATATAGATGATCTTCTAAATCCTTTCTACCACATAAACCAACCAATTAGGAGAGTTAAATCTTTGCTCACTAGTTTTTTTCTACCATTTATCTCATATTCAAATTCTTTTTTTTATTCTTTATTTTTCTAATTTCCTTTGTCTCTTTTAATGATAGTTAGAATCATAAATCTCTTTCCATGAAATCACCGTCAAGCCACCCTTTTAACAATGTTATACCTCCGTCTGACCTTATTTGGTCATGTCACCAGTTCACAAACGTATAAAGTATCACACTTAAGAAATATATGTTAACGTGGCAATTATGATTTAAAGTTTCACATTAGATGCAAGAGTACAAGTTGAGACACATATAAATCAGATGACCAATATAAGAGTAGAAGTTTAATTTCTATATTAAATTTAAATTTTTTTGTTGTAGTTCGCTTTCATGCAGTTTTTTAAGCGATCCCTATTATTGTAAATATATTCACGTTCGGTATCTAGTGGGATTTAACCATCGGAAAACTCTAATGTGTTACGATGAATTCACAAAATACATGTTTATTTGAATTTTTTAAAAATGTTATTGTATTTCTTTATTTAAGTCTAATTTTTGAAAAATTAATTACTCAAAAATCTCTAACTACTTCGACTCGCTTTATTCTTTATAACCTAATGGACGAAACACAATTTTTTTACCGGTATCATTTATGACAATCTCAAATTTCATTTTCATCTTCTTTATTTTTAAATTTTCTTTCTCCATTCTCATGAAAGAAAGGAACATAAATCTCCATCCATTAAATCACCACCAACCCACCTTTTTGATCTTGTTATGCCTTTGTTTAACCTTAATTATCTATGTCATATAATTACGGACATAGAGAGTCGTACATTTGGGGAGGATATTAACATGTCAGATATGATTTAAAGTTCTACAATCGATAGAATGATATATGTTTAATAACATATACGTGAGATGACCCATATATATGTGTCTGAATATTTTGAATGATGATGTAATATTAATCTCGCTTGTGTGGTTTCTCATTGTCGAATACGATGATACTACCCAATGTAACATTATGATGATTTGTTTTGTTAGTTTTTGGTGTCATTTGTTTAACTTTTTTATCTTCAATTTTATATTTTGGATGTCATTCACTTTCGTATATTTTTCTGTCAAGGCAAAGCTATAAAATTAACAACAACTTATTATCTTTCTTTATTATTTCTCTACGCTCAAATTCCTTTTTCATTTTTTTCTTTTTTTAATTTACTTTCTCTCTTCTCATGAAAGAAAGAAGAAAAAAACACCCCTCTTTGAAACCCCCCATCAACCCACTTTTTTAACGATGTTGTGACTCTGACCTTATTAGGTTTTCTCACTAAGTCACAAATACAAAGAGTCCCACGCTTAAAAGAGCGATGATAATGTGTCATATGGGAGTTAAACTTTTACGTTGGATGCAAGAGTGGATATTAAACAACATATTAGTGAGATGACCCATATACCTAACGTCTTAAGGTTTTGGGTCAAAATATGGTGTCAATCTCTTTTGTGGGGATTCTCTTAGCCAAATGTGGTGTTCTAACTCATTGTATACTCTTTCAGAACTATGAACATTACAATGAATTACTTTCGTAGCTTTTTTATGTCATTTGCCTAATTTTTTTATTTTAAATAAAAAAATTACTTCAATTTTTTTATTTCAATTTCCTTCACTTCTGGTCTTTGGTGGGGAACAATCCATGGGAAAACCTCAATATGTTATGATGAATTGATAAAATACGTACTTATATTATTTTAAATTCCTTCAGTTGTGGTCTTTGATAAATGAGTTACATTGTACGCAACAAATTAAAAAAACAAATTAAAAAAAAATGTACAAATTTTGATCTACAATAGATGAAATATGTGGAAATGCAAATAAAGAAAATAATGGCCAAAGTTAAAATTTAAAATGCAAGAAAATATGCATCATTATTTACTTTAAAATACATGTTGCCATATACATCTTTGCGTTGAAACCATTTGATTGTCATTGATATTTCTATAAATACGATAATGAGAGGTTAATTGGTGTTATATATTTCTAAAAAATGTTTGATTAGAAATATGATTTTGTAAAATTTACATTTATAGGTTATCATAGTGAATGAAGACACAATTGAATTTTGAGTGAAGACAAAATTTAGTTTCGTATAAAAATTGAGACCTAATTTAGTTGATAAGAAAACTCGAATCAAACGGACCCTTATGGGGATGAGTTTTGTAATTTTTTGGTTCAACTTTTTTTTTTTGTTATAATTATGATTTCAGGTAAACAAAAAATTGAACTGGAATCCATTTTATATAGATTGAATTATTGTTTCAAAAGATAGGATTTTTCATGATTAAACCATCAAATTAGTCTCTGACTTTGTACTAAATTCTCAAATAGGTCTCTGACTCTATTAATAACTCAAAATGGTCATTGTCTTTGTCAAACGTTTCTCATATTGATCCTTGACTCTATTAGTTGTTTTGCATTTTAAGCTATTAACGTATCAAATAAGATCCAAAAGACATTATGCTATTAACCACTAAATAATATCCAAAAGACATTGAGTCATTAACACTCAAAATACAAAACAATTAATAGAGTTAGGGACCAATCTGAGAAACATTTGACAAAGACATGGATCATTTTGAGTTATTAATAAAGTTAAGGATCAAATTGAAAATTTGGTACAAAAACATGAACCAATTTGATGGTTTACTCGTTTTTTAATTCAAATTTGGATTCAAAATTTGTAATAAAAAAAGGGTTAAATATGTTTTTGGTCCCTATAAAATTGTGACTTTTTAAGTTTAGTCCTTACTTAATTTTAATAGTGCTTTTAGTCCCTATAAAAAAAATCCGCACTCAGTTTTAGTCCATACTAAATCTAAATTTGTTTAATTATGCTTAAACTTTTAAGATTTTGAACATTTTTTTTCAAAAGTGTTAAGAACACCGATAAAAGTTCATTTGCAAAAAATCATCTGAAAATTTTATTTCTACATCCAAATTTTTGTTACTTTTATTTTGAACTTTTGTCTTTTAAAAAATTCATATTTAATTCATTTTATGTTAAAAAAATTCTAAATTTTAGTAAACGAACCTTTTCCAATGTTCTAAACTTGTCTCAAAAAAATCGTTCAAAAATTTAAGAGTTTAAGGATAATTAGAGAAACTTTCTTTAATCATGGGCTAAAACTACATGCAAATTATTTTTACAGGAATCACTAAAAAAAACTTTTAAAATTAAGTAAGGACTAAAATTAGAAGTTCCAAATTTTATAGGAATCAAAAACATATTTAACCTTAAAAAAATTGTATCAAACTCTGCTTTTTTATTTAATTTGAAATTTGACCGACATAAATCAACTTTTTAACAAAGGAAATCAATCGATTTTAAAAACACGACTCCTATAAAATAAGTAAACAATCAAGTGAAAATTGATATTATCTAATTTGAAAACACTTTTATTTGTTTTCAAGGGTCTCTCAATTGAAAGTAATTCAATTTGATGCATGTTATATCTTAAAATATCAAAATAATATTGACTTTTAACACATATATAAATTTCTTTTTGTTGTTTCAAAACTTTGATTACATGCTACCTATTTTAAACAACTAATATTAAATTATGTTTTATAGAAACATCAAAGAAAAAAGAATTTAATGCATGAGTAACCAATAAAATATTCAGCATCGAGACTGAACTTGCAATATATATACGACTCTTTATTTAACCATCACATACACTTGGTGCAAGCATGTTTATGAAATTTGACTTATGAAAATATATTAAAAGCTAAAACAAAATCGAGGCCTTACACGAGACTAAATTTTTTGAAGCTTAAAACCTTTTGTTTAGTGGCAGCCCCTTAAACCGGTCTTGTTTGTTTTGACAGGAACACTACTCCTAATTTGTTACAAATTATTGTAATATATACATAATATCAATCAATCAAGTAATTCACTCTTTTTTATAAACAAATCCTTTCTTTTTAGTGAAAAAATATCCTAATTTGTTATACTTCTTCTGTCTCAAAATAAACGACATGGTTGATTGTTTTACATATGTCATTGCACATCTTTGATCTTAAATAATATTTAATTATGTATTAGTAAAAATTATAAAAATTTGATATTCAAAAATATTAATTGAAACAAATTCAATATCTTATTCTACAAGTTATCTTTATCTAATAGTAGAAAAATTTGATGAAATCATATTATGTGAATAATACATGTAATCAAATTAGATCATTTATCTATATATAGTTTAAT
>Ga0228710_1002004_pt1 | contig 31574 bp, 18 predicted proteins | sample MedpolnodulmetaG_FD_177995 | JGI IMG/M metagenome (GOLD analysis project Ga0228710, IMG submission 177995) | Root nodule microbial communities from Medicago polymorpha collected in Santa Monica, California, United States - pink nodules | ecosystem: Host-associated > Plants > Roots > Nodule...
AATTAGAAGTCAAGGTGGAGAATGTTGTATATTGGCTTCAAATTGAGATTGCAGGAAAACCTAAAATCGTGTCACGATTTCAGGCACCGTGACACGATTGGATAGGCAGTGAGTGTGGTCTTTGAGATGGAAAATCGTGACACAATTTGGGAAATCGTGATGCGATTCAACTACTTCCTCACGAAGTTTCACTTGAAAGGGACTGGTCACAACGACTGTTCAGACAAAATCGTGCCGCGATTGTACAGAATCGTGACGCGATTTTGCACTGCAGCGACTAGTATTTACTTGGGTTCTGCAGCATTTTTGAAGGAGAGCTGAAGCTAGAGGCCTAGGGTTCACAAAGGGGGGAACTTGAGGGTTGAGTATCTTTGTAAGGAGGGTCTCTAGGGTTGGGATAAACATTGTAAACACCTTGGGTAGTGAGATTAAATCATTGGAAGGATCTAAAGCTTCCTTTGTGTATTCTCTAGTAAGATTCATATGAGAGTTGTGGGGGAAACAAAGGGTAGAGATTAGGGAAAAAGGCTAATTTCTTGTAACCTCTTGTAACATCTTCTCATAGTGGATTGGAGAGCTGCTCTCTCCCCCAGAGTAGGTCATATTGGACCGAACTGGGTTACCATCTTGTGTGTGTTTGTTTATTTCCTTTAAGCCTTCTTATCTTTATGCTTGGCTAGTGTTTGTGTCATTGTTTTAGCTCTTGTGTGTGTTGTTGCTTGAAGACACTTAGACCTAGGATTACCACTATCTTTTGCTCCACACATATTTGTTTTTTCATTGGTGTGATTCCGATCAAGGTTGATTTCACAACAATAGTGTTAAGGAGGGTTCTGTAGCATTCTTCAAAATTTTCTTTATCTTCATGACCATACATGCACTTCTTAAAGTCTTTCAAAATGTGGGATTCACCCTTCATTAAATTTCCTAAGTGCTTGGTGGCATTTTGCATCTAGTGCCAAGTACATAGGCCATGGTAAGTTTTCGATATAATCTCAACAAGTGTTTTTGCCATGGCATGGTCTTGACCCGTAAAAATTTTTTTGAGGCATTTTTTTTTCTTCTTATTTGCCTCTAAAAATGTTTCAAATAGCCACTTGTATGACTCATTTTTTCCGTCATATAACAATGCTTCCCCCAATATGATTGCTTTTCGATGATGGTTAAATCCTGAAAAATCTTGCTAGTGGTCTATTGAAACTAATTGTCTAATACGTTGAATCAAGAGAAACGACATCACCAAAATAACTGTAATCAATTATCATCCTTGAATCTTTCCAAAACACATTTGTTATTTGATCTTCAACATCGAGTTAATATGCATGGTATGAAGTTGGATTTTGAGTCGACTTTCTCTGAAAGTATTGCAAAAGATAACCAGCTTCCCCATTTAACAAACTCTTTTGTCTTCTATTTCGGAGATGATTCTTTTGATCAACGCAAGTAAGTCTCAAGTTACGTCTACCTCCCACCTCTTTGTTGTAGGCAAGCATCATCTCCTAAATCAATTTCATTGCATTGAAACTCTGATACTTTTCTTTGAGATGACAACATATGAACTGTTACTGGTAGATGTAAATCACGGTTATATAACTTACATTCCTCTGAAAATTCATGCACCACCAATTTTCCAACCACATTTTTTAGTCATAATTTTGCTTTACAATTTGTTTTAGTCTCTGGTCTTGGATTGATTGCTTTATAATCTCGTTTGTTTGGCTTCCGAAAACCATCTTTACAATAAATAAATCTGCAAGAACTAATTGAACCATCTTTTTTCTTGTGTGTAGAATGTTTCCTCCCTTTAAATCCAACCTTTCCACCATAACATGTCCAAAAGTTCCAAGTAGCCTCAATGTTATCAAAAACCATACCTATCGTCTTCAAATTTCCTTGCATCTTGAACAAAAGTTACTCATATATACTAAGGTATTATTCCTACATGAATAAACCTTTTATTCAATTTTTTTAAACAGAATTTTTTGATTCAATTTAAATATGAATAACATATTGACAAAAATAAATTTATTTGCTGTAGAATGAATCAAGTATATTGAACCAAACTTATCATATTATGTAATTATCAAACTAAGTAATCAAGTGTATCATAAAAAAACTAAGTAATCAAATGACTTTTTTTCTATATAAAAAAATGTACTTCCTCCGTTCCTTTTTAATAGTCGTTTTGGAATAGTAACACCAAATTAAGAAAGTGTATTTTTGCATATTTTCTTTCTATTATACCCTCATGTTAATCTACCAATAAATTTATATTTTTTTCACACACTTTCTCTATCCAATAAATTTAATGTGTTATCTTTTTCTTATAACAATCAATTGTTAGCTACTCCTTTTTTCTTCAACAAATTCTTATATTTTTAACACACTTTATCTCTCCCCCCTTAACAAATAATTATCAATAATCTAAATATTGTATACTTATTTTTTTAATAATTGTAAAGCAAAATAAAAATTATCGCAACTTCACATTAATCAAGAGTTAATTTTTTCTTTTTTTTTAACTTTTCTCTAATACTAGATTCACACTGTGTAACATAGATTTAAATGTTGAAGATAACAAAAAACAAACTTTGTTTGAAAAAAATTGTTTAAAAATAACAAACTTTAGTTTTTCAAATAGGTAACATTAATTAGTTTTATTGAAAAAGATAAGAGTATTTGAGAAAAGGTATAAAAGACAAATCGTACCCTTAATATATCAAAACAACAGTTAAATAGAAACGCTAAATCTATAGTCAAACGACACTTAAAAATGAACGGATGAAGTAATAATGAACACGGGTACAAAATGAGTAACGGGGATATATGTACCCACCCGAACCCATACCCAAACCCGTTACGAATGTAGAAAATCAATTTATTACCCCTTTTATATAAATAAAAACCCAAACCCTAAATCATTTCATTCACACAGTCAGAGTCTCAGTCTTTCAGATGACACTCATTTATCATAGTTCTCTATTTTCTCCTTCCATATCTCACACTCTAAGTCTCTCTCTTCTCATTCACCATAGTCATCGATCACCATCATCTCTTTGTTGGATAATGCGTTACAACATTGTGCACAAGGCTGAAAAATACTTTTATTTTTATTAAAAAAAATTATCTACTGCGGGAATGGGGACGGGGCGGGGATACCCGAACCCGTCGGAGACGAGGATGAGATTCGATTTTTTATCCCCGCTGGATATGGGTAGGGTAACAGGTATGTGTATGAGATTAGGGTATGAGACGAAGAAGGTAAAATTCGTCCCCATCCTACCCCATTGACATGCCTAGTAAGAAACGTGAGTCAAGTGAAGGTGCAGAATTGGAATGAGGTAATTTTTTTAGTTGATAAGGTTGTGGAGAATGTGTTCAATATGTAAAGGTGAAACAAAAGAGTGACACAACAACATATTGAGCAAAATGATTGGGAAAAAACCGTAACTTTGTGCGCGTGCTTTAATTAAAGATCGTGTCAAATTTTTTAATTTATTTATATATTAAAGAAGCTTTCAACCATAGAGATTATATGCATCAAACAGTTTACATATTGTAGTAGAATTGCAGTAGATAATTTGTAGCCGAGAATCCGCACACATGTTTATTATGTCTTTCTCGGATCTCATTTTTATTCAACTCTATGTCTAATAACATGTCCAGATTAAGTCTCAATTTTTTATTTTCCGGCTTAGTGTGATATAGAAATATACCTAATTCAATCTTCTTAGCAGTGAATGAAAGTGCAAGAATCGAGGTTCTAATGCTGCGTCTGTTCCAGAAAATCAATCATTCCGCAAAATGATTATCTCTTTCTTTTCTTTACTTTTCCGTTATTATTTTTAATTATAGATTTGTGATTTTTTTTTGTAGTGGTTGAGGTTTGAACCTCAGACCTTACATATATTATGCATTGTCCTACCAACTAAGTACAGTTATAAATTTGTGATTGGAAATGGAATGACCAATTTTAAAATCTAAATGATATTTTAAGAAATTCTAAAATCATTCCATTATATTGACAATTTAAAAAAACTGCTCTTAATAATGAAACTAGATTTATAGATTCTCTTTTGCAACTAAAAGATCCAATAAAATCTCAACCACGTATTTATTATTGTCGATTTTGGTTACGGTAAACAATGATGATTTTCATATAAGAGAATCCAAATTCATTTCACAGGAGGGAATCCAAATTCATATTGATCACTATTATTATTTTTATTAAAAGGAAAAGAAAAATCTATTGGACGACATATGAATTGAAAAAGATGCTTGCAAATTTCAATCCTTATATAACAATTCAACTCATCTAAACGAGTTTGCAAAGGTGAAGTTGCATTAACAACTGTAATGTGCCATCAATTCAAGTTTATTGTTCTCAACTCAACACATAAAACCACGTTACAATAACCGAATCTTAAGTCACAATCTAATCTAATAATCTACATTAATTTAGCTACTCGACATAATCGTAGTCATAACGTTATCGAGTAGTATGTATCGTATAGTTGAACTTCGAGATTAAAAAATATCCTTTTTATGGCTTTTATATTTACACCTTTTTCCAAGTTGGATCCATTTCTTCAATTATTCTAGGTTTTTCCTCTCGGACAAAGCATTTTAGTTTGCCCTCGTGGACTTAACTCAGTTGATAACCTCGGCCACCAACTGAGTTAAGTTTATTGACAGATTCATCCTTTATGTTTTCAACAATTAAGTGTGTGATTGTACTTGATGTACTCCATAAACTTGAATGAACAAGTATCATTTAATTTTTGCAAAAAAACAAAATAAAAATATTAACACATTTTCCCTATGGTGTATTTTGTTGGAAGCCAATTTTTTTTAATTAAAACACTAATTCAAACACAAGGTGTGCGAGGATAGATCAAATATAACAATACAATTTATGAGGGCTAATAAAAAAATTAAAGTCGTGAGTCAGTTGATAAACAGGCCCGGCCTTGGGGATGCGCAAGCTGCTCAATTAAGCCGGGCCTCTAAAACCTATGTGTCTCAAAAAAATAAATTAAGTCTAATACCACATCCCACTTATATAAAAAAAAAATATATGTTACTTCTTTTTCTTTCTTCGATACACGTTTGAGTTTTTGCTAGACTTTAATTCTCCTTTGGACATAAATCTGATGCTATCAAATCACCCCCAATTTATATAATCACTCTATCAGTCAATTTAGAAAGCTATTTCAATAAAAAGAATCACAACAATCATTTCTTTTTCGCATAAACCATTTGTTTCCCCTTTCCCACAACGAAGGAATGATAAATCCAAACGACACCGTTAGGTAAATTTCACATCTCTTTCATTTAATTTTTTTTTATTTCATTTCATGTTTAGAAGTTCTTCTAATTTTGATTTTTTAATGAAGTTTATCTACACAAAAAAATTATGTTTTTATTTTAGGGGGCCTATTTTAAAAAAGAGCCGAGCCTCCTATTTCAAAGGAACGACCCTGTTAAAAAAAAAAAAAAAAAAAATCATTTTTTGTGTTTTTGAACAAGCCAAAATGGAATTATATAACTAAAACAGAGCAGTCCCGAAAGCACAAGGTGTGCCTTAGAGACTAATGGAGAAACCAAGAGTTACAACGTTTACAAACAGAACACAACACAACATAACAACATTAACCTATACCCAAACAAACAAGAGGGCTTGACCACCACTGTTGTGTACCAAAAACAAAGGTAGCTTTTTTAGCTTTCAGCCAACCTAACGACAACATCTTAACCTTGTCTAATAAGCGGGGGATGGGAGTAACTACATTATTAAACAAGCAATTATTTCGTTCATTCCACACAACCCAAGCACACATAAGCCATATAAGTTGCATAAAAGAACGTCTAACATTACCACCACCTGTCAAATAAGTAAACTGTAAAAAATAGTTAGAAATATAAGTAAACTGTAAAAACTGTCTTTTATTTATACCATTTTAGTAAAAAAAAAGTTGTGAATTACAACACCAAATCATTAGTTCACCGTTTTAAACAATTTTTTTGAAATATTTTTTTTTTTTTTTTTGTGGTGGCTGGAGTTTGAATCCCATACTTTACATATGTTATGTATTATCCATAACGCCTGAGTTAAGCTGACAAACACTTGCCGGAGAGCTTTTGATAACAACTCAAAATGCAGTTTTTTCTTCATAATAATAGCAACAACATACGAACTTTTATGAATAATGAAAATGAAAAAATAAAATAAAATAAAATAGTTTGAAAGGCTTGTCCGTCAACCCGTTAAAAGACGGGGTGAAATTTAGAATTCGTCAGGATGTAGTCATCGTCAGCTTGAGGTTCAAAATGAAGGTTATTTTGCAAAAAATATGGTTGGGGACTGGGGTCCGCCAACTTGTAATAACGATCACTTGCTGAAACAACGTACTTTGATTAAAATATTTATATTATTGTAGGACGCATATAATTTTAAGGTGCAATCATAGTAAACTCTAATAAAATATTATTATGTGATGTATATATGTGGAATCCAATATGAGTTTTTTATAATCAAGTAAAAAATGAGTGAGTTATTTTTAAATGACATGACATGGTTTATAGGACCTACAAATTAACCTTTATGTGAAGTTTACTATTGGAGTTGCTCTAAGTTGTCTAGTTCTACCCTGCCCCATTTTTTACGGGTTAAAAGTGGAGCGGATCGACGCACTTTGTCATCCATATTCAAAAGCAAGTTTTTCATTTCATTCCTTTTTTTATTTTTTATGTACATGCCTAAAAATGCTTAAAAAATTACATGCCTCAAAAAAAAAAAAAATTGCATGCAACCTCATTTACAATTTCTTCTGTTCCATACGTCTCTTAATATTCGGTTGAGAGTTGAGACACATAAATTAGGAAATCTTTTACTGATATTTATTTACACTGAAATATCTATTTTATTTTCTAATAGGAAATCTAAATTTTGTTAAAAAGAAATACGAAATCTAAATTGTTATATTGGTAATTTTCTAAATCCTCTATCCAAACAAGAATATAGTTGAAGAAACATTAGTTACACATAAAAATGGCAAAAGGAAATTTCAAAATTTTTAGAATATAGAGAGCAACACAGCTCAAAATACAGTTTTTGGGTTCATTCACAATAGAGTTTGGAATTTGTTTTTGGGGTCATTCGCAATATAGTTTGGGCTTTCGTCTCAAGTATGTTTTATGTGGTTCTCGAGTTTTTATTTTGATTTTGGTGTTGACTTTGGGAGTTAGCTTTTGTTGGTGTGTTTATTGGTGTTTATGTTATAAAAGGTGTATAAGTTCTCTTTTGGATATTCCGCCTATATACGATGCCCTTTGTATTATTGATTTCTGTTTTGTCGGTCTCCGATCGTCTTTTCTAGAGATTTGGTTATGAATAAAATTTTGCCTTTCAAAAGAAAAAAAAAGGAGTAACACAGCTCTTCAAAAAGAACCTGAGCTTATTTAAACATCAAGTTAGAGAGTTAATTATTTTGGTCAATATCTGGTTGGCACTTTTAATATTTTAGCTTTGAATATCCCTCATATCACTAAACCAAGCAACTACAAACTTTATAAACTTATAACTTATAAGGATTTAGAAAAGGAAAAAACTTAGGTACAATTCCTTAGGTGCTTTTCGTATGGTTCTTAACTAAATTCACCATGGTTTCCTTAAATCCATAATTCTCTCAAAGTTTGTTATCTCCAAAAAAAATTGTAATTTTAGTTAAGAACTATACGAAAAGCACCTAAAGAATTGTCCTAAGTTTTGTTCTTTAGAAAAAGTGTACCAGCAAATCTTAAGCCGAACTTCTGGGCTAACATGCAAGCACATACCAAATTTTCTATAAATATTTTATTCAATACATGTACCTCTCCATCAATCTATATATCACTATATATCATCTGCATCATTGAAGCAATTGAAAATCACTAAAGTAACAAAAGATATCATTAGAGAGTTCACCAAGATGGCAGGAGGAAAGTGGAGCATCTTGGTCGCCTTATTTATCTTACTTATCTCTATGGAAGCTGCCATTGCTCAAGGCCCAGGAAATGGTAATGGCAACGGTAATGGTAACAATGGCAACGGTAAGGGAAATGATAAGGAAGAAGGCAAGAAGAAAGGAAAAGAAAAAGAGAAAGCTCCAAAAAAGAAGAAGGCTCCAAAAGAGGAATCATCAAATTATCAGCAGTTGCAAACTTTGCCCTCAGGACAGGAGCGAGCATTCTGCAAAGCAAACAATACCTGTCATTTCGAGACACTCGTGTGTCCAGCAGAGTGCAAAACCAGGAAGCCAAAGAAGAACAAGAAGGATAAAGGTTGTTTCATTGACTGCAGCAGCAAATGTGAAGCCACTTGCAAGTGTAAGTTCACATCTATATTCTTTTATACTTTTTAGTATAATATTCAATTTAGATTCTCCGCGGTCATGCAATCACACAGCTGCCAATATGAACTATTTGACTAAGTTCGGACGACTCATGCTCCAACTTTATATTTTGTATGCGACTTACTTGAGTCGCCCGATCTTAATCTGACGGTTTAGATCACATGACTGTATCAAAAACATGACTTCCTTACTATAGTCAATTCAAGGAGGAACACCAGTCACAACCCCAAATATAATTCATTTAGGCACACTCACACAACTTAAAAAAGGTACAATATAAAACAATTTAATAATGTGTATTTTTCACTTAAGTAAATAAAATGTATTGTTATATGTGTTCCTAAATTGGTTTTATTTAAGCTTGTGATCATATAAGTGTATTTCTCTGAGAATGATTGGAGGTAATAATTTAGACTTTAGATATATACCATATATTGACAGCCTAAAATTTTACTAAATATCGCCATGAAGATGACCGACCGTAGGGACAATACATTATTATATGCTGGGGCCATCTATAATCATCACAAACTCAATTGCATATACATATAGAGCAAGAAATGAGTACTAAATTCACGTTGAGTTTTGTTTGTTTCTTTTGCAGTTAGAAGAGCAAACTGTGATGGTTACGGATCATTGTGCTACGATCCTCGCTTTGTTGGTGGAGACGGTGTGATGTTCTACTTCCACGGAGCCAAAGGGGGAAACTTTGCCATAGTTTCAGATGACGAATTCCAAATCAACGCACACTTCATCGGTACTCGACCTCAGGGAAGGACTCGCGATTTCACATGGGTGCAAGCACTTTCTGTCATGTTCGACACACACACTCTTGTTATTGCAGCCAATAGAGTAACTCAATGGAATGACAATGTTGACTCTCTTACAGTAAAATGGGACGGCGAATCAGTAACCATTCCTACCGATGACGACGCTGAATGGAAGACTAATAGCGACAAAAGAGAAGTGGTTGTGGAGAGAACAGATGATGCAAACAGTGTTAGAGTCACCGTTTCTGGTTTGCTTGAAATGGACATAAGGGTAAGGCCTATTGGAGAAAAGGAAAACAAGGCTCACAATTACCAATTGCCATCAGATGATGCTTTTGCTCATTTGGAGACACAGTTCAAGTTTAAAAATCCTACAGATTCTATTGAAGGAGTTTTAGGTCAAACTTATAGGCCAAGTTATGTTAGTCCTGTTAAGAGAGGTGTTGCTATGCCAATGATGGGAGGAGAAGACAAGTACCAAACTCCATCTCTCTTTTCAACCACATGCAAACTATGCAGGTTCCAAAGGCCTTCCACCAGCCAAGGACTAATTGCTCAATATTGATATATATAATTCATGAATTATGAAAAATAAGAGATTCTTTATTGAATTGGTGATGTCTTTTAATTTGGTTTCTTTGTGTTGTAATGTTTCAGCTAAAAAATATTATAAGATTTTTTAGATTATGATTTTTATATTTTTATTAAATTTAGTTATTTAGATTTAATTGATTGTATAAGAATATGGTTCTCACCTCAAAAAATAATAAAAAATTGTTGTCAAATATCAATATAAACAATTTAAGCACTATCATAACTTTAATGTTTGTTTGATCTCTCCGGATTTCACTTGAGAGAGAATGATTTGTTAAGAAAGAGATAGGAGCGAACACACCAAAGACTAATGACACCCAATGAAATCCATGTACACCAGTCTCTCCTCTGCATCCATATATTGTTCATGAGTTCTTATTGCTACTGCACTTATTCTCACTATAGTCTTGATTTTCACACTTTTTTCACCCGTCTCTCCTCCGTATCCCTAGTTTTGATTTGATTAAAATCGATGGTGTGGCCTGCTTCACCAAACTTGAGCGTGACGAGTACATTAGTTTCGGCGTTGGGGTTGGCGAAGATGAGGAGGAGAAAGAAGCAGGTGAGGCAGAGAGAAAAAGAACATTGAGTTTAATATATTTTATCTGAGAAAATGGAAGTTGGATAAGAGAAAGAGGATGGGAGAGAATGTAGTTGTTTTATTTTTATTTTTATTTTTTGTTTGTTTGTTTTTTTATTTTCCTTTTGTTGTTGTTGTTTTGGACGGGAGAGGATGTCAAACGGGCGATGGAAAAAAAATTGGGGTGTCCACAAAACAATTCTCAAATAATAAAGCAAGAAAACTGATGTATAATATGAGTAGAGTCATATGATATAAGTATACCCAAATTTTAAGTACACTCTTTTAATCATACTGTTTCGGAGTAGGCTTTGGCCCATAACAACGACCCAATAAGTGTGGCCCTTTAACCCAACTCACCTACTCTTGAGGGCATACGGGAGGTCACATGTGCTCCTCACAATACATATGAAAGCCGCCTAGTCATCGTATGACAGTTGGATCGATCAACGAACTCTTGTATTCATCGTCGGATTCTACGAGGTTAGTCACGCCGAACTCAACTATAAAAGTCGATGTTGAGGCATGCTTCGCCAACATTTGGCGTGACGAGTACAATTAATTTGGTGTTGAGGCCAACATAGGCGAGGAGAAGAGAGCGGAAAAGAGAGAGAAAAAAATAGAAGACGGAGGCCAAATACAATGGGTTTGTCGTTGAGGTCGATGGAGGCGAAGAGCGAGCAACAAAGGTGGATTGAGAAAACATGGGAGGTTGGATAAGAGAGAGTGGTTTGGAGGAGAGAGGCAAGTCAGATGAGAGATAGTGTGGTTGTTTTAATTTTTATTTTGTTGTTTATTTACCTTTTTGTGGTGGTTGATGTTGTTTTGAATGAGAGTGAGATGGTGTCAAATAAGTGACGGCTAAAATTGGGGTGTCAACTAAACTATTCTCAAATAATAAAGGAAGAAAATTGAGGTACATTATAAATAGAGTCGTGATATAAGTACACTCATGTTTTAAGTACACCATTTCAACACCATGCCTTTGTGACAATTTTATTTTGTCTCATCTAACCAAAAATAAAATAAATACAAGTGCCCTTATCACATTTGTTTTTAGTATTCAAAAGTAGTAACTTTTACATTAAAAATTCTGTAGTTATGACTTTTACATGTCTTTGACTTATATTTTCAAGAAAAAATTTCCTCTTTTAGGTTTCTTAAACAATTCCCTTAGAAAACTTGCTAGCAAGACTAGGCATGACAACAAAACCCATACATGTGGATACCCACCCGAACCAAACCCAATTTGACGGGTTTTCCCCGCTTTGACTTGGTTTGAGTATGAGTTTGGGTTCCCGATTTTAAAACACGGGTACGAGACGGGTAACAAGGATATAGGTACCCACCCCGAACCCATAAGCAAACTCGTTCCGAATGTAGAAAATCAATTTATTAACCCTTTTTATATAAATAGAAACCCAAACTCTAAATTCTTTCAGATGAGTCTCACTTATCATAGTTCTCTTTTTTCTCCTTCTATATCTCACACTCTCGGCTTCTCTCTTATCCTTCACCAATGTAATTGATCGTCATCATCTCTTTGCTGGATAATGCATTACAACATTGTGCCCGAGGTTCAAAAATACTTTTATTTTCATTAAATTTTTTTATCCATTTCGGGGATGAGGATGAGGCGCGAATACCGAACTCGTCGAGGATGGGGATGTGATTTGATTTCTCATACCCGTTGGGTATGGATAGCGTAACAGGTAAATATATGAGAGTAGGGTATGGGGACGGGGAAGGTAAAACTCATCGCCACCCTGCCCCATTGTCGTGCCTAAGCAATACTCATAAAAAAACCAAACAACCACTCGCTCATCCCATTCTGTTTTCTCTCCACCCATGCATCCCTGCCTGCCGCTCCTTCCGCATTGCCTCATCCACTGGCCTTGACGTCTGTCTCTCCTTCAAATCCACTATATTGTTCATGTGTCCTTGGCGCTATTGCGTTAATTCTCTTTCTTTAGTTTCGGTTTTCAGATTTTGTTCTTTAAATCTGAGCCAAGAAGAAGAAAAGAGTTGATATGGGTTTTGCGACAAAAAGAATTGAACGAAAATATGAAATAAACGAGGAAAGAGAGCGAATGAGTTCTAGGGTAATGGATAGCACATTTACGTCACACCCAAAAACCTTAGGCAACCACTCATTCGTTGGGGCAAAACTCTAAATTTGTGTTCTAGATCGGAACACTTATTTATAATTAGGGTTATGCTAACAAGTGCTTTTAGAGCACTTGTTAAGGATTCAAAAAAGGAAATAATTGTTAAATATCATGTAGAAAAGTTTTTTAATATTTCAATAACTTGGATACACAATTTCTAAAATAAAGTTGCTACTTTAAGCTTTTTACACCAAAACTATATATAACTTTTTTTTTAATGTAATTATAGTAATGAAACTATATATTGATCACTATTATTAAAAAGGAAAAATAAGGTGAAAAACATATGAATGAAAGATGCTTTTAAGATGCATCAATAACTATGCTGTGCGGTTGACTTGCATGTAAAGTATTCGTTGGTGGAGCTGTTCTGCACAATATAAAGCTCACATGCCATCAATGCAAGCTTCTTGTTATCAACTCTACACATAAAATCACGTTACTACAGCTAAATTCATTGCTAATGCTCTCACCGGCAAAGGTTACAATAATCGAATCTTACTTAAGTCACAATCTAACAATCTACAAATAAATTAGTTATTCGACATTATCGTAGTCATAATGTTAACGAGTATCATAGAATTGAACCTCGAGATTAAAAAAAGTTCCATTTATGGGTTTTATTTAAGTTTAATTGCATATTTCATCCTTTATATTTATCTTAGGTTTAATGTTGGTTTTTTATGTTTTGAAAGTTTTAAGTTGGTATCTTATTTTTTTTAAAAAGTTGATCCAAAATGAATTTTTTTTTTACTAAAGTTCCAAATGTTATTAATGTTGGAATAAGTTACTCTCTTCCACCACGTAATATTGAGTTTAATAAAATAAAATAAAAAAATGTTTTAAAATTGATTTAGTAAATAAGTTAAACTGCAGCACGCGTATCCACAACTCGTAACTCTAAACGACTAAGTGACATAAGATATTAATTTATTCTAATATGAATAACGTTTTTGATCAACTTAAAATTTTTAAAATATAAGCGATCAACTTGAATACTTTAAACATAAGAGACCAACTTGAAACCTAAATAAATATAAGGGTCAAACATTCAATTAAGTCTTTTATTTGTGGGTCGAACACATGTTAAGAATTTCACAAATAGAAAGCATTTATTGAGAAAAATTAATTTTCAACATTTTAAGAAATAAATTGACACAATTTCTCATACATCATTTCTATTTGTCCAACCTTAACATGTGCTAGCACATATTACCATTTCCCTTTATTTATTTACCTGGGTTAAATATGTTTTTTCTCCTCTAAGTGTATGTTTGATTAAGCATTGATAAAAATTGATTTTGAGTGAATTAATTTTGTAAAATTGATTATGGTTAAAAGTGAGTTGAATGCAAATGACTTATCTTACCAATATATAAAGAGAATACATCCATTTGGGATGGATTTTCGTATCTAATTTTCCCTTTTATTTAAACTATTTTATCAATATTATATAAATTATCAATTAAAAAATTAGTTAAATCTCATTAAAATAAGAACAATTCACGACAAAAGAAAGAGCAATCTACAGTAATAGAACAATATGACCTTATATAAAAATATTTTGTTTTGATGTAACATTTTTTCTTTCAATTTTACCATTCACTTAATTATTTATGACAATTTTATCATTTATTGTTAAAAAAAGCGGAAAGACGATCACGTTAATGTTTGTCTTGACAATAGTGTTTGAATAACATTTATGTAAAAGTGACTTGAACATTAAAATTTAAGGTTATAGAATCAAAAGTGTCCATATCTAACTAAGTATACTTAATTTTAAAAGCAAAATCAATTCTATTTGAGAACAGCCAAACATGTTAGAATCAATTCTACGTTGTAGAATCAATTTTGGTCTATCTAAAAGTGAAACCAAAGACACTATCCTATCATATGATAATTAAAAAGCATTCTTTTTTCTTTTTCTTTGAAACACTTTTTAGAAGTGAGAGAAAATGCTTATACAAGCATACTCTTTATCCTTCATATGTGTTCATCCCACAAACAAATTTAGTTGAAACAAGATTTACTTCTTTTTCTTTTAAAATTGAAGTTATTTAATAAATTTTAGAAGTGTTGCATTGAAGGGGTTAAATACTTATTAGATATTGATATTTAAAAATTATAAATGAGCGATGCATAAACATGAAATCCATTAAAAAGTTATTTTAAAAGTTCTCCATCATAGATTCTCTTGAGAATAACTTGAATAAACAGAAAGTAAATGAGTTGATTAATTAATTTGGCCAATATTCTATAGTTGGCACTTTTAACACTATTAGGCTTTGAATAGCCCTCATGTATATCATCATATCAAGCAACCAGAAACTTTAGAAGCGTTTCCTCAAAAAAAGAAACTTTAGAAGCGTATTTAGAAAAAAGATACAAACAAATCTTAAGCCGAACTTCAAGCTCTAGGCCAACATGCATATACCAAATTCTCTCTATATATTCTGTTCAATACATGTACCTATCCATCGATCAATAAATCCTTTGCATCATTGAAGTAATTGAAAATCACTAAATAAGCATAGGAAAGTAATTAATAAAAGATATCATCAAGAGAGTTCACCAAGATGGCTGGAAGAAAGTGGAGCATCTTGGTGGCCCTTTTTATCTTACTCATCTCTATGGAAGCTGCCATTGCTCAAGGCCAAGGAAATGGTAATGGAAATGGCAATGGCAACGGTAATGGTAACAACGGTAACAATGGCAACGGTAAGGGAAATGGTAATGGTAAGGGTAACAACGGAAACGGTAAGGGAAATGATAAGGAAGAAGGCAAGGACAAAGGAAAAGACAAAGACAAAGACAAAGACAAAGACAAAGGAAAGGGGAAAAAGGATGATGACTCTTCAAAATATGAAAGCTTGCCAGCTCTCCAATCGGGACAGGAGCGAGGATTCTGCCAAGCACAAAATTCTTGTCATTTCAAGACGCTTGTGTGTCCGGATGAGTGTAAGCAAAGGAAGCCAAAGAAGAACAAGAAGGATAAAGGTTGTTTCATTGACTGCAATAAATGTGAAGCTACTTGCAAGTGTAAGTTCACGTCTATCTATATTTATATTTGGTATTTGGTATAATACTCGATCTATACCGTTGGATTAAGATCAGGTGATTCATGGTCCAACTTTATATTTTGGACCTGACTACATCAAATGCATGATATTTATTGACTGTAGTCAATGTATATCTTGTCTATGATAAGGTTCACATTGACTCCTCTCATGGTAGTCCATTTTATACTTCTTACATATACATGCATTGATTTAATTAGAGAATGATTGCAGGTAATATTCTTATAATACTACATATTGACAGTGTAAATTTTATTAAGTCTCGCCATGTAGATGTTTGTTGAGATATTTTTGAAAATAAAATAACAAAGTGACAATATTGTGAAATCTGATTAGACGACTGTGTAAAAATGTTTAAATAAAATGGCATAGTCTTTAAACTCATGTTGAGTTTGTTTGATTCTTTTGCAGTCAGAAGACCAAACTGTGATGGCTATGGTTCATTGTGCTACGATCCTCGCTTTGTTGGTGGTGACGGTGTGATGTTCTACTTCCATGGAGCCAAAGGAGGAAACTTCGCCATTGTTTCAGACGATGATTTCCAAATCAATGCACACTTCATCGGTACTCGACCTCAGGGAAGGACTCGCGATTACACATGGGTGCAAGCACTCGCTGTCATGTTTGACACACACACTCTTGTTATTGCAGCCAATAGAGTAACTCAATGGAATGACAAAGTTGACTCTCTTACAGTAAAATGGGACGGAGAATTAGTAACTATTCCTTCTGATGGAGATGCCGAATGGAAGTCTAGTGGCAACCAAAGAGAAGTGATTGTGGAAAGAACAGATGATACCAACAGTATTAGAGTCACAGTTTCTGGTTTGCTTGAAATGGACATAAGGGTAAGACCTATTGGAGAAAAGGAAAACATGGCTCACAATTACCAATTACCATCTGATGATGCTTTTGCTCATTTGGAGACACAATTCAAGTTTAAAAATCCTACAGATTCTATTGAAGGAGTTTTAGGTCAAACTTATAGGCCAAGTTATGTTAGTCCTGTCAAGAGAGGTGTTGCTATGCCAATGATGGGAGGAGAAGACAAGTACCAAACTCCATCTCTCTTTTCAACAACCTGCAAACTCTGCAGGTTCCAGAGGCCTTCCACTAGCCAAGGACTAATTGCTCAATACTGATAATATCTTGAATCATGAAAAATAAGAGATTCTTTGTGTTTGAATTGGTGACATGTTTTATTTTGGTTTCTTTGTCTTGTAATGTTTCCTGGTAAATAAGGGCCTAAAATGTTGTCCATGATTGTTATTTTCATCCAAATTTGATGTTGATTAATATTAATTCTTATTTGTTTTGTATTGTGAAGGATAATTTATTTTGATCATCTTTTCTATGATCTATTTTTATCCCACAAAAATGGAGGTTCAATTTGTTTGTAGCGGTTCTCAAGATGAAAAAAAATATAATTTAAATATGTTTTTGATCTATGCGAGTATACAATTTTTTCTCTTAGATCCATTATATTGTAGCGTGCAAACCCTCACGGCCATCCAAGCCCTCACGTTTTGATGAGGTATATATCTAAGTGTAGTTTTTAGTTCTAACCTGTTAGCGTGCTGCACAGTACAATCGTTGTTGCAGAGGATCCAAATCCATGAAGAACCTTTTTTATTTTTAGAAGGATTGCAACTATAATTAAATTAATTGATCTTCTCTTATAAGAAATATGCCAGTTATTCATTCCACATTTGAGAATTGAAAACATCTTTTTGTCTTGTAAGTTAAAAACCAAACTTTTGAGTGAAAATAGCATCATAACACATGTGCATTAGAGAGATAACTTTTTTCATTCAAATATTTTATTGCATTCAACAATGCACTGTTTGGCACTGTCATTCCCATCTAGTTTACAACTATAATACCATTTTACTTGAGCTAATCAGGAATCATCTTGATCTATTAGCTGAGTCCTAGCTAGGTAGTAGTAAGGCTAGAGAAGCAACATGCCTATGTACAAGCAGCTTCAACAGCTAAGCTCTTTGTTACTCCTCTACATGGATTTCCAAATGTATTAATTGATACTCCAATATTACAATTGTTCGCTCCAATGCAGGCCTGTTAATGATCATCGGATTCAGTATAGTTCAAAAGTAAGTATAAACATTATATACAAGGTCGGTGTAAAGATTTTGTTACACTGTTAATCAATCATAATCCTTGTAAGTTGTATCATTAAAAACATGCGACTTTAATCATAATTATTTTTTAAGTAACAGATATGATTGGTTGTGATTTGTTGACAGCGTAAAAACATTTACACTAGCCATGTATAAAAATTAAACTCATATAATAATACCTTTTGCACAATGGATAGAGCCTTATTGCTGCTGCAGCTTCCGTGGTTGTAGTTTCCACAAGTCCCACGAGGCGTTCCAAAGCTTGCAAATTTAATGGAAGAGATCACCTGATTAGGATAAGGGCATTCCAGTGACAGTACAGGACCTACCTTTCTTTCTGATTCTGTATCCGAATTCCATGTGTCTACAGGTGGAGGGTGAGATTCAGTTACATGTGAACACACACTTTCTATCTGTTTTGTACCAAAAGATATTTTTGTAGGGTCGCCTCCGCTTTCCTCAAACAATACAAGAGTGTTGCTATCTGGCTTCAACCACGATCGCGGTACATGATATCTGCAGGATCAGTGACTCAATCAGTATCTAAAAGGTCTGCTTTATTCAACAATTACGTATATGCGATTAAAGCGCATTAGTTTTCAGGTATGATCATATCACTAATTAATTACTTTCAAGTTCTTTACTGTAGAATTGAGTATCTAACACTTACAATGTCTGTGATGGTTTTCCACAATTCTTGAGGCATTTGGATGCAGAATATGTTCCTTTATAATTGCATGAGTCAGTACAGCCAGAATTCGAAGAGATGTATGTTGGCCAGTATCGCCCAATGCTCTGTCCGTTCACCCAAGCTTCGCCTTTACCCATCCCTGTGAAGTCTATTGCAACTGGGTTACTTCCGGAGGGAGCTACAAAGTTCGTCTAATACAACATGTACCAACATTAGTCAACTGAAGAAAAACTTGAGAATTTAAATAGAATGCTTTATTTTAATAAGATTACCTTGTACCAAGTCAAAGGTTGATTTGTAGGTAAGTTTGATTGTGAATTCCACTGTCCAACATTCCCACTAGACAGACCTACAAATTCACCTTGAAGGCCAACCTGCATTCACAAAAATACAGCCAATGTAATTAATTCACCAAAACTCAAAAGGAGAAACAAAAACAGGCCTTAAGTCAAGCCGAGACTAACCTGATATGTCCATTGCTGTGAGGAGAGATCGACGCTACTGCCATTTTTTAAACCTTTCAATATTACCGGACCAGTGATCCCCGCACCCACTGTCTCATAAAAAGCTCCATAGTTCTGTGGCGTGTAAAATTGACATTAACCAGATGATACATATTAAAAACCATGATTTTGTTGTTGTATATGCTTTAATTATGTATAATAAGAAAATATGAACCTGTAATCCCACTGTTAAACTCAGGAGATCGATCGTGTTCTTTCCAGTTACGAGTGTAATAGGTATATCCACATTGACCTTCGCGTTTCCGCTGTTGCCTGCTTTACTCCCTGAAAAATTTCTCGGAAATAACATATTGAAATGTCATTCATTACATAATTCATGAAATACTTCATTTAAGAAAGAAATATCAAGTTTTAATGTTTTTTTCCTTACCAGCAAGCTTCCCATTTACAAAAGCATGAAGGGCATGGCCAAGGGATTCAATGTGAAGAACAGGTTGATCACCGGCATTATCTTCATCAACGATGCTTCAAAACAAATTGAAAAAGGTTAACATGGGCGCAGAGAAATTCTAGTTAAAAAAAAGCTATCTCAACCTTGGAAACTCATATACCTTAATGAGTACCATAAGTAGTCACTTCTATCAGCCGTCGTGTTTATTTGCTCGAGTAGTCCAGATTTTGTGAATGCATCAGGCGTTGAAATGCCGACAGGTTCACTAATCCAACTCCATCCTGAACTTGAACCGTCCAAAGAATCAACCTTTTCTTTTAAAGATTCAGTTGCAAAACTTGAAATCATAGACGCAGAATTAACCTGTCGTATAAAAAATAACTTTAGTTTATGTTCTACTTACTTCTTGAACAAGAAAATAGAAGAACAGATATTTACAAACCTTTGCAGTATTGAGTACAACATTCTTGCAATCTGGTAAGATGCTTACAGACCATCCAGGCAAGTGATATGAATTGCCATTAAAGGTTACCGTTGCATCAGACGTGCCGATGTTGGCAAGGAAGGCAGAGCATACAGTTCCTGTCTTGTAAACTGCAGTCTGAGGTTGAAAAGTAAATCATAAGAGATATAACAAAATTATTCATGACAGTGAATAGCTTGAAACTTAAAATTGTGATAAAAACTTAAAAAGGCCTCTTATTACCTCAAGATTTGGACCAGGAGATGTAATTGTTGGATCAGTGGCTATCAATGCTTCTTCACAAAGCTTTATGGCCTTGTGCAAATCTTTAAGATGACCCCATTTAGGCTGTCTAATAATTCCTGCAGAAGCAGTAACATAGATTATATATTTAAATTTTAGTGGTTCATCACAAAGCCTTATGGCCTTATACATAATATTGTTCACTGATTATTATTTATGTTCTACATTGAATATGGAAGCAAGGTTGAATAGTTTCTACATTTCTATACAGTCAATAAATATGGAAGTTGAAAGATTGCATACCATACTCATCAATGGGTGCATCATAATCATAACTCGTTGAAATGAAAGGTCCACCGGTTGTTCGACCAAAGTTAGTCCCACCATGGTACTATTTCAGAGCAAGCAACGAAAAAAAGTTGTGGCATCAGTTGGTTTACTATCTTGCCTAGTAACTTTGAGCTTAAACTATATGCAATGTTGTCAATCACGGATCGCGGAAAATAGCAGTTTGTTCAAATTCAGCTATGCTACATTGCTATAGCGCCACAGCAGCATCTATTTTACAGTACTTGGTAATAAATAGCGTTTTGTGGAAAACATGTCCAAATTTCACTATGCTATAGCGCCGCTATTTGACAACATTGACTAGTGATTACATGTGAGGTTAATTACCATGTAGTAATTTTGAAAAGTTCCACCCCGCTGAAAAAAGCGTGCAACAGCAAATGCAAGATCTTCCACAGGTCTATAAGGCACGGCACCTCCAAATGCAAGAAACCTATGTTTTCAAAGAATTCAAAATATCACAATAGGGAAATCAGATATATTTTTTGAGTATGCCATTCAAATAACAAAATGATTTAAATAGAAAAGGTCGCTACTAACCATCCGCTCCAATTCTCGGTCCACATTTTTGGTTTCTTGTCAGAGTTTGGTGTGAATTGATCGCAATAAAAACTATTGCATGTGTTAATCTGCGAGCATTTAAGATAAGATAATATGAAATTAACAGTTATGTAAGATATTTGTAGACATCAACATGGTAAGATAGCTCTATCATGAAGATAAATAATCCAGTAAAATGAAACCGTCTGATAAGCACATAGCGAACTATTCTTTTGCCTTTTACTAAAAAAAGAAAGATGATAATCCAGTAAAAGATAAACTGAATAAAACCATGTGGATAGCTAAAAGGAAAAAACATACAATTGGATCAGGTGCATTTGCCTGCTGGCACATAATCCAGGGAACACCTGTATCAAGAGATGTAGCCATTGATGCTGCCCAATCGATGTAGGATTTAGCAGCACGAGCATCATGTGTATCAATGTTTCCATACTCATTCTCAATCTGGCATAAAAAAAAGTAAATATTTTCATATTAAATAACTATTTATCCACACACAGATGCAATAATTTCACAGAAAAAGGAAAAATTGGCATGTACTTAATAAGATTCTGAGAGAATAGAACCTGAGATAAAATTATAGGTCCTCCTTGTGACGCATAGAGGTTCTCTTGCTTCATTATATCCACAATCTTAGCGGTAAACCGCTTCATTTCTGCCTTGAATGGTTCATTATTAGTTCGGAACTTAATTCCAGGAATAAAACGCAACCAAAGAGGGAAACCACTGTTTAAGAAGGAAAAAAAAAATTAAAATCAAGGACTAGATATTGTTAAGAAACTTTCCTTAAAAATGATACATTGAAAAGATTCAATTTTACCCGTAATTCCATTCAGCACACACGTATGGACCGATTCGGAGATGCACATATAGTCCTGCTGCTGCTACTGCCTTCACAAATCCAACTAAATCTCCCCTGCCTTCAAAATTATACTGCCAAGCCAAAATATGTAATCAATCATTTATTTAATGTCTTTTGATAGAAAAAGTTCTAAAAATACACTATCGATAAATATCTAAATGATCTTCTATCTGTGAAGCACAGACGCAGACATGGACACACCTTCAATCTAAAGTGTCGGTGCTACATAGTCTTTTAAGCTTTTATGTTTGAAAACTCACACAATGCAATGTAAGAGATAGAAAAGGGAAAACAAAAGAACAATATGGAGATGGAAAAGAACAGAACCTGGCCTCGAACTGGTTCGTGCAGGTTCCAGAAAACATAAGTTTCAATCACATCAATTCCCCCATCTTTGGATTTCTGAATAAGGTCAGGCCACATCTACAATAACAAATATACCATTGTTACAAGTTCAAATATCAAACACAAATTGAAAAAGTATTGTATATCTAAGAAGCACAGACACAAACACATACATCAAACACAACACTGACTCATAAACATTGTAATAATAATTAGAAGAAAAAAAAATAAAAGTCATTAAATGTGACCCCTTATATTAGTGTCATATTGGTATATAACACCAACATACACGAGTTAACCTTAACACGAGACACATTTTCAATCTGAAGTGTCAATGCTATGGGCTATACAGTGTATATGAAGGGAAGAAAAAAAACACAGAGAAAAGACAAGAAACCTGAGGAGTGCTACGAGGATAATGAATGGAACCAGACATAAGAACCCTGCGTTTGCCATCAATGACCAATGCTCTATGATCATAGGTAACATTGGAACATAAAGAAGCAGGAACATAAACACAAAGAAACCAAAGCAAAACAAAAACAATTTGTGTCCCTCTCATTATCTTTTTAAGGTTTAGGAACAAACTAAACCAATACAATGAAGAATGATTCCTTCTTTGTTCTTGGTACTTGTATTTAAAGGCCAAGTTATGTGTTTATGACACACTTATCTTGAAGTAAATGCAATAACAATGACTTTGAGTTTGGAATACAGTTCACAAGAAAAAAACAAAAATCTTAAATGGTTGCTTTCATGATACAAAAATAAAATAAAAAGGAAAAATTATGGTTGCTTTCTTAGTACAAAAATAAATAAATCTTCCATGAGAATGCCTAAGTAGTTGGATTTAATCTCATAAGTTTGTGGTGTCTTTTTTTATTATCACATGCGTGTAAGTGTTGGAGGTTGTTGCTTAACCGCTTTGTGAAAAGATAGCAATGGAATTGTAGCTTCAAATTGGTATAAACTTGGAGAGTGGGAAGAGAATCAAATCAAATCTAATCTAATGGGAGAAGAGTACAAATGTCAATTAAATAGTAGAATAATTTTCTTTTTTTAGGTTAATCAAATTAAGTAATTAAAAAGTATTAGTATATGTTAAAATAGTCATATTCTAGACATTAGACAATATGTGTGATAGCCTGATAGGGTATATATTTATCTATTTATTTTTTATTGGATTAATTATGTTTTTTTTGTCCATACAATATTACAGGTTTAGTCTTTAAAAAAAAATTTATTTACTTTTAGTCCTTATTTACATTTTATAGAAATTATTTTGGAGGATTAAAAATATATATTTATGTAAAAGTTTTCAAAACAAAGACTATTCACAAAAACTACTACTAGCATTGCATAGAAACCAAACTTAAAAACCCGTAATTTTATAGTAGAAACTATAAACATATTTAACCTTTTTTCTTTTAAAAAGTTTAGCAATGAAAATAACACACATAAAACAGCAAGGAATAACATATTGAAATTTACGACTAAACACATTAAATGTCTATGCACAACTAATAAGTTGTACTTATTTGACAATACATGTTTGCATCTATATTTTTTTCTTTTTATATTTTACAACTTACATCTATTTCATAAATTTTCATAAATATACAATAAATGAGTTCATATTTAACGTCAAAATTTTGGAATTAAATTTATTGCAGTAAAAAATCGGTGTAGTCAAGCATTTGACAAATTTGAGACCGTCTAATAAAGATCGAACGGTCTTATTTAAAAAAAAAAATCAAAAACCATCTTAAAATTTGAACCGTCCAATCTTAATCGAAAAGTTGCGATATGCTACACACTCCAATCTTGGTTGCACCTAATCCAATTCCAATTTTTTTATGTGAAAGTATCATTTTCCTATAATTATTCTCCATATTGAAGGGCACGCCACGTCCAATTATAGTATTTAAAGCTTATAAGCATATCTAAACAAAAACTAAAAAATATGGTCAGTGTCATCGTCGTCTTCCTCAGTTCTGGTGCTGTCTTCTTCCTATGATTCTTGCCTACCCGGTCACTGATTTTGTCTCATTTTAGTTGCTATTGTACTGGCTTATTATTAATTTGGTTATTGGGTGTAATAAATGAATATTGTTAAGGTAGTTAGCAAGTAGTAAGTACTCTCTCATTTTTATAAATTAAGATATTCCATTCCTATCTTAATTTAGTGTTTTCTCTGTAACAATCTAAATTATGATAGCAAAATATAATAAGTTGATTATGTGGGTTTATCATATCTTGTCGTAAATTTTTATCTTAAAGTGGAAATTGGGAATAGATATGATAAAATGATGTTCTCATTTATCTTATAAAATATAATTTAAAACAAAAGTTTTTTTGACAAAATAATTTAAAACTAAAGTTGAAATCTAGTAAAAATTATAAAATAATTAACTTAAATTAATATAATATTAATAATACATTCTGGAAAACCATTTATAATTTTTTTAATATACATTTTCTTTATGTATAAAAAATATTATAATTTTAAAAAAAATTATTTAAAATGTCTTCATTCAAACAATCGTTCATAATTTTTATCACAAGAGTAATTTTGTATTTTGTATAATAAGATCTATTGAAATAAAATATTTAAAATTAAATATGGAATTTTATATATAATTTCTTCATTGAATTTGATTTTTTTTTTTTATGAAGAAATGGAAGGGCAATGTACAACAAGTTGCGCGGCTAACCTTTTTGGATGGTAAAATGAATCAATATTTAAAATTAAATATGGAATTTTATATATAATTTCTTCATTGAATTTGATTTTTTTTTTATGAAGAAATGGAAGGGCTATGTACAACAAGTTGCACGGCTAACCTTTTTGAACTTTTTTTCAAAACCTCTTTTGCTAGAAAGTCAAAAGTGTCAAATGTAAATTGTGTAAAAATATGTTGATATATTCCATCGTAAAAACTATGGTCCCCAATTTCACGAGGGAAACCCAATCAATTTTGTAATAATATCAAATTATTATTAGACGGGCAGTAATTGATATTATTCACTAATTGATATTTTCTTGATCTCGTGTCAACTCGACCATGGTAATGAATCACATTGATGAAACCGAAAATGGCAGAGTACGGGTCAAGTGGAATACGGTCCAGCCATTAATATTTGAAAGTGGTTGTCAAAAGTCAAAATATTGTTGGAAGATTATCTGGACTCAGGAGTAAGTGGAACAATCAACACTATATTGGTCATTGTAATCGAACAATTTAGTTCCTAAAATTCATCTCTCCAATTGGATATTTTATTATGTTATATATATATCTATTTTTTTTAAAAAGATTTATGTATCTTTTTTTATGAATAAAAGGGGATTTGTCCCAAAAGAAAACAAACTAAAAACCTCAAGAAAACCAATTGATGAAGCATCTCTCCTCAAGGCATTACAAACAAACGAAGGACTAAATGTAACAAATTCTTCCTTATCACCACCTCTCATGACACCTTCACAGGATGCATGCAATGTTTAGATTAATCTTCCTATATGTATAAGGTAGATTTTGTTTTAAAAAAAGTATTAGGTAGATATTTACAAATTTTGTAGAAAAAAAAATGATAAATATTTACAAAGTGAATCAAATTCTTTTTAAAAAAATTTAAAACTTAGAAATGTGTAATATAATCTTCAAATTATATGATTTTGGTTTAGGATCTTGTAGTGTTCTCCTCTTAGATCTCATGTTCGATTCTCTTATGTACCAATTTTGACAGGTTAGTTTGACTTATTAAAAAAGAATATCTACAAATTATATGACCAATCGACCAATCCGATTTAACTAATTGATTAATCTTTTTCAAAAAAAAAAAAACTAATTGATTAATCTAGCAATACTTGAACACCTAACAAATTATCTTATTATTACCAATCAATTACTCTTAGCATACATCCGTACTGGTCTTAGTGTATTGGTCTTAGTGTATGTTTGATTCCACTTTAGAAGATTTAAAATTGACTTAAGTGGTGTACCATTGATTTTGACTATGTTGCTCTTGAATATAATTAATTTGTTTCCCAAGAGTGGATTCTAACTTCAATATAGAATCCATAAACAATTTTAAGACATTTATTGTTCAATTAACTTTAATGATCGATCACTTTTACTAATAATCAATTCATTTACAATCAATTTTATACTATATGCAATTCATTCTAACATACATGAAGATATATCAATTCAACAAACATCACACAAGATCAAACAAAGGAACAAACAACATATATCATCAACACATTTATACTATGCAATTTAACACAGAAGTTACACATCACTAGGGATGACCGTGCAAGACTTAAGGATTACGGGACATCCCTATTTATTAAACCTACTCCCTATCCATTGTATCCAAGAGTCAAAACCCACTTCATACCTTATTTGACAAATTTTGGTGTTTCTATAGATTGGTTATGTTATGAAGAATGATCCTTTTGATATGTCCTGAAAAATTGGAGGCAGGTGAGAAACAGCAATGAGATTATGCACCTCGAAATACTAGACTCACATCAGCAAACGAAATTGAAAACGGTTGAGAATTGAAATTTCTTGAGAGGTTTGATCGCCTTTTTTTCAATTGAAGAGCCAAAGGTTCAAGATAAATGAATTTTTAGATTTTATGATGTTTACATAGTCTAGGGTTTATGATCTTATAAAGCTGTTTGAGTTGGTCTCATATTCAAATCAAATGGAAATGGAAAATCTGTTTTATTTTAAAATATAATTAATCACACATCAATCAATTTTTTTAAGCACAAATCATTTATAGAGTAAAACATGACCGTCTAGGTATAATCCATACAACAACAATCAAGTCTTATCCTACTAAATAGGGTGTCTAGATATAATCCATATCCCCTAAGTAAAAGTACAATCTATGTATCAATCAATCAATTCCCTCCTAAGTGCATGTTTGCTTTAGCGGTGCGTTTGTCCTTTTCGCGTTGAAAAATCACGTTGTCGCATAAGCTTGCTTTCGGAGCTTCTTTAAATCGCGGTGAAAAAGGTTATAAACGTGCGTTTGGCAAGGGAAATGCGCAACAAAACATGCACATAATCTTTAATTAAGGCCCCATTTGTTTTAGAATTTTTTAAAAAATGGATTTTTCTTTGTATTTCTAAAAAATGATTTTTTTTTTTTGGAAATTTACTCTAAAATAGTAGAAGTTATTTCAAACTCATTTGGTATAAGTTAAATAAGAGATTTTGACATTCACTAATTTAAATATTCATTGTTCGAGATTTTACATAGTAAAAATCACATATTTTTTCAAAACGACATCTTTCAAAAATGATTTTTATGAAAAACTATTTGAAATAGGTTTTTTCTTAGAGATTTTTTTTCAGAATTTTAGTATAAAAAAAATTATAACAAAATGATTAAATACTTAAATGACATTTTAAGATAAGTTATTCAAACAAATTTTTTATTTGAACCTTTCTTAAAAGTTTCTTTATTAAAAAATTATAACAAAAACATATTACACTACAAAAAGTTTATTTTAAAAAAGTTATAATAAACGGACTCTTAATACAAATAAAATAACATTAACATTAACTGATTAAATGTTTTGATGTCCAAGCATCAAAACATGTACTATCAATTAGTACAACTGATCCTCAAGGACTAAAATGAAATTAGAAAAACTTGAAGTGTTACACCTTCGATTTACACGTCAAGTATACTGAGATGGAATTTCAACTCCAAGCACATATGAACTCTTTCATAGAAACATGGGTTAAGAGGTCTTTACCCTCCTGTAATATAGGTCATTTTCAGTTTTCCCCCCTGTAAAATATTTTTTTTGATTTACCCCCTGTAAAATATTTTTGTTTTGATTTACCCCCCTAATAGGCCAAACAAAAACCAATTTCATTTTATTTTTTCAAGAAATTTTTGTTTTTGTTTGGCCTATTAGGGGGGTAAATCAAAACAAAAATATTTTACAGGGGGTAAATCAAAAAAAATATTTTACAGAGGAAAAACTGGAAATGACCTATATTACAGGGGGTAAAGACCTATTAACCCTAGAAACATTGAGAAATATTACAACATGTTTTATACCAACAAAATTCGTCTATGGACACACATGATGGACGTTCTACACCGTCATGGCATGGGTTCGAACTAGCTGCTAATCTTTTCTTGTATACGTACAAAATGCTTCTAGATCTTAGAGACTCACATGATAACACTACGCATATTGTTGCATTATTCATACTAGCTATATTTTAGAAATTGAAGATCATATATTCTGTTATCAATATTATAATACACACGGTTAGGATTTTTGTTCATACCCAATTTTTTTTTGTCTTAAACCCATTTTCTACACCATTTACCAAATTTAATAATTATATTATGTGGTTTTAATAATTATTTAATATTTAAATACAATAGTTAAATTTTGCCCCCATTCTATTGAATCTTTGCATTCGTCCGTGATCATGAAATTTGTATTAATTGAAAAAAATTAGAAGCGAGTGTTTTCTAATTTTTTAGTGAGAGAAACTCCAACTTCTCTCTAAACTTTCTTTCTCCTTCGTTCATCGAGAAGGGTGGTTTTAGGTCATTTTTTGACATAGAATCACCCCTCGACATCTTTTTCCCTTTTCTTTCAATCTAAATAAGTGATTTTCACATATATCAAGTTTTTTCTATTGTGTTTTTTTGTGATTTCGTCGTCTAAGTGCGGCGTTGTGTTGTTCGTCGTCTTTTGCGACGTTTGATTTCGCGTCTTATCGCGGTATTCGTTTATTTCTATTGAAAGATTGACATCAGTCAATTACAAATTCAACCAATGATTTGAGCGTCAAAGTTGAAGATCCGGAAGCATGTGAATTTCGGTGACTTAGGTTTTATCATATTATTTGCAGGCATTTTGCCATTTTGTGCTATTAACTCGGATGTTGTGAGTTTGTTCGCAGGTTCACCCTTTACGTTTTTAGCGATGTTTGTATCTGATGTAATCTATCAATTTGAATGAATAAATATCGTTTTATTTTTGTAAAAAAAAAAATGAAATTTGTATTAATCAGCAGTGGTTAGGTCATTCAAAACTCATATTTCAAAAAATGTAGTTGTTTGATTGGTTGGTGCATCATTCATAATATGTCTGTCTCTTCTGTTCCTAATTTGTATTTTACCCAAAGTCAAGAAATTGAGAGTTTTTAAAATTAATTATGTAACCCAAGAAAAGAATCAATACATTATTATATAAACTTGCATGAAGAACTTTGGGTTGACTCATTTACGTGTGACATATATGGTCCTATTATCCTATAAACTAAACTAATCTAATAATTCAATAGTTGCAAGATTTGAAGCAACTATTTAAACTTATCTAAAAATATGAAGGTCAAATTATCAAGTATGTACCTTTTTATTTGAAGGAAAAAAAACCAATTTCTACTATATACTTTTAAGTAAATTATAATTTTTTAAAATTTATTTATTTATTCCTAAAGTACTCCTTGTGCTAGGGAACAAAACTTCTTGTTTATATATCTCATTTTGGCTTGTTCAAAAAAAATTTATTTATTTATTTATTTTTTCAACAAAAAATTACAAACTGTTTCCTGGTCTCTTGCTAGATTTTCCGTTCAATATAATTTCTTTGTTCACGCTTTCTCATTCTATCAATGTTTGGTTCGTTCCTTTCTTGGCTTGATTTTTTTTCTATCATTTTTTCTTTTACTGATAAAGCCATTGAAATTAAATACACTAAATTTTATCTGTTTTTGTCTTGTCTTCTTAAAGAAAAAGCACAGAATAACGTTCAATTTATAAATAACATACTGTTCCTCTAAAAATACAAAATAACGTACTGTTTTTTTATTGATTCAAAAGACCCATGTTAAAGTTAGTTATTCATTCAATACATTTTTTTTTAATAAAGTTATTCATTCAATACATAACATCTTGTGTTTATTGATTAAAAAAGTTGGTTTTTTATTATCGACTTATCGCAAAAAAAAAAGTTGGTTTTTTATTATCGACCTATCGCAAAAAAAAAGTTGGTTTTTTTTACAAGAAATAAAGTTGGTTATTATTGATTGAAATAACGAACTGTGTATATGATATATCATATAAATTTTATAATTCATTTTTTTCTTACAAAAAAAAGAAAAAGGAGAGAGATCAGATACATCACAATTTAATGATATTTACATAAGTATTACTCTAATTTTGACAAGAGAAAATTTACTTACAAATACAGAGAATATATACGAAAAGAGATCAAATTATAAACTTTTTTTTTTAAGAAATAAAATTAAAACTACTTTCTTAGAAGAAAAATTAACGTTTTAAACTATTTATCATATGGACTTCAATAATATATCAATGATTTTAGGTCAAAATGATAAGATTCTTTTTTTTTTTTGGGTACAAAGGTAAAAAATGACAAGATTCTAAAAAAACGAATTCAATAAAAGTAAAAAAGAAAAACAAAACTACACAAAAATTTGATATTTCTTTAAAAAAATTGATAATTATTTATAGATTGGAGTAGATTTGTGTACCAAATTCCACTAGTGAGACACATCATGCCCAAAAATATATACTGAGTTTATCTCAAACAAATTAAAGTGGGGAATCATGATACTGATTGATATAAATGCAAGTGATAGTGGACACTCCATTCTGAATATAGGTACTTAGTAAACCATTCCTAATTGCTCTCAGTGTCACATTCACCGCCATAGATTATATTGAACCTAAAGTACAAGATAAAGAAACATAAAAATTCAGATATATATTCATTGTTAGGTACCTTGTGATCCCACCATATAAAATTGCTCCATTATGTAATCCAAGCTAGCTACCGCATTTTGTGAGCAATGATCAAGAAAACAAATCAATTTGTCTATTGTCCTATATTATTTGGTGGGAGAAAAATTTCCTAACAGGTGTCCGGTGATGCATTATTTCTTTGTAAATAAAGGAAAAAGAGAATATTAATTAAGATGGAAAGAAATAAAAAAAAGTTTAAATTGCATTGGTGTGAAGGGACAATAATTAAGGGAGCTTCTACGGTGCAGTCAGAAAACTGACTTTTTTGAAAAAGTTAATTTTGATCTTAATATTTGATTCATTTTTAAATTGTTGATTATTGATTAATGATCAATAGTAATTCATCTAGTAATATTTGCAACATCTTGGACTTACAGGTACTATTTTATCGTTGGAATCTTTAACATGCAAACAGAGTTGATGATATTATGTGATAGTCTTAAGTGTTACACTTTGTGGGGTGTTACACTTATAACAATGTATGATAAAATTAGATTAAGTATAGTCTTATATATCTGATGAATTGACGATACTATGAGGACTGAACTTTTGATGTCATTGTACAAACAGTGGGGTGTTACTCATTACATTTTTGATGTTATAGTG
>Ga0228710_1002005_pt1 | contig 31564 bp, 16 predicted proteins | sample MedpolnodulmetaG_FD_177995 | JGI IMG/M metagenome (GOLD analysis project Ga0228710, IMG submission 177995) | Root nodule microbial communities from Medicago polymorpha collected in Santa Monica, California, United States - pink nodules | ecosystem: Host-associated > Plants > Roots > Nodule...
CCCCCTCGTCGTTCTAAGAAGCATTCTTGACGCATTTTACCACCACTTAAACCACCGCATTCAAAGCACGGGCAGTCACCTTTTGATCAGGTACGATCAATTATTTTTATGTGCAATTTTTTTTATTTTCACAAAAAACACATTCGAAACACAAATGGACTTTCCTTTACTTTTTCCATTTGTTTGTTTGTCAAAATACAAATAGGATTTTGCTCTTCTGTCGTTGGGCCAGCGGTTGTTAAGGGTGTGTTGGATGGAGGGCTTAAGACGTGAAGGAAGGGGAGGGATTTTTTTCATTTATAAATTACGGACATTGTGAAATATTTTTTTAAAAAGTTAACATATTAACATGATAAATGATCATATAATACTTCAATCATATTTAATTTATTTTAGAAAAACATGTTATATAGTCCGTAAATTATAAAAGAAAAGTAAACTCTCCCCTTCTTTCCCCTTCTAAATCCTCCATCCATTCGCAACCACGATGGAAATTAGATAATTGGTTTTCCCACTATGAAGTTGGAGGTGTTGCATTATTAGGTGAGTTACGTGCTATCCAGATAGGTCTTGATTTTTGTAGTAAAAAATGTTATGTCAACATTATTTGTGAGAGTGATTGTTTGGAAGCAGTTGACCTGATTATTGATGGTCATGATTATACCTTACACACTTATGCTACTGACATCCTTCATATTAGAGATGTTTTACATGAAAATGGAAATACAACATTGGTGCATGTTCTTAGGGAATAAAACATGTGTGCAGATTTTATGGCTAAGGAAGGATCACATACAAGGTGCTCTGCTTACTGGGACTGCCCTCCGCCTGACATGGAATCTCTTATCCTAAGAGATAAGTTTGGAACTTAATTTCGACTCTCTCTTTTTTTGTTTTTCTTTTTGCCTCGTTACATAGTAACACTACCAAAAAAAAAAACCTCCATCCAAACATACCCTAAGTTAACTGACCCGGAAGTTGAGAATAGCAAAATCCATGTTATATTGTAATTTTCATGTATGATCGAGCAATTTTGAAAGTGAGAGTCGCAAAATCCATACAAATGGACTTGACTTGGCTGAAGTTTAAACAGACCCGAAAATAGACCCAAAAAGAAACGGGTACCTCGTATCCATAAATCCAAACTTGCAATTGCATTCATTCAAAATTGGAAAAAAAAAGTTGAAACAAACCAAAAACTCTTCTCTTTGTCAGAAATCAGAAGGCTTAATAACAGTTTTAACCCCCTAACTTTTTCAAAGTTGCGACTTTGGCCCCCTAAGAAAAAAAACTACAAAACCGCCCCATAAGTTTTGCGTTTGCGACAGTTTTGGCCCCCAAGGCCAATTTTGACTCGGTCTACGCTGATGTGGCACCCTAAGTGAGGTGCCATGTGTTTTTTTTTTTGTCTTGGGAGGCCAAAACTGCTACAGTTGCAAAACTTAGAGGGCGGTTTTGTAGTTTTTTTCCTTAGGGTGTCAAAATCACAACTTTGGAAAAGTTAGGGGGTTAAAACTGCTATTAAACCAAATCATAATCTACTTAGCAAAAGGATGTTGAAAATCAGAATCCGGATTCAGAGTTTCCGACTCGAACGAGAACTTCTTGTTGAGCAGGTTATGATTTTCACTTGATACTACTAGAATCCACTTAACGAACCTAAATCAGAATCCACTTAACGAACGCTTACAGCATCACCATCTTAAATCGTGACTTTCCAAACCCTAACGCAAAGCTTCACATCCAACTCACTGCAAACCCTAACTCAAAACCTTAATTTCACATCCACAATGAAAAAAAAGAGTTCTTCTGTCAAATCATCACAACAAATGGTTTCTTCAGATTTACCTGATGAATGTTGGGAATTGATCTTCAGATTCATCCTCAACGACGACAACCATTTAGATTCTCACTCATTGCATATCTTGAATACTCTATCCCTCGTCTCTAAACAGTTCCTCTCAATCACCAACTGTCTCCTATTATCACTCACCGTCTACTATGCTGAAGGCATGCCTCCCATCTTCAAAAGATTCACCAACTTAAACTCCCTCACATTCGAAGACATCATTGACCTGGACGAGGTTCTCTCTAGAATCTCTCGTTTCCCATTGAAAAATCTCACATCTCTCAATATTTCCAACCAAAGCACATTTCCCGCAAATGGGTTGCGAGTTTTTCTCTCAAAACATTACAACTTTGACCTCTCTAACTTGTTCCAACATTGCTGATTTTAAGACCAGTGACATGTTTCTTATCGCCGAATGTTTCCCTTTGCTCGAAGAACTCAACCTCACCTACCCCTCAGGTTGCAAAAATAAAAATTACAATAGCTGTTGTGATGGGGTAGAGGCTCTTTCACTTGCACTTCTCAAACTCCGCAAGGTTGATCTTTCTGGCTTTCCCATGAATGATAAGTCGCTTTTCCACTTGTTGAACAATTGTAAGCTTCTTGAAGAGGTTATCATGTCTACGTGGTGTTATCAAATAACTATTGCTGGAATTGCTTCTGCTATCCGCAAGAGACCAACATTGAAGTCATTATTGTTTTGCAGTACTCTTTTTAATCTAGAAAACACCAAGGTGTCCGTTTCATCACATTTTATTAACTCATTGGTGAGTTTGAAGGGTTTGACTTCTCTTTCTTTGACGTGTCTGACTATCTCTGATGAAATGCTCTACTCTATTGCAAGGGAAGGTCTACCTTTGACCAGGCTTGTCCTCGGATATTGCTTTGGCCATAGTTACGCTGGAATTTTTTGCTTGTTATCCAAGTGTAGAGGTTTGCAATATTTGGAACTTCAACATGCTGATTTTCTGACTGATCACTATGTTTGATAAGTTGTCTTTGTTTCTTGGTGATTTAGTGTCTATAAACCTTAGTGAATGTAACAAGCTCACATATTCAACCTTGTTTACACTCATTAGGAATTGTCCTTCACTTAGTGAGATCAAAATGGAAAATATTGGGAGTAAGAGTGTAGAGAATTCTGATTCTTTGCTGGATTTTGGTGTATACCTACTTGGCTGAGAATACATCGTTAATTGATGAACACATCATAATGTTTTCTTCCATTTTTCCCAATTTGAAGCTGCTTATTCTTGCAAGCATATATCGGAAGGCATTTGTCAGGTTTTAAGGAAGTGTTGTAATATCAGGCATTTGAACTTAGCCCACTGTTCAAGAGTGGAACTACTTGGAATGAATTTTGTAGTTCCCAAGCTGGAGGTGTTGAACTTGTCAAATACAAAGGTTGATGATAAAACACTCTATGTGATCTCAAAGAATTGTTGTGGACTTTTGAAACTAATAGTGGACCATTGTAATAATGTCACAAAGAAAGGAGTGGAACATGTGAAAGAAAACTGCTCGCAACTGAGGGAGCATGGATACGTTCGTCCTATTCTGGAAGTGTTGTGCTGAAAGTTTGAACTCTGTAAGTGGTTTTTGTTTTAAGATTTAATTCTATGAGAAATTAATATTTTAAAATGTCAACTTACAAATGTGCATTTACTCATCAATTTGTGCATTATAATTCCCTAAATATATTCGCGTAATATTTTTATATGACGTATAGTGTAATGCAAACAGTTGGTTGCAGTGTTGTTAAATGGCGGCGTCACAGTGCATTGGCGGATTTTTAACAATAGCCATAGGCAATTTTTGAAGGAATCTTGATGCCCTCCATGCTGATACGCCGCAATTGCGTGTTTATATGGAGGACTTTTAGCTTTCCGCCATTAAAAACACTTGGGTGTTATATGCAGTTTTACACTTTTTCCAATGTTATTTGATGTTAGATAGTTTGTGTGTGCTAGCTTTGGTTTGCTAAATCTGCTTAATATATTTCCCTGAATTGGTTGTCCTCCTTGAACTGATGTTGATAGCAATTCTAGACTGTTTAGTTCTAGCCTGCAACACTATTTCTGTGCAGCAATTACGTTTATTGAAGTTACCAATTAGAACTAAGGTTAATTAGATAGAACTAAGGTTCCTTAGTTGCACTTCCTTTACTTTCAATTTCGCCAATTATAAATTTTGAAATGCTCCTCTGTTGTCACCGTAAAGGGCTAGTTTTTGAGAATTTTATGTTTAGAATTAGAATTACTATTTCTTTTCTAATTATAGGCTTGTGAAGTGTCCAAACTATTAACTTGATTCATATATCTACTGGTTAGTAACAAAATTACGACATTTTCTTTAAGCTTTTCTTGATCGAACCAGCAAATAATAGGATCTTGAGAGTTCATAGTTTTCACCAACAATAACAGTTAGAAACACTAACATGTTGTTTAATTATTAAAGCATGTCTTATACTTATCACATTAAACATAAAAATTGGATTTATAGCTTATTCCATTGGCAAGCCACTAGATCTCCATTGCTCAAGGACATCCCTGAAGTCTTGACACATTGCTTCCTTCCCTATTTTATCTTTGAAATGTTACCTCTAAATCTCGTCTCTTTACATTAGTTCCATTTGAGTAGCTGGTGAATTATTATAGGGCAAATGACATTGGTGATAGTAGTATTTCCTATAAAACTCGCAAGCATGAAAGAAATCAATTGATTAGAACTACAATTGTTCAACTTTGAGTAACAAAAACATCATAATCACAAGATCGGACTTCTCAAATTGTTTTTGCAACTACTGCATCCGGCCATGTTTCAAATCAGATTTTGGTGGAGTTTAAGTCTTCCCTCTCCCTCTTAAATAGTTCATTAGCAGTGATAACCAAATTGCTCATCTGTGCAAATTTTACATGATGCCTTTTCTGCAAGAACATGTTATAGAAGCTTCTGTATCTTTTCCATATAGAAACCTCAATTTTTAATTAATAATAACATAGTTCTAGTATTCCCCAAATTCAATTAGAAATAGTTTTGCGACTTTATTTCTGCTATCAACAAATGCTTCTCTGGAACTCCGGTTGTGTAGATAATCTTTTGAATACATCGTAATTTGAGATCAATTGTTGTGATTTTAATTCCTTTGTTTCTCTGAAAGCAATTAACTGCGTTGCTTTCAGTGTGATTTTTATCATTAACTCGACTTTGATCTTGTTTTTGGGACAAATAAAGATGAAACATATTTTATAAGAATTAAAGACCAGGTGAAGATTCCCAACGTTCACAAACACTCTGTGATCATATATAGAGATAACTCGTGCAAATAAAATGATAATTAGTTCTGTTTGGACGATATAAATTTCTCTACAACTTTCATACAAGTTGACAACATGATTCCATAGTGTTTTGGTTATATATGAAGCTACATGTGTCAAATAGCTATAAAATTTGTTCCAAATGAAGTATAAGACTCATATCTTCAACGTTCACGATGACATCTTAAACCGGTTCGGACTCTAAAAATGTGAAAAAGTACATCATAAAAAGATGACATACGTTCTAAAGAGCGCAAAGTGTCAATGAGGACGTTGAGCACATTTGATATGAACATTAATCACTCTACTTCGATCAATACTTGGTAAAACGTGGTTAACTAATTTTTGATGGGGTGTGGCTGATTGAGGCATATTTTAGGGGTTCACTTAACCCTTAATCATGTTGTATGCATCTTCCGACTTGAATTAAATCTATTGTTTATATCTCTAATATCTCTTAATCAACTATGAAGATCTTCTATTAGAGATATAAAAGTTAGTACAAGTTAGTTAGACCACTCAACTTAGTTGGCATAACCAAAGTCTAATACTATATTTCAATTCGTTGATAGAAACTTATAATTGATAGAAAGATAGAGAAAAGCGAAATGGAAATTAGGAAATGATATTGGATACTAAAGAGTTTTTTTTTTTTTTTTTTAAGAAATTGGTTACTAAAGAGTAGTTACATTAAGTAGTATATTTAAGTTTATATAGCCAATTATGTCAACTAACTCCTAACTAATCTAACTAACATGTAACTAAATTTTGTATCTCTAATAGCTTCAACAACGACAAAACTATGTTTACATATTATAGTTTGAAATTTGAATAACTCTATCATGTAGAGTTTGTTCCTCTATATCGTCCACATCAATGTAGTCAGATTCAACAATAGTATCTCCTTCCGTTTAAATTATTAGAGGAAGGGTGCTAGTGTAAAATACTCCCTCTGTCTCACAATAATTGTTTTTTTACCCATTTTTCTTTTTCTCAAAATAATTATCACTTTAAAATACCAATGCAACATTTATTATTTTTTCCATTGTTATACCTTTATTTATTGAATTTCATTCAATTTAACTACTCCACTAACTACAATTAATAAGGGTGTTTTAGTAAATAATACTAATTTTACCATCAAAATCAACACAATTAATCATTTCCTTAATAATCGTGCATAAACTTTAAACGACTATTATTTAGAGACGGAGGGAGTATGATTCTACTGATGAAATTCCAAGGAATTAATCCGAGTTGTTGGAAAATGCAAATGGGATTGTCCAGTAGCGAAGCCATAAATTTTGTATAATGGGGGCACCTTTGCACGAAATTTGTTGGGAGGGGAGTTGATGTGGTTGATTTTTCGATTCCATGAAACAAGGAGGAAAGATTTTCATTTTTCTCATTGAGAAAGAGAGAAAGAGATGATCATAGTTGGGTTTAGAAATAAAATCTCACAAAAACGGCACGTGAAGTGAATATTGCCCCCACTTATATACACTTATCTATGTCATTTTTCATTCGATGTGAGACTCTTTAACAGATAGTGAGGAAGGGTGTGATAAAAATTGCTTATTTTAATTCTAAAAAATTAAATGTATCAGAGAGCGTGAGATTTTTGTTTGTGTGATGGAGGAAATCAAAATAAAGTGGCATAAATTGCAGGAAAATTCCAGTAGACAAGTATGGTAAGGGGGATGTCAAATGTGTTTGTGCAGGCAGGAACCCACACAACCTTGTGTGTGACTCCGCCACCGGGATTGTCTCAATGATCTTTTCGGTGTATTACACTAACCTAAGCATTTGACAAACTCTTCTCGATGGAATCAAAGATACAGAACTGACAAGAATAATTTTGTGTGTCAAAAAGATAATAAACCCGGAATCTAATGAAAGAAAGAGGAGGGTACTTAGTTTCTGTGTGCATAAGAATTTATTTGTAAAAGTTGTTACTGATCATTGGCAATAAAAAAGGATGGTAGGTAACTCTTTTTTATAACCTCTACTTCGTAGAATTAAGCCTTGGAAAAAAATTCAGGAGTTTAAATGAACCATCTATCATCTCTCCGTTATTTTAATTCTATCTCTCTTTAGGCTTTCATGCAATTTTAGTTTTTCTTTTCGTTAATGATGATGAAATTTCATCGAGACTCTTATAAAGGATATTGTTTCAATAGTAGTTCTATTCATCTTGATTGAACAACTAGTTTTGTTTTTCTTTGATAAATTAATTCAAAGAAAACCATACATAAAACTTTTTTGTTCATACGCAAAATATTAAAAAATAAAATTAAAAAAACCACACATTCAAAATATAAATGGATTGAGGTCAAATGATAACACAAATATTGTTAGATTAAACACATTCATCCGAAAATCCGAGACCTTATTGTTGTGATTGAGTTTTAAGTGATAATTGTAACTTCGTTTACAATAAAAAAAAATACAAATGATACTCCCTCCATTTTTTATTTATTTTGATGTGTTAGGTCTTGACATAAGTCTTAAGGAGTAATTAAAGTATATAATATGTGTATGTTTTGGACTAAAATGTCCTTATCATAATTAAATTCACATGTGATAAGTTAAATGTCACAACTCCTTTAATAGTTTTATGGTGTTTTTCAACAAGGGTAAACTTGGGAAAAAATATTAAATATACAAAAAACATAAAATATTTTGGAATATAGTTGAAGTCCTATAACATCAAAAGAAAACAAAAATGGAGGGAGTACTAAAATTCAAAGTAGTGGTTCTAGCTTTAGAGACACCTGGAGGGGTTGAGTAGCTCAACTGGTTTAAGCTAAAGAATTAAAAGAGTTGAAAAGTTAAAAGTTCGGGATTCAATTATTGACAAACAAGACCTAAACAAATTTGCTCAACCTATCCGAACTATCTTTAATAGGTGTTTTGATTGAATTAGAAGCAATGCAGGGGCTCTTCAGCAATTTTCCAAACTAATGACCCGTAAAGAAACGGGTACCCAATATCCATAAATCCAAATTTTAATTCAAAAAATTGAAACAAATCAAAATTCAAATCCAAACTCATTTTCTTTGTGAGAATCACTTCTTCTTCTTCTCATTTTCCTTGCTGATTGAACTACGATGGAAGTGGAAAATCAAAATCCAGATTCAAATTTTCCATTTTGGAAACCCATTCCTCGTAAATTCCAACCCGATTCACCTTTCTTCGCTATCGGTAACCTCGAACGAGAACTTCTTGTCAAACAGGTTCTTCTTTTTATTTCATTCTAATTCTTTCGTGTTTTGTGCTATTCTTTTTTTAGCTTTTATTTTGAAATGTGAATCGTTACTTATTCATTTAATTTGGAAAGGTTGCGTTAGAATTGGAATTAACACAAGAGAAGGAACAGCTTGAGGACTTGATACAAGAGGATGAAAGGTATTGATTCTTCTTCATATTCTTAATAGTAATAGTATTTGACCTTATATTCTCGATTAGCGTGGCTTATTCGACCTCAATCTCGGTTGCAGATACATTCAAAAACCTTAATATTCGGTTAAGGACAAATCGATTAGGAGTATCCGAGTTTGAATCCTGGATGGAACAACTATTGGTCAAACTTACCAGAGTCCTTTTATTTTGAGAACTAGAATGTTAAGAGTTAAGACCAAAATAATAGCCATTAGAATAAGGCGTGCTCGTTTGGGTGGGCCTGGTGGTGTTGGCTCAGGACCTTGGAATATGCTCATCCTCAAGGTCTCAGATTCGATTCCTCCTGGTGACAATTTGGGTGGGCTAGCTAAACTTCTTCAAAAAGAAAAAAATAAGACGTGATAATTTAATGCACCATTATTAGGTCTTACTCAAACTTCAGCTGATGTTCGATAGAAGTTGTTGAGATCATTAGCCTTTGAGAACAGTTAATGATGGATTGTCATTTCTAGTTATACTACTTGCTTCTCAGTGAAAGATCTTTCTTGTAGCTCTTGAAAATGTGGAAAAACACATTTTGATTGGTGTTACACCATTGTATGTTTCATGTAACGAGAGTTTGATGAAATCATAATGGCACCATGATTTTGTTGAAGCTCCAAAGTGTATCTTATATCAACATAACGGTGACATGTCGTAAGTTTGCCAAACTTACCGCGAATTCGAACATGGCCTCATGTTTATTGAAGATTGTGATTTTTCCTCGAAGTTAATCTTTGACTTTGAATTTATACTTATAAAATGGTAGCATGCACGCCTCATTTTGTAACATATTGCTTTGTGCAGGGAAGTCTTCTGTCCCATTGCTGGGTGTGGAGCGCGTTTGGCTTCAATTGAGGATTTTGAAAATCACTATAATGCAAGACATACTGCATCCTGTTCTGTGTGTTCTAGAGTCTACCCCACATCACGTTTGCTCAGCATACATGTATCCGAAGCTCATGATTCTTTCTTTCAGGCAAAAGTTGCTCGTGGCTATGACATGGTAGTGCATATGTCTTAACTTCAAATATGACTTATTTTAATGACATGGTAGTTGTAAGATATTCAATTTCGCTTTTTGTTTCTTCAAATTTCTTTACAGTGAAGTACTGTCGTATTTTTTTCCTACATTAATTTAAAATCTTACAAATTGCAACAAGAAAGACCTTTTTTACAATTTGGTTATTTCAAACAATGTTCAGAATATCTTTCTTCCTTTATTACATCCTTTCTATCTTCTAATTAATTTAATGTTTAGAGCTCATAGTTGAGTTTGTTAGAAGATAGATCAAAGCAGAGATAGTCCTTAAGTTAGTGGTAAAGCGAAACCAGAGAAAACTATAGGCCAAACCATTAAGAAGGATTTGGAATCAAATGTTCAGTCGCTATGGATAATTAATGATACACCCAAATCCCAATCTTTAGTTTCAAAACCATTCCAATAAGGCAATAACCTTTCCACAAAAAGAAACGCCCAAACACACCACATTCCAACAATCCATGTTATCTCTACGTAATAACAACCACCGTAATATCTAATAACAACCGATGTTAATGAATTTCTTTCTTTCTTACATCCTTTTTGTTTACTATTTTATTTGATGTTTAAAGCTCTTAGTTGAGTTTGTCAGAAGGTGACCAAATGGAAGATAGTCCAACAGTTAGAGGTATAGGGAAACCAGAGAAAGCTATAGGTCAAATCATTAAGAAGGATTTCAAATTAAATGGTCTATCATTATAGATAATTTTGATGTCATTTGATTCATGCCTGATGAGAAAAGGCTTTGGTCGCCTCTGTTGTTGTTGTTGTTGTGTAATCTAAGCTAACATATTACTTTTTTGGATTCACATATGAATTTTCTCTATTAGGCGACAAATGACAATCTCTATAACATGGTTCTTATGTCTTTGTCATATAGTATGAATGCTTAGTGGAAGGTTGCGGTTTGAAATTCATAAGCTACAAAAGTAGGCAGCAGCATCTAGTTGACAAGCATAAATTCCCGACGTCATTCGAGTTTTTCAAGAAGGCTCTGCCTTCAAAGAAACACAGGATAAAGTCTCAACGCAAAAAACCTTCTCAAAAGGAGGATACTTCAGGAATGATGGAAGTGGAAAATGCAGCTATGGATGACCTTGTTTCAGCAGTATCTAGATTAAATACTTCGGACACCACTCCTTCCTCTATCAGCTTTGGTCGCCGTAACACCAAAGGCATGTCATTTGTCCCTCGAGCTGTTCAGCGTGGGAAGGGATCTAACTCGGGCTCATCCGTTTCTAAGAAATAAGCTTACACTCGAATCAATCTGCATTAATGTGATTACTTAATGATTGATCCTCGGATGATGTCTCGTTGCAAAATTGCTCTATACCAGGGTTGAAAAAAGATGATTAGGTTGAAGATCAGAAAATAGAATCATGCTGGAGGATGTAATAACAGCATGCTTTTAGTATGTAAGTGTCCCTAACATAGGTTTTGTCCCCATGCAAATTATATCTGCTAATGATGTGGAGTTTTTAAGTTTCTATTTAGAGTGATGTTGTTCTGTTTAGCATATATTCTCTTTGGTGAATAACAAGTTTGTTATTATAGTTGAAAAAAATCACTCTTACAGCTTTTTGTATGTTTGTCTGTCTTTGCAAATGAATACCAAGCTTTGCAAATGGTGCCAGCTTCTTGTTGACATTTATTGTGATTAATACTCCTGTTAATTTCAGCATTCTTATATTCTTACAAGAGGTTACTATTCTACCTAATATGAGTCCATTCTCAAATTACTTTAACTAAAGGATAATTTAGGAACATGCCATGGATATATTGACTATATTGGATATTTTTTTAATATATATTAAAATTAAAATGACAAGATGTTTATAGTATGTGAGAGCTGATCATTGGTTTTATTTCTACCCAATAGCCCTTGAATAAGATGGTAGATATCTCTTCCAACTTAATCGGAGGTCATGAGTTTGAATCCAACTATTGTAATAATGCATTGTAAAATCTCTTGAAGGAGAGTTTAGTCATCCATTATGATTCCTTCCAACTAGAGGGATTAGTCTTTGCGCACAGAGGATTTTCGGTTTACACAAAAATAAACAAACAGTTGACATTATTTTCCCATTTACATACTAGTTCTAAAATCAAGGGGGAAACAATCCACTATTTTTACCATTGTTTTTAATTCAATTCAAGTCTGATGCCATGATTCAACTTTGCCCTTTGTGACCAGCAATGCTAGATCAACTTTGAAATTGATATACTAACCTGATTTCACATTCAAGTGAAGACCCCCAACAGTAATATTTTGTCTTCATCTTATTTAATTATACGTCTAATGATCAAGTTTAGCGTAGGATAAAAATGAATTATCACGTGAAGAGGAATGAAAATGAAAATGAATGTATTATAAATGCTACAGTATTTTATTTGATATTTTTGTTGAAGAGTTATATCATCTGTTATACAGTTTTCTTTGGCTTTGTTCAACTATCACGTTGGTGTCACTTACATCTTTTGAGTGGACTAATTGTTCGTATAGGCATAGTTCAAGTAGTTGTGCTATGTTATTTGAAATTTCAACTATTAACATACTAACAAAAAAACATTTTAAGTAATAGAACTTGATCTGAAGAACATTTTGAGTTTAGTCTCTATTAAAAAAAAAGGGTAAAATGCACTTTTGGTCCTTTATGTTTGGCTCCGTAGCAATTTTGGTCCTTTATTAAAAAAAATCACTTTCCAGCCCCCCAACTTCACCCCCTTTTGCAACTCATAGGCCCCTTCTGATTTTGATTGGGTCAAAGCCCAGGTGGCCATGAGATGGATGCCACGTGGCATTTAACTAATTAAAAAAAATTTAAAAAAAAATTAAAAAGGAATTGGCACGTGATTCCACCCCCACCTCATCGTTTATCTCTTCACTACCAAAAAAAGCTCTTTCTGCACACCATCAAAATTAGAAAGAGGGAGGACGAATTTGAATGAGATGAACCATGAAAATTGTGATATAAGATGTACGGAGACTGCGAGAAAGGGTCGATAATGATTGACAAGAGGGATTGAGAGCCTTTGGCGAGTAGAAGGTGTCGGTGGATCGACGACGGCAAGGAGCGGAGGGTTTAGGGATGGAATGGATCGGCGTGAGCAGAGGAAGCTTGCGGCTTACCCCAAAACACCACAACACAACACAGAGGGGGCCTATAAGTTGCAAAAGGGAGTGAAGTTAGGGGTGATTTTTTTTAATTGGGGGACAAAATTGCTACAGAGGCAAACATAGGGGGCGAAAAGTGCATTTTAGCCAAAAAAAAAAACTATCAAATTATTTGTCTTCATATTTTTACAAAGATTTGATACTTTTAGGCCGTGCACGAGAGAATAGAAATTGATTAAAAAAATTATAAAATTAAGTATTGAAAATATTTTTCTTAAAAAAATTATTCATCCCACAAATTAAGGTGACAATGTCTAAATGAAACTAATTTTAGAAAAAGTCATAACCATCAACAAAAGTGCCACTTCTAACTCTAACACCTAAGAAATTGGTTTTCATCTCCATGCATCGTTTCTCCATCATCACATTACTCACTCATTCAAACCTCACCAGACTCAAATATTCATCCAACACAACACACTCATCAACATTATGCAATCTTTAATTCCAAAATCATTCCATAAAAAGAAACAACTAAACACATCCCATTCCAACAACCAATGGTATCTCTACGTCATAGCAATAACTGCAGCAGCCACCATCCTTTTCTTATTCTATTCATGGCATTCAGATTCCACACACTTATGCTCCACGGCCGGATCCCTCACGACAGCCCAAACTATCATTGCCGAGGAATTCCACACCACGTCGATCCCTCTCGTGACAATCTTCCACTATGCAACGACGCGTGACATTCCCCAACTGTCTAGAGGTGAGATCCGAAGACCATTCGATGTGTTACAATCGCTAGCGCCATGCAACTTTCTCGTGTTTGGAATTGGTCACGACGCGCTCATGTGGGATTCGTTTAATCCACGTGGCATCACACTATATCTCGAAGAAGATCCTAAGTGGACCATTTCTGGCTTCAAACGCTTTCCTGTCCTACGTGCACATACCGTGCGTTATAACACACGCCTCAGTGAGGCTAAAGCACTTCTCTCATCCTACAAGAAGGATTGTGGTGGCATCACCGCAGACGATCACCCTCTGAAAGATGATCGTCGGTGTAGGCTTGCGTTGGGCGAGCTGCCAAAAGAGGTGTACGATCGGGATTGGGATGTGATTATGATTGATGCACCAAGGGGATATTTTCCGTCGGCTCCAGGGAGGATGGGGGTGATATATTCCGCGGCAGTGATGGCGCGTGGGAGGAAAAAAGCCGGTGTAACACACGTGTTTCTTCATGATGTGGATAGGGAGGTTGAGAAACTTTATGCTAAGGAGTTTTTGTGCATGAAATATAGAGTTGGTGGTATTAGGAGACTTTGGCATTTTGTTATTCCACCCGCTGTAAATGTTACTGATACTGCACTTGGATTTTGTGCATGAATAGTTGTATTGTTAATTTATTTTTTTCTTTGAAGAGTTTGTCCTAACATTTGCTGTCTTCTAACGTTTTTAATTGTGAAAAACAAAGTAATGTTTATACAATTTTTTACGACAATACAAATATCGAGATATATCATATTATGACATGCCCCAAGATTGAGTGCAACGACCTCATAGTATCATCAGAAATTGGGCTAAACCAATGCAAAATGCATCACATACTACAAATTCTGCTTCCTCAGATTCTAGAAGTGAGAGCTAATGTAAAGATGGGATAAACTCATATTTATTATAAATACAACTCACTTCATATTTCATATTGTATACTTGACTTTGAACTCTTCTGGAAACCATGTAATGAATGCTTGGTTTGGAAACAGGTTGAACTACACATGCCAAACATGATTGGATGGATTCAAAATTTTGTCCACAATCATAAGATAACAAATTTGAGTTCCACTGTAAAATCTTCATTAATACATAAAATAAATTTGTTGTTTAAGAATGTAAAGTGATTCTCTTGAAATTGATTTCGTTCTGAGATTGACTCTCTCACGTCATCAAACCTCCTTTAAAATAAATTAACAAGTTTTGTAAATCTACTTATTTGGGACATGCATCATTCAACAATTGATACTTGATAGGATAAGGCAAATCTTAAAACTGCAAATATGAAAAGTCTGAGGTGGTGGGGTTTAGTTAAATAAAAAACATTCGTGTTCAAGCAAATACGATGAAAAATGAAAAAAAGAAATGAAGTGTTTGTTCTCAAAATAGATTAATGAAGTAGTTTAAAAATTGACCCAATTTAAAAAAAACTTAAGACATCCAAACATGTCCTCAAGATGATTACTGCAATGTCTGCAAGGCGTGTAAAAGACCATACAGGAAGAAAACGAACAAAAGATTCAATATTGTAAGAAGTTTAAATGAAGTGAAGTGAATAATACAACACATCGTGGAATAATATGGATTTGGCTGAGAGGTGAAGTAAACAATACATATCATGGATTATGGATTTGTCCAATACAAAACAGTTAACACATGATACTTAATTACACTTAGAATACAGTAACTCTTAACATGATATAACCAAAAGGCGGATTCTAGGTCTAACTTGGGCTAAACAGAGGGGTAACCTTCCTTTGAACTATCTCTTCAATCTCCTCAGCTGACAAAATAGATGTCTCAGTTTCATAATTCCCATTTTCCATCTTCTGGTGCAACTGGAAAATTCATCGAATTAATTTGTTTTCATTTCAACTACTTTAACTTGGTACATACTTTTCAACAAGAAAAAGTCATGCATAAATATTGTCAAGCTGTGAAACTATCTGCAAAGTAAGTAAGCTAAACCAAGTTGAAATATTTGAATATTGTACAGAAGTTTTAGAAAGAGCAACATAGACGGACCATTGATGATTCAACAACCAAGGATATCAATCGAAAATATAAGTAATGTAATTCAGATAAACTACGTCCCTGTTTAGATAAACAGTTTAATTAGCGTTACAAGTGCTAATGTACAAGTTATTTCTGAAAATTGTCTTCATATAAACTGTAAACTGTTTTCATAAACTATTTTGAATGGAAATACACTAAAAACTGTTTATGAACATGTCATAAGCTGTTGCATAAGTTCTCCCAAAGAGTCCCACAAGTTCTTATGTCACTAGATAAGCTCAAGTTAGTCAATTCAAACAGGCTCTAATTAAACTATGAAAGCCCAAATGAACAAATAATAGCAGACTGTTTATAACTACTTGTTGCATCATCAATCACACTTACATTTAAATGATATTTTAAGACCCATTAACAGAAGTACTTGTAAACCATCAAATGCATTGATGATTATGGACCATAATCAAACACCATGCAATCACATTATATAAAATGACAACAACCAAAAGACAGATTTATGTGCTTGTAATTTGAAAACTAGTGTTCACCTTTTCCAGGATGGCAGATTGATCATCCAAGTTAAACTTGCGCATGTGCTTCAGCATCTCTAGTTGCTGTCAAGATTACTCTCTCGTTATTAGTGACAATTTTGCTGCAGCATCTCTATCTAAGTGTACACATGTAAGTCAGAAAAGTTCAACATAAAGTTGAAAGTCTTACATGTTCCTGTAAGTTTTGTTGATGGCGCATTTTTTCTGCAAATTCTTCTTCTCCAAGCTCTGCTTCATCGCAGGCCATCTCTTCTCTGACATTTCATAATTCTTAGTATAAGGCCCTTTTTGCATTAAAAAACTGTTCGCTAATCCTTTTTTGTGTAGAGATAAGAGAAAAAGTATAGAATGACTGAAGAGAATATAGATAACTACGAAAAATATAGGCGCTTTCTCTTTAGATTGATATTTTTTTTGGAAAAAAACTCCAGATTAGTTGTTTAGAACACAGACTGATCCAGAATACTAAAATAAATAAAAGATAAGCATAACTACGCACGACCATCTTCCAAAGCCCTCGAACATGAAAAAAACATTAAACTTATTCCAACTAATATGAGGATTCTGTGGCATCAAAGAATGAAATTGTTGTCCCTTATATGTAACCTAAACATTTAAGAAACTCCGACTGTGATGTCGATAAAAGACGTAAATTTGAGCATAAAATTAGTCTAAAACTCTCTTCCCCGCTTCCACTCATTAGAACAGAAGCAAAAACATGTGCTGGACTCTGAGAGACCTAGACACTCCTTTAGTCATACTTGCATAGGGAGATGATTCCCTGCTTCTTATTTAACTTCTTCCAAACAAATATATTGGCATGGTATGTACTTTCATGAATTGCTCAAAGAATTGAAGAGAAAATGTTAACAGGATAAAAATGAGTTAATGCTACACAAAAAGATAGAGAGAACTTACTGGGCAAGGAATTTATAGAATTGAATCACCAAATCTTGGTCATTCTCATATACAGTACTGATTTTTCCCAGACATGAAATACCAAATCCTGGGTCTGTTGTATAAACAAATAATGGAAAAATAAATATAAATAGACATTAAATACAAGATAACATAGATTCTGCATATAATAATCCGTGTATCAAAATGCCCCAACTTACCCCACAGCTACCGTAAACTAAAACAGAAAAGAAATGTAAAACAGATTTGAGCATATATCAGTATCACAAATTACCCCCACAGATATCCTGTTAGAACAGTCTTACCAAGAAGAATCCTGTTAGAGCAGGCAGAGGAAGAGCTGAGCACAGGAGTAATGAGTTTTATCAACCAAGAACCAAGAAGATCTACACGGAGATGTGAAGGAACTCTCAGCAGGGGATATTGACAATAGTAGGCCTTTGATTCAAAACGTAGAGTTTGAACGAAAAGGCAGAGCTCCACTAATGGAAACGGGGCATAAGTGTTAGTTGTGCTCATAACCAATAGCTGGGAGGTTGTTGGTGATAGCTAGGTGTTAGTTACATAGATGAAGGAAATAAGTCAATAAAAGTAAACTGGGAGGGAACTTGAGGCAATTGTAACAGATCTAAGGAAGTTTATCCCTTATCTTTCCAGTAATAGAATTCAATTAACTTTACTCTCTTGATATATGTTCTATAACCTTATACCAGTAGTACATAATCCGGTATTGCAATTTGTTATAAACTGCATCTGTTGCAATCACTGCAACATGGAACTTAATGAAATTTGATGTCCCGACATTCTAATAACAGGAGCAAGGAATTCTAACTCATCTGTTACCGAACTTCTAACCTAATGGTGTTTGATGGTAAATAGGAAATTATAACTGACAAAGAAAAACCAGAAAACCATAAATCGCATAAGTAGTGACCGGATCTTTTGCACTTCGCTTGTTTTTCATCATTATTAACTTTAAATGCTTTCCTTACTCAAAAATCAAATTCTGTTACCAAAACTCAAGCCAGCGGAGCTCATCTCAATACAATAGCTTTTGATTAAAACACCATCTAAATCCACTGAAGCCAATGAGCAAACTCACAGGTTCAGAACTAAACTGTAGATAACTGAAACCCCCGGTTACTTCAAGTGCTGTCAAGGGTAATTTGTGCAGAACCAAAAATCCCCAAAACTAAAATTCATGTAAGAACACAAACTAATACTTTAACTACAATAAAGCTTCACATAAATAAATTTGAGCTTCTACACCAATGCAGAGTACCCCGATACAACAAGCTCAAACTTCGAAAATGACAGAGAAACTTAGGGGGGAATATAAGAATTTTTTGAAGCAAAGAATACATAGAAAACCAAAGGTTCAGTTGAGAGAATAAAACCTCGTACAGGGTTTGGACTTTCAGTCGATGCAGATAAAACATAAAGAGGAGGTTTGTAAGCCTTTAAGAGGCTGCTATATAACTCAGTCTGTGGCCTCAAAAACCTAATACTACATCATAATCCATCAATGACTAGTTCAAAATTTTATCATTTGTGTATCTCTTTAACAGATATATATCAAAACAAAAAACATACCAACACCCATCTCCAAAAATATTTCTTCTTGTATTGCAGTGGTCACAGCAACAGCTTCCTGCTCATCGGTAGTCCCGGAAAAATGACAACACCTCACATTACAAATTGACTTTCATAACATTAGTATAATGTGAAACCGACTTGCACATTCATTTGATACCTGAAATTCATATAGACTTGTCAAAAAAGGCATTCGAATAGTCTGTCCGTATAACTACAGCCAACCAAAACACAAAGATGCTAGCCAAAACTATTTTTTTCCATGTTTCGTATTTTCATTTTCACTTCAACTAATAAACATGATAAAATATAGATTCAGATTCAACACTTTTCTCTTTATTTATACTTCTATTTTCTCTCTATCACAATTATTCACTACATAAGAGTCTCCCATCTCATTAGCCATTAAAAAAAAACATATTTTAGCCAAAAACAACCACTTAACACTATGCCCTGTTACCACTTAACACTATGCGCTGTTTGGTTTATTACCATTACCATTACCAATTAAAAACTTAAAATGTTTGAGTAAACAAGCACTTAACACCATTGCCCTGTTTGGTTTATGACTATTACCAATTATTTTCAAATACAGACTCAGATCTGGAAACACACAGATTGTTCTAGTTACTCAGTTAAGCTGTCACAAGTTAATGAATTCAAGCCAGTTATATCAAAAGTGCATATTTTTATAACCTCCCATAAACATAAATGAAGAATCTTTCTGGAAACTGGAATATATGCTAACCCAAATAGAAATTTTACCTAACATTGAAGAAGAACACAGAAAAAATGAAGAACAAAAGACAAATACCCAGAAGAAATTCACCTGCTTATCCAGAACAGCATCAACAATCCTTTTCTTCACATCTTCAAATACCAAATTACACAACCATATTGCAACAAATTCAAAAAGGGTTTCAAAAAAATAAATTATTCAAAACAGATAAAGAAACTGAAACAAAATTAGGATACCAGATTGTGAAGTAAGAACACTGAATCGCTCAAAAAGATGAAAAAGCTGCTCCCTAGTTAACATTCCACTGCTTTGAGTTTCAGAAGCCATTAACAATTCACAAAAAAGAACACTCTTCACACTGCCAAACAAAGCTTAACGAATCTTATCTATATCATTTTTTTATAACCTTTTATACCCTTTTCAAAAATTAAATATTGAATCTTTTTATTTGACAGAAATAATTAAATATATAAAGCTCTTTTCATAACAGAAATTGAATTTAATCAGTTTAATTCACAATCAAATTAACTAATGATCAAGACCAAATTCAGTCAAATTCCATTTTAATTTAAAATAAAAATAATAATGAACGTTAAATCACACAAAAAAACAAAAATAAACATAAATTATTTTAACTGAAGAACGAAATTTCATTAAATTTTGAAACTGCATTTATACATTAACCATAATCATAAAAGAATAAACCTAAGAATGCATAAGAACTCAACCATTATAAAATGGTTTCAGAAACACACAAACATAACCCTAAATTATTAATTAAACAAGATTTCAAAATTTAAAAATATAATAAAAATATACTAGATAATCATGATAACCCTAATTTTTTCTTGATCTAAAAATCTTCATCCAAACTAAAGCAAAAATCAGCAGCACCATTCCCATTCAAGCTATTCATAACAGAAGCTTTCTGATACTCCCCAACGCGCTTCTCAAAAAAATTCGTCTTCCCTTGAAGCGAAATCAATTCCATCCAGTCAAACGGATTCTGAACATTATAAACCTTTTCACAACCGAGTTCACCCAATAATCTATCAGCAACAAACTCAATATATGTACTCATCAATCCACCATTCATCCCAACCAACGCACAAGGAAGCGCGTCGCAGACAAATTCCCTTTCAATTTCAACAGCATCACAAACAATTTCCTTCACACGCTCTGAAGTTAGTTTCTTGCGTAGAAGTGAGTATAACAAACAAGCAAAATCACAATGTAGACCTTCGTCGCGCGAAATAAGCTCGTTTGAGAAGGTTAATCCTGGCATTAAACCGCGTTTTTTCAACCAGAAAATCGCGCAAAAGCTTCCAGAGAAGAAAATTCCTTCTACACAAGCAAATGCAACGATTCTTTCAGCAAAAGAATCGCTTGAATCGATCCATTTCATCGCCCAATCAGCCTTTTTCGCAATACATGGAATTGTTTCAATTGCGTGAAATAAGCGATTCTTTTCAGCAGAATCGCTTATATACGTTTCAAGTAGAAGAGAATACATCTCTGAATGGATGTTTTCAATTGCAATCTGGAAACCATAAAAAGCACGTGCTTCGGAGATTTGAACTTCTTTCATGAATCTTCCGGCCAGATTTTCAAGGACAATTCCGTCAGAGGCGGCGAAGAAGGCGAGGACGTGTGAAATGAAGTGGCGTTCACCGTCTGTTAGGGCGTGCCAGTGCTTGAGATCGGAGGAAAGATCGACTTCTTCGGCGGTCCAGAATGAGGCTTCGGCTTTTTTGTACATTTCCCAGATTTTGGGGTATTGGATTGGGAACATACAGAATCGGTCTGGGTTTGGTGCGAGAAGTGGTTCTTCTGGAAAAGCAGGCATGTTTGGGGAATGGAAATTGAGAAAAAGTGATTATGAAAAAGTGATTATTTGAGAAGGAGGAGGAGGAGATTTTAGGGTTTGTTTGGTGATGGAGAGAATGAAGAAGAGTGAAGGGGTTTAAATAGGGATTTTTTTTTTAGTAAAAATAGGAGCGCGTGAATTTGAAATTTTTTGGGGGTTTTGGATTTTGAAAAATAAGGAAATTGGAAACTACTACGCGGGTGAATTTTGAAATGAATTTGGGGAAGCTTTCATTAGAAGATTTTGGAAGGGTAATTTGGGAAGAGGAACAATCAGGTGGAGGGTATTTTGGGGAGAGAAAAGAAAGGGATAATGATGAAACGGTGCGTTGGCGTTTTTGAATTGGTAGGAAAATTTGAGTGACGCGGGTGGTGTTAATTGGAAAGAGTGTAGAATACGCTTTAGAATTGGTTGTTATGATATACTCTCTTTTGTCGATTATAAACAAATTTGTACTTTTTAAATTTATTTAATAATAATAATAATGTATCGAGTTTATAATATATATTATATACATTGTTAATTGAATGAAATAAAAAAATTAAAATTTGTTTATAATTGACAATGGAGAGAATGTGTTTCTTTGTAGAGTTGTGTTATTTGAACATCTATTTATATGACAACTTTTAAGACAATTAAAATTTTACAAAGAAAATAAGGTATTGACACAGAAACCAAAACAATAGAGAGAAAATAAAAACATAATGTGAGTATGAGAAATAAAGTTGTTACAAAAGTTGTTTGTTCAAATATCATTTTACTTCTTTTTAATTATCAATTTATACAAATCAAGACGATCAATAAACATTACTAATACAATAATTTATGCTTTTACTGTACACCATTTCATTACCAGTACAATAATTAAAGTTATATTTCAACCTTCTTATTATTTATCTCTTTAAAAAATGTCAAATAAGACAAACTCAGCCAATAAACTTAGAGTTAGATCATCTTCGTTTATGACTTTCTTCATTTCTTTCATTTAGAGAGATAAAAACACATAAAAAGTAAAAAATAATTGATGATGGTGAGACTCGCTTAGTGGTAGGACCAATAACCTATTTTTTGTGAGTAAGGAAACTCTCCATTTATAAAAATAAATGGTGATTGCCAATTTGCTATTAAGAAAGAAATAGACACACAAAATAGGTGGTGTGCTCTATCATTAAATGGATCACACTATCATTAATTATTTTAAAATTTTATTGTGTCTTAATCTCACCAAATGAAAGAAATGGAGAAGATCATAAATGAAGGGGATCCTTACTCATAAACTTACTCCGAATCTAAACAAATTATCCTATAATAATTCACTTTCCAACAAATTTTCCCATAATAATTCACTTTCCACTTCTAAATATCTATAGAGTAAAAAACAATCTCCGATAGAAACAAGAAATTGATCTTTAGCATTGCAAGATATTATAAAGTATATAAGAATAGAGAGAAAGAAACAAAGAGATAACATAAGAGTGTATTGTATTACTTCATAAGTGTGTTCTTTACATTACAATATATGTCTTATTTATAGGACACAAATGAGCAAGTGAATGATCAAACTAATTAAGGATCACTAACCATACATTTACTAATGTGGGTTATAGGAAGGTGGAAAATTAAGGACATGGGCATCCACTAATATTCATAACACTCCCCCTTGGATGTTCATCGATGATATGCCTCATTAAAACCTTACTAGAGAAAAATCCGATGGAAAAAAAATTTCAGTGAAGGAAAAAGAGTACAACATCCTTTTGTGTCATAATCTGTCTCATTAAAAACCTTACCATGAAAACCTAGTGGAATAAAACCATGGTTAAGAGAAAAAGAGTGCATAACACATTTTTATCTCCCCTTCATAAAGACAAAGAAGAAGTTTAAATAATTTTCTATACTATTTACTCAAAATCTTTACTTGACGATGACTTTGTAGAAAGATATGATTTATCTTCATACTCTTCTTCAAATTTGCGGCTCTTGAGATATCTTCATATTGAGTTGAAACAATCTCCTTTTAAAATTAGAAAACCGCAAATTTTTTGTATGTATAAAATCATAATCTTTAATAAAGAGCATTCTCCACTTCCTTGATGTGGTGTTAGCATTTTCAAACAATTGGGTGATATTGTTCTTTCTCTAAGGTACAAATTGTATGTTTGACTTTGCTGCAATATCTGTATTGACAAAACTAAAACACCACGATATATAATAAGCAAAATACATTAGTGTCATCACTTGACCAATTCAAATTGTTCATAATTTTCTTGAGGGCATGATAATACAATCATTCTAGTACATAATCAATTAGATTTGTCCATATCAACATTTATATAATAACAAATTTTAGAATCTCTTCAAGATTTCTATTGTTATTTTTCTAATATTATTTATATACCATTATCATAAAATCGATTATAAAGAACTCATTTTCAAATCCTTAAAATGGACAAATGATGTCATCTTTTCAATAATTTTGATAGTATGTATTACACAAATGAAATCCTTCAGGGAGTTTCATATATCACTATCAATTGAGTCATATAAACAAATTGTAACACATCTTTCATATAATTTGAGTCTTTCATGTACTACTGAACTTAATCAAAAAAGTTCTTGAATTCACTTCAGGTGAATATTTCTTTAAAGAATATATGTCTTTAAAAATAAATGGTAGACATTTACCTATTCACTTTTGGTGAACATATCAAATTCTATATATGTATTTTACCATTCTAATTTTCTTTTCGCGCGAAAAATCATACATATCCATTTAACTTCACGCCTTCAAGTGTGTGGACTCCAAACAAGGTCTATTTTGTGAAGAGAGTTTGATTTCACTAGAATTGTCTCTTTTCATTTGTAAATATTTTCATTATCTATAATTTTAATAGACTTTAACTCATGATCCTCATCATTACTTATCACATATAGCGCTATATTATATCAAAAAACACGTCGACGTTGACTTCATTTCGGTTCCATCTCATATTCCATTGAGATTTTTCATTCATGACATAATTTATTACTATTTCATAAGTTTCAGGTACCTGATCAATTCTAGAAGAACTGAAAAAATCAATTATGTCATAAAACTCTTTTAGAGTTTCTATATCCTTGTTTGGGTTATCTTTCATTTATGCTCCTTTTCTTATTCAAGGATTTTTATATTTGGAACCGATTGATATATCATGCTTCAGGCACGATTTAGACTCATTTCCATATTAGATTATCTGACAAAGACATTTATTTCATTTGAAGCATTAGCAGTTGATATTTGATTTGTTAAACTTTGCAAATGAGTTATATCTTGAGGATCAAGATGAGACAATAATATTTCCTTTCAAATAATTTATTTGAACTTTAGGTTCACATTTTCAGCTGCTTATTTTCTCCCCCTAATATTGGGAAAACTAATCCATCAATTGATAATTAGCCCACTGGTCCTATCGCAACGCCTATTTTGGATGGTAAAAAAGCTATTCTGGTTGAGTCTCTAAGTAAACACTTTTAAATTTCGTTGTTCTAGCACACCAAATTTTATTGCTTCACTTAATTTCCGTTTTAATAGAGAGAAATCATATGCTTTTTTAATTTTTTAAATAACGATAATAATAATATATTCATTATTATTAATAATGAATTAATATAGTAGTTGTATTGTATACTCAGTGCAGCCAAACTCCATTCCTCCATAACACACAACCTTTCCCTAAACGATCAAAACCATGATTTCATCTTTGCCATCGTCTCACACAGTTCTTCTCTACTCTGCAACCCCTCGCTCAAATTTTTCATTTAATGGATTTCCCTTCTATTGGTCAAACCCAGTTCCGTATTAATTTTCCCTTTGCCGATGTCAAACCCATCCTTTTTCATACCCCAGATGCCTCCAAAATCACATATTTTCGATCTTGTTTAGTTTTACCTATCGTTAATTCAAATCCTCTCTTTTGCCTCACTTTGTGAAGCTTCTAATTAGGGTTGCGATGTGGGTTTTCTTCAGTGCTGTTACAGGTTGCAAAATTAAAGAGAAAACTGGGATCGTAATCCCAATTTTCAAATCATAGGAAAATTTCCGATGAATCAACTTATCAATTGCAGAATGAGATTCAGAATTTGATCTATTTATCTAATCTTAATCTAATTCAGTAACCGCAACTGTCAGATCATAAAAAATGGGTTGGCATCATTCTTCCAATTGCAGCTCGAGTGACCAAACGACAACATCATTGCTCTCGTTGTGTGTCTCTCTCTTCTCATGCTTATTTCAGTGAGTCTCTTATATTCTTCTTCCCTTTTTCTCTCGCAATGTATTATTATGTTGCATATGAGGTGTTCGATGATTTGACTCGATAAAATGTGACTCTGTTTTGCAATTGTATTCACATTTAGGAAAGAGGTGAACAAACTATTACTTTGGTCTGTCACCATGCCACTGCCTGAACACAAATTCTAGTAGTATTGTTATTGTATAAATTCTTTTTGCTTATTCTTTTGGTACTTTTGATTTAATAGCTGGCTCCGGGATTGGTGGGATGCTTAGTGCAATTCTTGGTTTGAATAATGGTAATTTTAGGTAGCCTATTTATTGACATTGAGTGGTAGGCACATTTAAACTTGAAAACTCGAGTTGCAGCCAGAGGTGGTGGTTCAAAAAGTTCTTATTCATTTGTGAAGACAGCTAAAACTACCGTTCATCATGCAATTAATGAATCTGAAAAGGCTTCTTATGTCGCACACATTAACAGTTACTTGGCTGAAGATAAATTTATGAATCAGTTTCTTCTAGTTGATCCGTCTACAAATGCATTGTTTGCTCTTGCTAAAAATGGAGTCCTGCTATGGTAAATGATCAGCGCCAAACATAATATAAGATCAACATTTGTTTTAAAATGACTATAACATTTTCTCTATCTAATTTTATTGTTTATTTAACTGTTGCAGCAAGCTTATTAATATTGCTGAGAGGAATGTAAACCACGCCCTTGGCCTTCATTTAGAGAAGGCTATTAGGTGTACAGAGGTTAATATTGGTATACAAAATATGGTTGAAGGAAGTACAGGTTCAATCTTCTTTTTTGTGATTTTAATTTTGACAAACTTCAAACTCTTTAATTTTTGACTTTTTGTTTGTTTATTTGTAACCTGCCTTATTTGGTATACCTAGTCTGATTTCACAAATAAAGGTACAGTTGAAACCTACTCCATTTTCACTTGCATAAGATTAGGCATTGACAGTTGACACCATTCTGATTTTGATCATAAATTGGAAAGCCTTCTTAACCTATATGGTGTCTAGTGTTTGTTTGTGTTTTCATTATGTGGAAACATTAGATTCAATTGTTAGCTGATCTCAATCCTCAACTTTTTGGAATTAGATGATATAAGGTGATATTGGATAACATTGTTCCTTTTATTTGTAATTCACAAGTTCCGTGTTATTCTTTCCTTTACATTTGTCAGAACAACAATTAAATTAAACCTCTTTATTACATTGTGGCAAAATAGCAGGATGTGCAGGAGCTTAATAGTTTACCACCTGACAAGGTTTTATTGAAATGGATGAATTTCCACTTGAAGAAAGCTGGATATGAGAAACAAGTTACAAATTTCCGCCTAATGTAAAGGTCAGGGAAATGCTATTTCTTATTGTATGCTTACTAACGTAATCAACGTTGTTAGAATGATGAGAATAAGTAGTTATAGTACCATATAAATATATATAATACAAGTTAGCGTTAAGTACTTTGTATTATCATGATGTGTGTATATATAATACAATCTATCTAATTAAAGAATCAACTTCAATGGTTTTGTTAAGTTTGGTGAATGTTATAGAATATAAGTTAGTGTATAAGATGGGGTAGGATCAAATGACACCAAGGTGTCAAATTAAATTTGACATCAAATCCTACCCATTAATCCAACTTTAATCCAATGTCTCTCATCAACACATTAAGTGCTCACATGCTTGGTCAAATTACCCACCTTTTATTTTTAGAAATAATTTTCCGTTTCTTCTCTATGTTAATTACTTACCATTTTCGTTATATTTTGCACCATTAGGAAGATGATTTCCATTTGGTTTATCCCGACTAATTTTTTTTGAGAGATTATATCTACTAATTTTTGTTGCATTATCTTTGTATCCTATTTGTATGATTTTAGGTGATCAAGTTTCCCCTATTGTTGAGTTTAGCGGAAGCAATTTTCTTGTATATAGTGTTTTAGCATTTGTGCCTTGTTTTCCTTTAGTAGCATATACTCTTTTAAATTTTGGGTGCAATTGTTCATTCGTTAGTTCATTATAAATCAATTCTCTTTGGGCTCTTCTAAGAAAAATAAAAAGAAAAAAGGTTATTAGTGTAAAGGAAATAAATTATTTTTAAAATTAAAATTTGGGCCCTTAACTAAATTACTTCTAAAATTAAAATTTAGGTCATTTGATCAAGCATGTGAACATTTAATAAATTGATGGGAGACGTTAGATTAAGGTTGAATTAATGGTTAAGATTTGGTGTCTAATTTAATTTGACACCTTGATGTCATTTGATCCTATCCCGTATGAGATAGGTTCTTTGGTGTCATGGAATAAGAAGACCCACCCTACCTGTTGGACTAAACACTGTGCCAAGAATTACTATGCAGTTACAAGTATGTCATACAACACAGAAATTTATATTTTCCCCATGTATATGTTTTTTTACGTCTAAACTTTTTATGAACAATTTTTTTTAGGCTTAATAGTAGTTTTGACCCCCTAAGTATTAGGAAGTTGCGATTTTAGCCCCCTAACAAAATAAAATACAATCCAGCCCCCTAAATATTGCCCCTTTCGCAGTTTTGACCCCAATGTCAATTTTGATCAAGTCAACGCTGACGTAAACACCACGTTTGCAATTTTTTTAATTTTTTACTTACTTATTTATTTATTTTAATAAAAAAATAAATTTTTTTATTTTTTATTTTTTTCATAATTAAAAAAATAAAAAATAAAATAATTACACACGTGGCGCTCACGTCAGCATTGACTTTGTCAAATTTGACTTGGGGGGCCAAAACTGCAAAAGGGACAATACTTAGGAGGCTGAATTGTATTTTAATTTGTTAGGGGGTCAAAATCGCAACTTCCTGATATTTAGGTGGCCAAAACTGCTATTAAGCATTTTTTTTAATAGGACCAAAAACAACAACACAATATTGAAACTAGAATTCTCATGGTGTGGCTCTGCTATTTTTTCAAGTGGTTGCTGCTAGTTATTGTCATATTGATGTTGTTTAGAAGTCGAATTAGGGTCCGAGACAATTCTATTTTCTAACAATAGAATTTTATTGGATACTTGATAAATGGGTTGTAGTTAAACAATTACCAGACCCATTTTGTTACATTGATTTGGTAAAGAATAAAGCCACCAATCTCACAAGTAGTGATTTGTGATTTTATATAATATACCCTTTTTTATAAGAACTTGAATATATATTGTTTCTTTTGTATATGAACTCCTTTGTTCACTCCTTTCACTACAACATATTGGTCTTACAAAAACGTCAAAAAACCGTGGTAGAATGCTAAAAAAACCATTGCAATAAGCTACGAAAACGTTTTTCAGCCCGTGGCAAACCGAGGCGTTGTCTTATCCTTTTAGAACGCTTTTTGTCATTAACCGCAACAACAACGTTAAAAACGTGGGTATAAGTCCTCATTAGAGAACGGTTTTCAACTTGAACCATAACAACGGGTTACAGCTGTTGTCAAGTATAAACCGTTTTCGAAGGTTCATATTTCGGAACGGTTTCGAAATCACTATCCCAACGTCTCTCACTGTTGCTTTTGAAAAAAACCGTTCTCTTTAAAAATGCCTCAGTTTAGGCTATCACAACGCTTTTCCTACATCATGAAAAATATTTTTTTACATTAATAAACAAATGTGTTGTTGTAAATCATTATTCATATACAACTACAATATAATTCTAAATAAAAATTACATAACAAAATCAAATACTAGTCAATCACATACACACACACACTAACACATGTATGTGTGTGTATATATCACAATAACATTATTCAAAATAACGTACGTGGGTCATTAATAAATACACAATGCTATATTGTCAAATGTCAATAATCATTGATCACAATGAAAATAACCATGAAAATCTAGAGAAAAAAAAAAGAAAAAAAAAAAAAAAAGCATCAATCTTCATCTTGTGCTTCAAAATCTTGAAATTCTCATCGATATCATTATTATTCACCTGCAAAATAAAAGTACTATGTTCAATAAGTAATATGTACAAACAATCCCTTGTACAAAACAAATTTCAGACATGGTAAATGACATTAAAAATCTCATAACTCAACCAGAAGAGGAAACAACAAAGTGAAAGAGAAAACAAAGCCAAAGGGAGTGAACAAATGAGTTCATATGCAGAAGAAATAACTGAGATATATTCAAGTTCTTAGTTAGAGTAAATGTACACAACAGACTGACTACCTTTTCCTCCATCATCATTCACAATATTCCCTAATTTCCATAGTATTCATATATCCTAATGATCGATAAGTTAAATTCACTAGCTGTTGTAAATCATGTTGTACAGAACAAATTATCTTTCAATATTATGTGATGAGTGCGGAACAAACCATGCCCATCATTATTCTTTATTTTTTGAAAAGTCAAGCCCAACAATATTAGAACAACATGATTAACTAACTAATATCATTTGACAATACCACCATTTAACTTACATCACCAAAAGTAGTTATGGAAAAGGAAAAATAGAACCCGGGAATTAAAAATTCTTACTTCCCTAAAGCATAAATGCAAATATGACGTTTTGATTGAAAAAAGAACCTTAAAATTTCGAATCAAACTAGCAATGGACAAAACTTGATTCAAATTCATACTTACAACTTTCAACAAAGAAACAAAATGTTCACATCAAGTAACTTCAAACATTGGATGGCAGTCTGATCCTGCAATCAAATCAACTCGTGTTGGCCGAAAAATGAAGTAATAACTAAACTACCCTTTTCTTAAAACCCAATTCGCAAGCCTCTGCAAATACTAAGAGAAGTGGTTTGATCATTATACTTAAATAGTTTAACTTTTATCTTATATTTACATTTAGAAAAGCTATTCAAATAGTTTAACTTATTTTCATATATAAAAACCACCCGTCCATTATATTACTATGAATTATCTGCAAATGAGCACCAACACCATTATAATCTTCATAAAAATGCATTGAAGGATCATAATTTACACTTATCAATGAGAAGGTAAAGTAGAGCCCACATATTCTTTGCCATCAAATATTATATCCTCAATTCAATAGCTTAAAATGTAAAGTGTTGAGTGATAACAAAATGTAAAGATTTTCATCAAGATAAATCCCAGAATGTAAAGTGATGAGTGCTGACAGAATGAAAATATTTCAGTGAAGATAAACAATATTATCATAAAACATCTTAATAGGAATCAAGCATAATAAAAAGAAAACCTGAGACAAGACGAATAGCTCAAAAGGAGGAATCCTACTTCTAACTAGATAAGTTCATCTACCTATATTTTTGTTTAAGCCATCAAAATTGAAGGTGGCGAAAAAATTGAATGCACAAGTTTAACGAAGAATGGCCGTGTCTATTTATTAACTTAATATACCGTAAATAGGGATACTAGCTCACGAGAATGTTTCATAAGATAACTGATTCTGAACCTTTTGCATACTAGTGCAAGACACCAACTGATGTGACAGGGATAGACGCAAAATCTACTTTCCTCCATGAGTTGTCTTATTATGAGATTAAGAATTAGCTCAAAAGTGAAAGTAAATAGAATCATGTTCAATACCATGAGTTGTCTTTAAAGGTAACACCATGAGTTATCTTTAAAGACCAAAATGCATACTGTTGGAACAAAGGGTGTTTCACAAGTCACCTATTGAGTTTTGACAATAACAAGGTATTAAAAATAATCAATTGGATATGCTAAACAATTTGTTCAAGTGTACATGATCCACAATTAAAGTACTATTCTTAAAGATTCTGATTGAACAAGTTCAAGAGCAAAGGAATTTATTTGAAGCTTAAAGCATCTGGAAGAATGAGTCTGAAGAACTGCTTCTGAAGAATGCGTCTGAAGAAACGAGTCTGAAGAAGAGCTCCTGAAGACACGTCATCAGAAGCAAGAACATCAGAAGCACTGGTCATCAGAAGCATATCTCACCAGAAGCTACTTCACCAGAGTTGACAAAGGACATTGTACGAAGTGTACGGCCACGAACTCTGCAACCACCTTCTCTGCAATGTTTGTCTCTACAACAAGACAAAGAT
>Ga0228710_1002006_pt1 | contig 31558 bp, 15 predicted proteins | sample MedpolnodulmetaG_FD_177995 | JGI IMG/M metagenome (GOLD analysis project Ga0228710, IMG submission 177995) | Root nodule microbial communities from Medicago polymorpha collected in Santa Monica, California, United States - pink nodules | ecosystem: Host-associated > Plants > Roots > Nodule...
CTTATTTTTTTTTGTACTTTTTTTTTTTAAAGAATTTTTTTTTTACCTATATTATGTTCATACTCTAGATAAAAATTGGAATGTGTTTTATTGGTTATGTTGTCTCGGAAAAGGATTATCTCCATTGAAGTTTTTTTTTTCGTTTTCTTAACTATTACTCGTTTCAATTAAAGTTGTACATGGTCGATTTGAAATAGATTTGACTAAAATTGAAACCCAAACTATGTAGGGAACTCCAGGTTGGATACGAGGGAAGAATCGTCAACTACATGAGTGTTTCTCTTTAGATCCTCTCAATATCTCGTACGTAGACCTACTAAATACACATCTGAAAATTATCTTGCCAGATATCAAAAAATTCAAAAAAGATACATGCGGTAGATAACTACTAAATGTGTATTTAAGAAACCTTAGAGATATTAAGAGGGTTTAAAGAGAAACATTCTACCTACATCATTAGGTTGGGTTAGATCAAATCATCAATTCCTAAGATTAATTGGGTGGCGGGTTACTCACTTTTTTTTATTCTCAGTGTAAACGGTGGTTCGTCATATTCTTTTGTAGAGAAAATGATTCAACCGTATGTTTTTTATTTTCATTGACTTTAATAGTGAAGATGTAACAATCGGAAAAAGAAGAAAAAAAAAGAGGATTTCAACTGAGAAATCCATTCACATATTATCTCTCAATAGATTCTAACACTTTTTTGTTATTTTCATATTTGAATTCTTAAGAGTAATATCTTGATAATTTAGAGTTTGATTGATTGCATGTCAAATCATCATACATAAGATTGTTCTAGCCAAGAGTTTGAATTCATGCATTCTTGACATTAAAATTTATTCACTTAGAGTAGATATACCTTGCTCTAATTTTTCACTAAAACTGGTCTACTTTATCAAATAAAATAATCATAATCAGAACTTCAACTTATACAAAATTTTAGCATAATAGAAAATATTTTGTTATAACAAAAATAAGAAAATATTTAGTAGAATTTTTTTTATATCAATATGCAAATATTATTTTCACACTATTGAATTAAAAACCTTGTAAACATGGTAGCTGTGAGCCGAAAGTTGTGTGAACAGAATATGACATTGTAGACTTTGATTAAACTTCTCTTATAGGCCTGTTTCATTAGGCTCTAGCTATAGATTTCTTTTGAAAGCCACACACAAGTGGAATACTAGCCATTATGGTTTGGTACAAATCTGAATGTAGCAACTGCTGCTACTGTTTCTTGATAAATTTTAAGCTTAATGGCTGTAATAATTTGCACATTTTTAACTATATAAGACAAAATATTCAACATAATCATAACCCTTGAGACACTGACCTTGTCTGTAGCTGCTAAGGGAAAATACAAATCCATTTAATATTCAATGTTTTGCCGATTTTTTGTTGAAAAAACCATACAGTACCAATACTCAGTTCTCTATTATTGTGAAATTAATGTACAACATTATCACTTTATTACTATCAGTTTCATTATCAAAGAAATATACCTTTTTTTTTTTATAAATAATATCAGAGAAATATACTATGACTTGAACCTTCACCCAAAAGAAAAACTCCTCCTTCCATTTCTTGTTTATAAGATTATTTGACACTTTTGAAATATATTAAGAAAAGTTTGGAATCCCCTATAAAAAGTAATTAACTGCATAATTTGTGTATATTCTTTTTCATAAGTAAATGTTAGTTTGTTAATATATTATTAGAAGAGAGGAAAAAATGTTACGAGCTAAGGATCGAATCTTGGACCACCTCTTTAAACTCTTTCGATGTCTCAATCTTTTTACCACTCGTCGTTACATAATGAATATCACTTTGTGAAAATAATATTGTTTTAAAATAAATAAATGTTATTTTCATTTTTTATCGTAGAATTACTTCCTTTTTCTTCCAATATTGTCTTGAAATTAATATTATGAATATTACTCTTAGTACATTATATTTTGTATAAGTTTGGATATGCGTTTTGCAATATACGTTTTGTTTAAAACCACGACAATAGAGCGTAAAAGCTCCAATTTTTAACTTATTGAAATCACGACATATTTGCTTTGGTTATTGAGTCTATGAACCTTTGGTGTGGAAAACGTCTTTCTAAACCGGCACAATGGTGGAGACACGGTTTACAAATTTAATTTAGTAAATAAGTCATGTCTTTTGATTAAACATGTAGATAAAAGATTAATATAGCTAAGATTGTGTTTGGATAAATAACTTAATTTTAATCTTATAACATTAGTGATTATCATATAGACACTTATGAATAAGTTATTTCTATTATATAAGATAAAATAAAGTCAAGTTATTTTTGTGTAACCCATACCATGTTTTGGTAAAATTTATCTTGAAAAACTTATCAAAACAACTTATGAACATGACATATGAGTGTGTTTGATTCTTCCGTGACATGAATTGATTTTGAGCAAGGGTCCATTTGTTTCAGATTTTTTTTTTAAAAAATCTATTTTTTCCTTTAAAAAAATCACTTTTTTCATTTTTAAGTGTTTGTTTAGGATTTTTAGAAAAATCATCTTATCAAAAAAATCTATTTTGATCCTAAAATGAAAAGCTATTAGGATTAGCTTTTCTCAAAATCTATTTTTTTCAACAACAAGGAGATAACACATGTGCATGTTAGAACTCATTTTTTTTTTTAAAATGAATTTTTATGGATAGTAAGCAAACACACATAACTTCAGATTTTTTTAAAAATCTCTAAGAAAACTCTCTAGATTCTTTTGACACAAAATCTTTTTTTTTAAAGCTGAAACAAACGCACCCTAAATTGATTTTAATCGAAAGCGAGTTGAATATAAAGTGATTTATGTTTGGATACATTTATGTAAAAGTTATTTGAACTATATATTTGTGTCTCAATTCGAAAATCAAAAGCCACAGATTCTAACTCTAAGTAAAATAAATTTTGGCTCCAAAATCAATTTTATTCAAAAGCAATCAAACATGTCAGAATTAATTATATACCTCTAAAATCAATTTTGACCTCTCTAAAAATGAAATTAAACATTCCAAATACCAAAATCAACTTTTTATGTCACATGGTGGACCGTATGAAGAAAGAAAAAAAAGCTTTTTCCTTGTACAATCTGCTCTTATAGAGATCCCAGACTATATTTTTTGGACCACGTGCATCCCAACTTTTGTTTGTGTGATGAAGCTTGTAATTTCATTTGGGGTAGTAGTAGTACTAGTACACTCACAAGAGAAAATATCACTTGATTTTTTGGGAGAAAATTTGTAACTTGAAAGATACTTTCAACCATACTTTTGATCAGCACTTCAACTTAATCTAAGGCATGATAATGAGGCAGGGTGGATTTTGCCTCCCAGCAAAACAAAGACACCCCCATTGCATCTCATGGTTTGAATTTGGTTTTCATCCTTCCCCTTAACCGAAATGGGTTTCCCAACCCGCATAAGATCACGCCCGTGCGTAAAAAAACATTTCACAATGCGATGCGTTCCAAGTTCCAACACGGATCCAAACAGGCTCACAACACTTTGGTTCCGTGGCGGGAACTTCATTTTTTTGCATCTCAAGCCAATATTGACGTAAAATCAAAGAAGTTATACAATGCAGCTTCCACACTAACGTGGTTCTTTGCCGCAATTTTTCTTAACGTGCCCGAGTACCAATCGCCCTATTAATCAACTATTAGAGAGGATTCAAATGAAAAGTATAGTAGTCCTTCTGAATTTACTGTAAACTGTCCTGAAATTTTCAGTTTCTCTTTTTCTTGTCTAGTTCGGTGTTCATTTTGTCAATGTTGTTATTAATGATAGTTTGAATAATGAGACCACACATTGTACAATGTACAATCATCCTTGAAAATGAAAAACAACAGCAGATGTTGTCTGCAATGTGGGAACGAAGACAAGGAGACAACACACAGTACTGATAATCATGTAATAACACATTATGCAAGAAACCGTGCTGTTAATACAACACGTTACCTCTTCTGTACTGTCTTAGTCTCCAACTTGGAAAGAAAATCCTTCACTTTATACTTTCACATGATCATTTTATCACACAAATTCAATAATATCTCATTAACTTAGTAATAATGGAGAAATACGTTTTGAAAATTGTTCATTTAATTTCTTAAAAGTTTAATGATAAAATTTGTAGACTAAGTGCATGTTTGGATAAACGGCTGCAAATCACATTTTGCTTGAAATCACGACAAAAACCACTTTAATGTAGAAAATAGAATTCTCAACTTCTTAAAATCACAGCAGATTTACATCGAAAAGTGTGATATGTTTTCACTTCATCAAACGCCACTCCAAACAGACACAAGTGACTTTGTTTTAGCGTCTGCATAACTTCTTTAAATTGACGTAATTTACCATTGGAACACAAGAAAACCATTGTAAACGCCATTCCAAACATGCTATAAATACAAAGAGTATTGCCGGTTTGAACCCCCCTCTAGCATATAAATATCTCGAGTCTTTTGCCATCTAGCCATGTGACATTCAATACAACATTTCTAATATTAACTGTCATTTGATTACAATTTGCATACAATATACTACTACATCATATCAAAATTCTTCAAGAGCAGGTAAATTCATTGACCAAGGTCTATATTCAATCAATTCACTCGTACTTTCATACACACATGTAAATAATGACAATACCCTCTGACAAAGCTCATCACAATACCCAAAACTAATTGCTTTTCTTCTTTACTCATTTGATCATGCACCATTTCTCACTATTTTTTACATCAAAAACCAAATAAGTACTAATACACCACTAAGTACCTTTTTTAACAAGATTAAATCAAAAGTAACATCACCAGCAAAAACATAATAGTATTGTTGTTGTGACCACTATTTGATTTTGAGGCTTAATTGCATATCAGATGGTGTATTGTTGTTGTATTTTCGGACCAAATAGCGATAAGCAGCGACTTTTTTCTTCCGAGAAGCCGAGTTATCGACTGAGAGTACCATTATGCCTGCTTCTTTTGATGTGAATGAATTCTGAATTGCTTCTTCTGATGCATTAACTTTCCTTGCTTTTTCAACTTCGATAGTGTAGCTAGCTTCTGCATTTGGAACAAACTCAGCACTGTATTCCAAATCCCAGCCTCCAACTACAATCTCCCACTTGATTGTTGCACCACTCTAATCAACAAATAGGGAGTAATGATTAACACAAAAATTAATGGTTTTAAATAGTTAACGCATTTCACACACGTATTAACATAATTTATCCAGCCGAGCATATTTGTTTGCGAGTTTCTTGATCCTGGAAATCTTATACTAAGAGTCACGGATAAAGTTGACTACCCAGCGACGGAGTGGATGACCCCGAGTATGAGTATATCAAAATTGGATAACTTATAACTTATTAATAACCAACAACTGAATTTCAATTAATCACAAATTTGAACGTTATTAACAACAAATTTGAATTTCTTTAACCACAAATTTGATCGTTATAAACATCGATTTCAAGTGTTCCAACCGCATATAGATCGCAACACCCAAAAATTGCGACTAATCACGTTAAAATTTGTAGTTAATGAAATGAAATTCGGTAGCTGGTTAATGAACTGTTACACCTAATATATCTATTAACCAAAGTAAACACTTCATTAGTGTTAACCGTGTAAAATGTTGAAATTTCGGTGTTTCAATGTTCTAACTCAAAACCTTAAACCATAAGTAACCATTATATAGTCTCTAATAAGAGTATATAGAATGAGGTTAATTGTTACCTCAACTCCTTCTATTTGTATGTTCACTTTTTCTCCTCCTTTAACAGTGAACTCAGAAGCTGGTTTTGGGGGACCATTCTGAAAATCACTAGGTCGACTCAATCCACCATATTGAATTGGAATATTCTCAGGCCTTATAAATCTGAACAAAAAAAGACAACATACTCAACATAGAAGCATAATAAAAGAGAAATTGTGGGGTGAATAATCATTTTGTTTGATACATATACAGGACCAATTCAGCAAAAGTAAAGCCTAGAAAGGAAACAATCACAAAGCAGTTTAAGCAAAAGTTAACATGAAGAATCACAGCCAAATTTTCTAAAATTACATCTTGAAAAACATAAACATCATTGATGTTTTGGACTTACTTGTAGAGTGTTTCTGCAGCATTTCCTTCCTTAGAGATCACAAACTTGCTCTTAGTTCGTTGAGTCAGAAATGGACTGAACATTGAAAACAACATGCTGAAATACCATGGCACATTGATGAAAATCTGAAAGCAACAAAATGTGAATTTCATGTCATACTAAATATAGGTGTAAGTCCTATGAAGCATGGATACGGACACGGACCCCGGACACGGATACTGACATGCCGACACCGCTAATAATTTGAGAAAATCACATATTTCACTATAATTATATGTGCCGGTGTCGTGCCGGTGTGTCCGACACCGGAACACGGCTAAACCGAGGAGCGTCCGTGCTTCATATGGTGTAACATATATATATATAATATCATTGATAAAAACCAAATAAACAACACCAAAATAACAAAACAATCCATGTTACTTTCTTCAAATAAAAGCAACAAAAAACAACAGAACAAAAACAATGTCATCAAGGTACCTTACGAGCAACCATTTCAGGATAGTTATCTTGAAACAATGACATGATTTGATTTGACACAACCCTTAACTCACTCTTAGGCATATCCTTAAGATCAGTAACTTGAATCAAAGAATTCACACCACCAGGTTTAAACTGTAAAAGCTTGATTCCTCTCTCAAGAACTTGAACCCTCCACCTCAGAAACTTCTTCAACTTTTCATCATCACCAAAAACCCTCTCATACATTTCCTTATCTTTGAACACACCATAATGATTGTAACACACAGGATGACCCTCTCTATCAAACCCATGAGTGAAAGCTACAACACCTTCAAGCTCTTTGAATCCCAAATCTTCATCCACAACATTTTCAGCACCAAACTCTTTTCTCCAAGAAAGACACTTCACAAGCATAGTGTAAGCATCATTGACTCTAAAATCTCTAGCTCTAAGAAACTTCAACAGTAACACATCAGCTACATCATCACCTTTGATCAAACAAACACCCCACATGGAACCATTGTTGTTGATTTCATCAGAAGATAAGAGCTTTTCCTTCAACTGTTTCAATGCTTTTTTCTCTGAGGATTTGAGGTTGGAAATGAAATATGTATCTTCTTTGAAAGAAGAAGATGTGAAAGTTGCAGCTTCCATTAATGTTGTGACTATGGTTCTTTTGTTTGGTTTTGAAGGAGTTTTTCTTGGAGTTTCTAGAAATGGTGTGCTTAGGATTGACATTGAAGATGAAGAGTGATCTTCTTCCATGGATGGTGAATGAGGGATTGGAGAATGACCCAGATGAAATTTCTGCATGGAAATGGAGAATGAAGGCTGATTTTGAAATGGGGTTGTTGAAAATCAGAGAAAATTCAGAGCTTTTTTTTTCTGTGTTTTGAAGTGAAGTGAAGAGTGTGTTTAGAAGAGAGAGAGAGAGAGTAAAGAGACAAAGAAAAGAAACATAGGAAGGTGAGAAAAGACAAGACACACATGAAAAAAAATTTGTTTTTATTTTTATTTATATTTTATTATTATTAATTATCTGTATTAGACTATTAGTAGTAATTATTAGTATTAATTAATGTTAATGGTTTGAAAAAGATGGCGTGTTGTGCTAATAATGCTAATCACTTTTCTAGATGAAGTCAAGTTCAAGGTGTGAAAGCAGATTTGAAAGGGGTGAGAGAAAGTGATAGCATGTTTTATACTGTTTAAATATAGCAACTTTCACAACTGAGATTGGATATGGGTCAAGGGGAAAGAGTTAATTATTTAAAGTTTTGCAGGGATAAAAATTGGTTTTGTAAAAATGATTAATAAAAATGAGTTGATGTAAACTTATTTATATTTGGATGTTTTATGTAAAAGTGAATTCAACGATAATTTTAATGTTAAATCAATTGTAAAAGTCAGAAAGAAAGTATAAATGTTGAATTCAAGCAAAATCAATTCTACAAGTTAAATCATTTTTTATTAAAATCTTCTAAACAAATAAAATCAATTCTAAGATCCCCAAAATTATTTTGGAACCTACAAAATTGAAACCAAACACATACTTATGTTTGATTAATGAAGACATAAATTGATTTTTGAATCATTTGAAATTGGTGGTGGAAACGAAGTATATTTGCATCTACAAAGAAGCTATAAATAGCAGCTTTACTTTTTCGCAGCAAATATCAAATGTGTCGTGGCCGTAGAATAACGCATAACTAAACATACAATCGTTTCTGTCTTTAGATTATGAGTAAATATGAGGTGACAAAAGTTAGTTTTGAATTAATTAGCTCTGTGAAACTGACTTTCACTAAATGTGAGATGAAAATAAAGATATTTTTATTTGGACTTATATATTTATAAAATTGAGTTGAACAATAAATTCAAGTGTAAAATTAGGTTTTAAGTCATAAGTTACAACTCTAATTTTAAGTTAGAATTTATTCTAAGGGCAAAGCCAATTCTACTGAAAAATATTCAAAGCTGTCAAAATCAATTTAATTTTTTTACTTCTAGGATAAATTTTAGTACCTCCAATGCATTATGTGTGTGTTTGTGTAGAATTGACAAACTTTATCTTGAATAAAATTATTTTATAAAATTGATTTAAATTATAATTAAGTTGAATGTGAAGTGATTTATGTTTAGAAACGCTCACGTAAACATAATGTGAACAATAAATTTTAGTCTAAAAATCATATTTAGGGGTTTTTTTTCTTTTGAAGGAAATCATATTTAAAGTTAAAACCTATGCATCATATTTTCATAGTTTCATGTTAAAATCAATTCTAAAGACAGATAATTATACTTTTTTTAGCAGACAAATAATTATAAGTACATAACTATATTGAAAAATGTCACAATCAATTATACTCTTTTGGAATCAATTGAGCTCATCCACAAATGAAATTAAATGCACATTATGGTTTATGGAGCATACCTAGAACATGAGTTCCTTAGTAACACAAAGAAACCATTTTTGTTTTGAGTCAAAAAAGAAAAAGACAGCTTTGTTAAAAAAAGGAAGAAAGATAGGAAGCCGCTTGGTTTGGTAAAAATAATGGCAAATTCTATGATACACCCAACAATTTGAGTGTATTGATACACCAAATCATTAAATTAATAGTTAAATGTGTTATTTTTTGAAGACAAAAATCATTTTCTATCACCTATAATTATAATAACTAAATCTTATTTACCAAAAACATCGATGAAATAAAATTTAATTTTTCCGATTTTTTAGTACTCATAATAGAGAATTTTGATTATTTTTTACATTTAAATGTAAAATAAAATGATTTTTATAAACAATGAAATGATGTTTTTCTTATGAAATGATATTTTCTAAAATATAAATATCAACAAATAGCTCTTTATTTCATAAAAATTGTAGTTAATTTATAGATTTTTGAAGCAAGAGTACCGGTACACCTTAATTTGCGGGTGTACCGTAGAAGTTCCCAAAAATAATTGGTAAGTTAACTTATGCACAACAGAAAAGTTATTGAATAAATGAATATTTTATTATTAAGGTTAAATATGTTTTTGGTCTATATAAATATACAAAATTTTCGTTTTAATCCCTATAAAATTTTGATTCTACATATTTAACCCTTATTATTAAAAAATGATAAGTTGAAAAGTTTTTATTTTTTTGACAAAAGTTGAAAAGTTAGTTGTTTAACATGCAGTATTGCTTAGTGCTTAAACTATTCAACTAATTGTGTTTTTTGACATAATCAATTGTATTTCGTCGTGATAAATGGTTTAGATAAATCTCAAGAAAGGAAGAGTTTTATCTTTCATTATGATTCTATTTAACTTGAAAGATCATATTACTTTTAATTTTATGGTCGAATACAAAAAAAAATTGGTTTGACACAATAACGAAAAAAGAAAGTTAAGTTTAATTTGAAAATATTTTTTTTGTATGGCTTTACTTACGACAAATGGACAACTAGCCAAAAAAATAATTTATTTTATTTAAATTTATTATTTATTTTTACTCAGATTTTAATTTTAATTAACATTTATTTGTCCTCTCAAAAAAATTACATTTACTTTTTAGGAATCATTTTATTTACATTTATTAAAAGGTACAAGTATTGACTCTCCATCAAGGGGACCATGCCCTCAAGGGGATGGGTTTTAATTATGTGGGCAACCTTTTGCCCAAATGGTGGAAATCATCGATTTATTTAATTTTTCCCAATTTTGTATTTTGAAATTGTGACAAAATTTTATAGAAAATGTAAATTATTTGAATTTAACAAAAATATCACATGACATTGCCACACTGCCACAATAACTTTGGCAGATCTTACCATTCCATAATTAAAGGGCACACACCCTATGATTGTCGTATTTTGTGGGAACAATTTTGTCCCATAACTTGAATGGCATTATATGGCATGACTATGCATAATTTCTTTATCACCACATATCCCTTTCAAGTGAGTTTCTTTATCATGCATTGGTGTTATGATTTTAAATGTTGAAATTGGATAGTGTTTTAGTTTTGATTTTTTTTTTTATTTACACCACATAAACTTCCAATTACATCCTAAATTGACAAAAATGTCCTTAATTCTTCTCAAAATTTTCAACTATTATCATTTTTTAATTTCTCTTTCTATTCCTGTCATTCTATAATTTCTTCACATCTTCCTCTTATTTTTATCTTCATCCATCTCTCTATTCTTATGATTTTGTCACTAGTATGTCCCATTTTTAGGGATGACAACTGGACTTAGACTCAATGGATACTCGCAAAAAATACTCACAACGGATAGAGTAAAATTCCGCTTTCATGAGTTTGGGCATGGGTCCGGGTAATAGCCACAAATTTTAATGGGTATGAGCACATGTAAGGGTACTACCATGCCCAACCCCACATATACAAATTTATTTAATATCATAAATAATTTATTTATTTTTGAGGTATAATTAATTAATTTATTTAGCTATTTAAGCCTAAACCTAAACCAAAAAACTACTTAATACAATAATAGGGATATTTTGGATGTTTTTTATTTGACTAAATACTACGATTCGTATTATTTTATGAGTTAATTTTAAAAAAATCAGACCATAGTTTTATTTCAATTGTGATGTTTTTATTGTCTTTTTATAATTAAAGTGCGGGTAATGAATGCAAGTATGGACATTTAGTATCCATAGGGTGTGGGGAAGAGTACTAAAATTGTTGCACACGAGGGTACCGACACGGGTACAAATATTTTTTACAAATGAAGGTATGGAGAAGGGCACTGTAGTACCCTACCCATAGAGTACCCATTGCCATCCCTGCCCATTCTCTTTTGTGATATGCTCAGAAATGAAATGAAATCAATTAAAAGATCGTAAATCATAATGCTAGATTCTACTTCCTTGACTTCTTTTTGTGATAACATTGAAATAAAACGTAGTACAAAGAAAGTAGATGTCAATTAAAATTAATCGATCATAGAAGTAAAATAAATAATATAAATTTCCCATTCTATGTTACTATTGAAATCAATTTATTATCGACCCATTCAAAATAAATTATTTAGTCGATCATCATGCCAAGTTCTAGTTCTTTCAACAAAATAGTGATTCATTGTGAATGCAACTATCAAGAAGGTATATTTGGGTTGTCACTTGTAACCATGGGTAATTTTGGTATTGTGATTATATTTTAAATAACTCTGGGTGTAACCATATATTTATGGGGTGTTAGTAAAAAAAGTCTTTAGTTTCCGACCGTTGATGGTGGTGTTCGGAGGATGTGGTGGGCGCAACAGTGTTGAGGAGAAGGGGAGTGTTGTACCTAGAGATGCTTCAACGAACAAGTTAGTGTATGAACAAGAGTGGGGGTGAAGCATAGAGATATACATACCTTGTGAGTTTTTCAAGAGTTGTTTATATAGGTCGAGGAGACCGCGATGGAGTAATGGTGTGATAATGGGGCAGCCCTTAGGAAAATGTGCCCATGAATGTGGTAAAAAAAAAAAGGCCTTTATGAGCTGCCACGACATTATGAGGCCTCCTTGAAGCGGAGAGGATCTGAGGTGAGAAGAAGATTCTACTCACTTGGACCTATGTATAAATGGGCCTTAATTTATGACGGACTTGACTTTTGACTAGTCTAGAATACTAACTAACTAAAGGAATTGTCTTCTGTCCATAAAAAAAACACTAAAGGATTGATATTATTTTTGCCAATAATAACTTGTTCATTTAATAGTATATTCATTGCTATGTTAACATAAAATAATTAATAAGAAACCATAAAAATAAATTAATTCAAACTTGGTGATAATTCAATTAATTACTTCTTATTTGGTCAAGCAGTTAAGTCGTTAGAAATTCATCTTTTATAAAGGTAAATAAGTGGGGTGTTTGATGTTCGAACTCCACCTCAGCATATATTATGTAATGTTTCTGTCCATGTCAACTGATTTAAGTTCACGACGACTAATTCAATTAATTTCTAACAGAAGAAAAACCAATGTCCAAATAATTTTATGTAACGTTGAAAAACAAAAATTCTGATTTTTTGATAATACATGTGACACTAATTGATACACTCTTTTTTAGAACATAGTCTTCATTTGCTTTCAAGCCTCCATGTTCGTCTATCAACATTGTTTTCCTGTATGCTATGTTTGGTGGTAAAGAGAAATTGTAAAGAAAGAAATAGGTGAGAGAGAATATGAGAAGAGAGAAGGATGTGAGAAATAGTAGATTTAGAGTATCGTTTGTTGTAAGAGAAAGAAGAGAGAAATACAAGAGAAAGAAGTGTTTATTAGTTATGAAAGTACCAAAATATCCTTGATTTTGGAAAGCAACTGCCAAAAATTGGATTGTATTTATTAATTTGTTAATACCAATTCAAATAATTAATGTTTCTATTTTTACAAATGAAATTAGTATTTAAAGTAAATAGATTATTTGAATTATTTATCTTGTTTTGATTTAAAGCATTTGCCATATATATTTTTTAACGTAACATGTCTATAAATCAATAATATGAAATGCAATATGAGAGAAAGGTGGGTAATTATGGAAATGAATTGGATATCTTCATTTCTTCGCAGGTTTGAGGTGATTCAAAAAGTGAGTGGGGCCTACAGATTTTGGTCTCTCTTCAAAAATAAATTAAAGGACTAAAGCATGTATTAAGCCCACGTTATTTGACCAAATTAAGGGCTTATAGAACTCTAGACAATTTTTTTCTTCATAATGTGTTTCCATTGTTGACCTTTCATAAAAAGAGGTTACTTTGGAAACTCAGGGATTATGTGAACGGTCAACGGGGAAGGCACCGCGTTGCAAAGAAGCACGGTCTGTCTGGGTGCAAGATTTGTTTGTTTTGGTGTAAGGTTGACAATCAAGGTCTCTTTCGTCCTATAAACATACCTTATCCCAGTAACCTCCTCCTAAGGAGGTTGGTTTTCTTGTGGTTTTTTTCCTTCCCAAATTTAGTTTTACCCCATTGTAAATGTATGAATAATTATATTAATAAAATGAGATTTTGTGTATTATTTTTGTTCGTATATTTGTGGTTTTATTTGCATTTATTTTATGTATTTAGCATAAAGAATATTAAAATAAAGCAAAATGTGTAAAACTTGTAAAAGAGGTTTTCTGGATTATATAATCCGAAAATTTCTGGAAAATTAAGTATCAAGATTATATAATCTTAAGGACTTTTTTGTAATTTTGCAGGACGCGCGAGAACTTAAAGGTTGGGAAAAGTGATAATCTAAAATTAACTGATTCAATTAATTCCCTAATTTCCCTTCATTCTTTTCCATTTGTTTAAAACCCGCCAATTATCCTCGTGAACATAGCTCAGTTGGTAAGGACAATGCATAAAATATGTAAGGTCCGAGGTTCAAACCTCGACCACCACAAAAAAAAAAAACCCGCCAATTATCACAATCTATCAAATTTCATGATTTGATTGATTAAATTGCTTTTAACATTATTCCACTTCCCCCTAGAAAAATGTTATTCCACTTAAATTTACCAATTAAAATATAAAATATTACTAAAATTTAAAAACTTTTCATAAAACCCTAATATCAATTTCTGGAAAATCATTCGAGTCTTATCTCATCTCATCTCATAATATATAATACTTTAAACTTTTAATTTTATTTGAATTATATCCCAAATTCATCGTTGCGCCCTCGATCTATACTATATATAACGAAAATAACATATTTTGCCTCTTTTGAACTGACTTTTTCTCTTTCCAAAATTACCCTCAACTTTTAATACAAATAACACATATAACAAATAAATAAGAGTAAATTTAAATATTAAAAAAAAGTGTAACAAACACGATAAGAATATTTATATATATATATATCCAGTTTTTTTTCTTTATCCTTTAAAAAGTGTAACAAACTATATGAGTATATCTATACTTACTTTTTCATTATCTCAATTATACCCTTAAACAATTTTTCTATAATAAAGATTGTTTTTTTTAAGGAATATATAATAAAGATTGTTGTTAGTGCCATTAAAAAAAATTAGATTATATATTTTTTTGGTTATATTTTTGGTGTCATTGAAATAGAATCATGGTTAATTTGATTTGTTATAATTTGAAAGCAAAAAGCATTTATATTTTTACTTTTAATCAAAATCAAAATTTCATAAAAAAAATAATGATCATAATTTTCAAACGTAAACGCAATAAAAAAACGAAAAGACGGACACATGAGTGCCTTTCTTTTCGCTAGTATTTTAATAAAAATGATACTTTGAAAGATTTATGTTTTGAAAAGGGCTTTGAAGGATTTATGTTTAATACAATAGGTTGATGGTACGATCATATATGTTTCATTAATTTAATAGTTTTTAAAATATGGGAACTAAAATCGATAAAAAAAATTAGAGGACCGAATTGCACATAGGTCAAATTATATGGACCAATCTCCGTGAGTTTGATTTAGTTGGTATGGATAATGCATAAAATATACAAAGTCTCGGGTTCGAATCCCGGACACCACAAAAAAAACTATATGGACCAAAAATGTAATTAACTTTTTATCCTCCAATTGATTACAAAACACAAATAGAATAGTCCTAATATCAAAAAATAAAAATAAAAATAGAAGTCTCAGATTTTTTAGAGAAAAAAAAATAGCCTCTAAGATTTTTCCTATGATTTATTTTGTTCAGCATAATAATAACTAAAATATTCAAAAGAAATCTTATAAAATATATTTAAATACATTATTTTGCAATTTTTTTTGAAAAGGATCATTTTGCAATTTAATATATCTATAGCATCAAAATTGACCGTCTTTACAAATTTCGAGCGGACATCACAATATGGATTCTGGTATAGGAGAACTTGATATGAGAAATATAAGTAGGAAATATCTTAATTTTTATACGGAAAAGGAGATCTTTCTCTTACAATTGATTTTTTTTAACAAACTATTATAATTAAATTTGAAATCTATTAGATCTATTTGCGAAAAAAATCTATTAGAAGGAATATTAAATTTCAACAGGATCCAAAATCCAAATCCATAAAAATATATACTTTTGTTTTTTTTCTTAGGGGATATACTTCTTTTTTTGTAGAGGATCAAAATATATATACCCATATATTGTTTTTTGTGGTTATATACTTGAGCCTCAAGGAACAATCAACCTATAAGACTGACAAGATATTCTTCTTACAGTCAACTTTATTTAATGGTATAATTGAGCCTTAAGAACGATCAAGATATAAGACTTCAAATTGCATCGTAGAATTAACCAAAACTCAAACCTAGCCACATTCAACATGACACAACCACAAACCTTCATCTGTGAGGATATTGCGAATGAAATATTCTTACGGCTTCCATTGAAATCCCTTCTTCGATTCCAATGCTTGTCCAAGTCTTTTGAATCCTTAATCTCAAATCAAACTTTTGTGAAATCCCACCTTCAAAGGTCACAAAAAAATACCAACCTTCTATTCAATTTCCCTGATTACTATAGATCCTTTTCTATGGTCAATGATAAATCATTATCCACAATTGTGGAAGATTTTGATTTTGGTTCCAAATTGAAATCAAAGTATAAGGTTGTTGGTTCTTGTAACGGTTTGGTTTGTTTAATTGCTGAAGATTATTTCAAGCATCGTACAAAATATTTAGTTTGTTTATGGAACCCTTTAACCAAGTCATTATCCTATAAACCAAGTGTTTTAGTCCATTCTAGGTCATGGGGTCCCTCTTGTTCTATGTTTGGGTTTGGTTACGATAGCTCATCAGACACTTACAAGGTGGTAGTTGTGAATGTCAATACTTCCAACAATTATGAATCATTAGAATATGAGGTAAATGTTTACAACAAACATGACAATTGTTGGAGAAAGATTCAAAATTTTCCCGGTTCCAACACTGTAACGAGAAATCTTGGAATGTATTTGAATGGTACTATTAATTGGTTAGCAACTTCAAAACTTGATTGGGATTGGATCAATCTTCTTTATATTGTTTCACTTGATCTTGGGAATGAAACATATAAACAATTGTCTCTGCCTTCTTGTTTTGATCAAGCCCACCGTTATGGTCATTGTCGAGCTAAGCCAAGTCTTGGGATTTTGAAAGATCGTTTGTGTTTCTCTTACGATGATGTCGAAAGAACTCAATTTGTTTTATGGCAAATGAATGAGTATGGGGTTGAAAGTTCTTGGACTCAATTGTTGAAACTTAGTTATCAAGCTCTTCAAGTTGATTGTTAAGAGTCTCACATCGGATAGGACATGACCTGACAATGTGTTTATAAGTGGAGGCAATCCTCACCTCACAAGCCGGTTTTGTGGGGTTGTGTTAGGCCCAACCACGATTTCTAAGATGGTATCAGAGCCTCTCCAACATCCATTGAGCCACCTACTATTAGGTTTCCGCTATTGGGCCACCCACCATTTATGTCCACGAACCAAGCCCAATAGTGCTGGTCGTGAGGGGGTGTGTTAAGAGTCCCACATCGGATAGGACATGGCCTGACAATGTGTTTATAAATGGGGGCAATCCTCACCTCACAAGCCGGTTTTGTGGGTTTGTGTTAGGCCCAACCATGATTTCTAAGATTGATCAAGAATGCATTTTACCACCATTGGGCACTTTTAAAAATGATTATTTGCTCCTTATTGAATCGGTGGAAGGAAGATTGCAAGCAACAATTTTGCATAAACAAGAAGCCAATATTGAAATTCCCATGAATAAGCTTTGGCTCTATACTAAGGATTATGTACCAAGTTTAGTTGCACCATAGGAAATTAGTTTTTATTTTTGCTGGGCGAGACATAGAGGTGAGTTTATAGATTTACTTTTTTATAATCATATATATTTCTTAGGAGAAATTATCATGTTTGATTTCTTATTTGGTCTAGTATTTTATATTCTATAAACATGAAGTGATTGATGTTTTTAATATATAAATTAATTTCAGTATATCAGTTGTTATGTTAATATTGGGTTTGAATTCATGTGTTTTTATTTTTATTTTTTATGCTTAAACGATGGTATTACCTTTGGTCGGTTCTGTTTTGATCTGATCAAATACAAATAAAATTTGTATTTGAGTAGCCATACAAGTGGGTTGGACACCACATCTTATCCAACAACTTTAAGGCAACATGTAGATTGTAGATAGATTCTTTGATTTATACGTTGCTCAACATTTATTTTTTTATTCAATGTAAGACTTCTAACTAACACTTAAACACCAACAAATTTTATTTTCCACTTATGTTTTGTAAAGTTTTATGATAATTGTTTTCCTTTTCTTTTGTACCACCTAGCAAATGAAGCAAGCAACTGATGAAAGAGTATATATTAATATAATTGAGGCAATAAATATCGCAGTAAGGTTAAAGTTTCATTTAATGTTTTCATTTTATTCCCATCATCAACAAGCTGAACATAGAAAATAAAAATGTTTACATAAGAAACAGATTTGAAGTTGCTATTCTGAATCTGAAGCATTAAAAAGTCAAGAATGTTCATATGATTCTTGAGGAAAATCCTATAGGAATTTTGCATGTGCGCACATCCCTCACAGTAGCTTCATAATCTATAACAAAATTCATTTCAAATTACTCTCTTTCAGGTTCAACTCTGTTCTCACTGTCTCATATTATCATAACATGCATTTTAAGCCATGGATAGGGACTAATAACCAAGTTTCATTGTTTTCTGGTAAATACCAAAGTTTTATCACTTGAGTGTGTCCAAACATCTTTTCTCACGGCTTCATGGTAGGAGAGTCTATGGGACTTCGTCAGTAAACTAGCTGTTGATACATGAACTGATCATTCTGTATAAAACCACAGTGCATATTGTTTTCTTTCCAGCAGTGTCACATCCCTCACGGTAGCTTAAAATTCTATCTTCTAATATAGTTCATGTGTACATGATCAAGTCAAATTAAAATTTATTCTATATCGACATGGATACCTAATCAATTTATCAGAAGTCGATATGAGTCTCAAATCAAGATGAATACCTTACAAAAGAAATGTCAATATTAGACTCAGGTTGAACTTATAGCTAATCAAGTCAAATCCCTTACTTATAAATGTTAACCCGTCTCGCTATACTTAACCTAATTTTAACTTAATTTTTCCCTCCACACTTTTGCATTTAATGTTTATCTATCAAGTAAAATCAAATTATGTTCCTAATTATATGTTATTTTTTTGGAAAGGAATAACCGTTAACCCGTCTCGCTATACTTAACCTATTATGTTGCATTACGGTGTCAAGGACGATGTCATGGAAATATTATGTTATGGTACAGTACCAACGTCTATGCTTCTTAATATTATAAAATACTATAAGACAATCATGACATTCATCTAAATTATTTTGTTACCTATTACCGTCAAATATCACCTTCGATATGACCTGTGCATTAACACGGGTCGATGGTCTAGTTAAAAGTAAATATGAGACTGAGATTAACACAAACAACTTACCGAATAGTTTTGAACAACATTTTTTTTAAAACTAGTTTTGAACTTTTTTTTTTTTAGGGAAACATTATTCATTATTATTAAGTGCAAATGCGGGAGTTACCGCAGGAGTACTGGCGGGAGAGAACGTTGAAGGAGATAGCAAATGCGGTTGGTACTCCTATTGACATTGATGGTCCGACAAGAAACCGTACGTTCGGTCACTATGCTAGGATTTTAGTGGACATTGATCTTTCAAAGAAAGCATATTATGAAATTCTGGTTGAGAGAGAGGGGTTCGCTTTTAAGGTGGAAGTTCAGTATGAGAGAAGACCTTTGTTTTGCCATCACTGTTATTCTATTGGTCACAATGTTTCAACTTGTCGTTGGATACACCCACAAGCAGCTAAGGACAAGAATGATCGTGGGAAACAACTAATTGTGGGTGAAGAAGCACCTCCTAAACAAACACGACAACAACATGGTGGAGGGGCTTCAACTTCGGCCAATGGAGGTACTTGGACTTGGATCCCGGTACCTATTACTTCTACAGTCACTACTACTCAAAGGGTTTCAGTCCCTTCATAATTGGCAACAAGTTCTCAGTCGATTCTGGTTCCGACTCCATCCCCTGCTTTGACGTTTACTACACAGATGGTGCCAGTCTCTGTTGTTTCTTCAGCTTTGGATACCTCTCAGACAGATGTTCCTGGTTTCCAAACACAGATAGTTTCTATTCCTTCTGTGTCGGTTTTAGACGTTTCTTCGAACTCTTTCAGCTTTCCACTCCATAATGTTTTTGACCGCATTTCTCCTGATGTGTTGCCATTGCCTAGACCTGTGTTGGAGGTTGTTTCCCATGTAGCGCACGCTGACGTGCACCTCGTAGAAGTGATGAGGTCGCATCAGACATCTCGGGAGGAGTTGGCAATCCCCATGGTTATTGATGCCACTGATTCGCTTTTGGATGGTGTGGAACATAATCATGTGAGCCCGTGGGAGCTGGTGGAGAGTCCCAAGGATGCTCATGAGAGTGTTCCACACTCATCCCCGGTTGAGCATGATGACATGAATGAGGTGTCTGTTGAAATACAATTTTAACATTTAAAAAGACTCAGAAACTACATTAGAGACTCCACGGTACTCGGCTTCAACACTGGATCAAGACAACGTTAATTGTCATTTCGCAAATTATCCCTAAAAAGACACAATATCCAGATGTGGACTTTTTGGTATCAAGACATCCACCCCAATCGGCATCGATAAATGTAGTGATTTTATCAATGAAGGAAGGACAAAGAGATGTAGACCAAGTGTTAGAGTGTCATTAATATAGTGAATGATTTGCTTCAAAGCCTACATATGTTGTGTTTGTTGGTCACCCATGGAAAAGACACACTTATCAAATATTGTAAAACTCCAGGAAGACTGCAATGTTCATTTGGTCTTGTAAGATGGATTAAGAATAATGTCATCAACATAAAAGAAGGATATAAATTGTGTCTTCACCGCGGTGGTAAATGAATAAGGAGTGATTTAAGATACTATACAAAAGCCCAAAGAAACTACAAAATAAGTAAAATGTCGGTGCCATGCACAAGGTGCTTATTTGTGGCCATAAAATGATTTATTTAGGAGGCATACATGATTAGGATGTTTATGGTTGCAAAAACCTGGAGGTTGATACATATACACAGTTTCCAAAAGATTACCATGTTGAAATACAATTTTAACATCTAATTGATGAAGAGACCGTGATTTTAATAAAGATACACTAAATATCGTTTAAATAGTAGCCAATTTAATGACCGGACTAAAATTATCATCACAATCAACACAAGTTTGTTGACATGCACCATCACATACTGACTGAGATTTATAAGTTCATAAAAACCGTCTGATTTTTTCTTATGCCTGAAAATTCATAAACATCAAATAATTTTAGCATAAGATAGACACAACAATAATGTAATGTATTAATGGGATTAGTAGGTAAGAGTGAATTTTAAGGTTAGGAGGAGGTGTGAGGATTAAAGAGTTTTTGAGGTTTACAAATTATGTGTTGTGCTCGAGTGGTAATTTGAGGAGAATGTGGTGGATTAACTACAAAATTGAGTTGTTGTAGGTTTGGAATTTTTGTAGAGATTTGGTGAGAAGTAGACTAGTTTGAGGTAGTTAAAGGTGTTGGTAGGATTTTGTTTGGTGTTGTCGGTGTGTGAGGAATTGTCCCGAGAAGGAGTATTGTTGGTCGGGGCATAGTGAATTCTGGTTGAGTAGGAGAATCGTATCAAAGTTCTTAGAATCAGATCAATCTTCATCTGGAAACCATAATTCGATTCAAGCTTTTTTATGTGCTATTTTGAATCAAGTCATTCCTCATCTGGAAATTGCTTGAATATATTCAATATTCTTGACCTTTGTGTAAATCTTCATAGCATGCAGATTTCCAGTCTTCCACTAATTAAATCGATTCATGCTTTGTCTGATTCGATTCAAGCTCGTATTTTTAGTGTTATTTTGAGGCAAACTTCTTCTTTTCACTCACACCTATATATACCTGATTCATTCATTTTCTAAAACATAGAATAATTATCCGAACACACTCTAAAGTCTCCGACCTCTCTTTTTCTTCAACCTTCTTTAGATTAAACACTTTCTATAAGAACTCTTTTAGGATTTGAGAACTTGATTGTTAGGGTGTTGTAGGACTTGTAAGTTTGGTTCTTTCAAGGATATTGGTGGTTGATCAAGGATCTAAAGAAAAAGGAGGTGCTTTTCACCTCCAAAGGTATTTGTGGGGGTTGTTTCTCAACTATTCAAGGTTGAAGGAGATCGAAGCGGAGGCATAGAAAGGATGATTTCTCATAGCAGAAGATCGAAGGATTGCATGCAAGCTTGATGTTCAAAGACTTTGTGTATTGCCCAATTTTAAAAGAGCTTGAAGATTGGATTGGTAGTGTGATTGCTTAGCATAGAAGATTAGGAAATCAAATGAATCTTTGTAATCATACTCTAGTAAACAGTTTCAACAACATAGTGAAAGACCGTAAAAGAGGCTTTTTCTTCTACGAAGAGATGATGTACCCTTAGCGAGGACGAAAAATGGGGAACCTCTATAATTCATGTGTTCTTATTTCCCTTATCCTTTACTTTCAGCACTTTAATCTTGGTACATGAAGTTATTGAATGAATTGATTGTGATTTGATTGTGATCGATAATTTTGTTTTAACCTAATCTCAATTTTGTTGATAGAGATTTATAAACACTCAATTCATTCGCAATTCAACTTGAAAATTAACTTGTCAATAATTCATTCATATATCAAGCTGTTAATTTCTTAGATAGTGTGATTTTGTTATTTATTGTTTTAGTTTGAGATATTTATCGTTTCGTGTATTAAATTCTGATTAATCTAATATAATTCTTTTTTTTTTAACAATCAATATAATTCATTATTTGAATTCCTTTTTCCTTTTTTGAAAGAATTATTTGAATTCCTTATTCATATTGAATTGACATTGTCACGTTGATTTGTTCATATCATCTGAATTGTGGGCCTAAATTCAATAGTCGTACTTATTTTTAAATATTTTCAAAATTATGCTTTTGCAAACGTTTTAACCGAAATAAGCTATGAAAATTGATTTTCTGCATTTCAAAATTGCTCACTCCCTTAACTCAACTAGAGTTAACCCACACTCAACATTTTTAAGATTGGTTGAACCGACTTAAAAAGTGATTGAACTGATTTTAAAAGTGTCAGTGGAAGTTAACTCTAGGTGAAAAATGACGAGCGGGAATTAACTCTAGCTGAGTTTAGGAAATAAGCAATTTTGAAAGGGAGAAGAGTAATTTTCATAAGCTATTTACTCCCCTCTAGATTCCTTGTGTAATCGTCATATCCACCAACAGGAAACAAAAATGTAGTGCTTATATCCAAAATATCAGGACTAGAGGACGAGGGGGTATTTAAATTTGAAAAAGGAAATGCATTTCCAACAAAGATCACTTTGTCTTGTATTAGCAGATAACATTAAGCTCTCTTATATGAGAAACTCCAATGTGAAGTCATAGACCATATCAAAGTCCTTGAATAGCTCCAAGTATGCCATATCAACATAACATATGTGGCTCTCTTATATGAGATGGATGACGTTTTATATGACATGTTCCATATGTTGCATATCAATATCAAATTCACCTTAATGACGTTTTATATGCAACGTATGGGACATGTTATCTAATGTCATTGTCATCTCCTCATCCGAAAGATGGATGTTGATGTCATAAAGTGTCATCTCTCATAACACGAAGACAAGAAGCCATGACCAATTAGGGCGTAGCTCATGATCAATTAGGATGTTCCTTCATATTTCATTTTATTAAAATAGTATAAACAAATTTTTATAATTAATACTATAAAATATTCAGTTTTTAGTTTAAAGACGTTTTTTCAAAGGAGTTAAAAGACTTTTATCAACTAATTTTTCAGTCTCATTGTTGGATTGATATTTACCTTATATGCCTTTTATTAGATGAATAAACTTTATTTTTTATTTGCAACCTTTAAATGTATTTTCTGCTTATGTTAAGTGTTATCTATAATTAGTTATCAAATAACGCGATAAAGAAAGATAATTGAGACATTAAAGATAGCAGTGAAGGATAAAGTTCAGTTAATGTTTTCATTTTGAGGATATAGCTGTGCAAACAGATTTTTTCAAGACTCTTCCATTTTCCAAGAGTGGCATGTTTTGTCTTTGTCAGTAACATGATGTACATAGAAACATACATGAAGTTCAGCTTCTGCAGAAAATAAAAATATTTACACAGGCAAACAGATTTGAAGTTAAAAAGTTAAGAATGTTAAATAGATGTATCTGAATTTGGTTTAAAAGTCCTGATCAGACTATGCATTGTTATGCTGCCAATAACTCACAGCATCCGGTTAATGTTAGATAGTTTCTTTTTCCTTTCTCTCTTTTGCTTCCTTTCAACACTATCATGATGGTTAATGTTTCCAGTTTTCCACCATCACCATGAGTCAACAACAACCTGTTTGTTTTTCCAGTCGAATAAACAACACTACAGTTTGTAGCTTCTTCAAATTCATGGTGAAAGAACTCAAAATCATGCAATCAAAGTGATTGGCCGCAGTTCTAAAAACACACTAATATGATACAACTAGAGATAGCTTCTGCAGTGTCAATGCATTGAGTGATGAGACACAACAAATTGGCTTCTTGCTGCAGTTCCAAACAGACACGATAATTGTGGCTAGTTATCAGGATGTGATTGATGGGTTGAGCTTGGTGTTGGCGTAGAAGATTTCATCTCATGGCTTAAAAGTTAAAGATTCAATGGGCTTTTGTCAGAAACTAGTTGTTGATACATGCACAGCTCATTCTGTATAAAACCACAGTGCATGTTTTGATTCCAGCACAGCGTCACATCCCTCATAGTAGCTTCATAATTTTTAACAAAATTTATCTCAAACTTACTCTCTTTCAACTCTGTTTCTAATGCCACATTTTATCATAACATGCATTATCAGCCATGGACAGGGATATTTAACCCAGCTCCGTTGTTATCATCTGATAAAATCCAATGGTTTACCACTTGAAGTACAAACATAATTCCATGTTCTTCTATTCTGACTAACTTTATTATTCATGTCAACACCCTCAGTTGACAAGGTTGGATCTTCAAATGGAGTGTGCTTCGTCACTTTGCTTTGTAACTTGTGAAGAATCCTCCATGTCACACAATCAGGGGCCACTCCATTCTTATTCATCTCTCTAACAATCTGGTAAGCTTCTCTTTTCGAACCTAGATTGCAAGCACAATTGATCAGAATATTATAGCTATATATATTTGGAGAGACACCAGAATCTACCAATTCGTACAAGAAATGACAAGCCTCATTAAATTTTCCAGGGCGACAAAGACCTTTCAAAATGGCCGCATAAACAAAATTATCATGGATCCCTGAAGGCCATATAACACTCTGCCAAAAACTCTTCGCCTCTTCTATTTGATCACATTCACATAAACCTTCTACTATAACTGTATAAGTGGTACTATCTGGAGTAATGCCCTCACCCGCCATGCTATCTAAAACCCCGAACGCGTCATTCGGTTTCTTTAGTTTGTACAAACCTTTAATAAGAACATTATACGTTACAACACCAGGCTTCAAACCATTTTCAGGCATCACTCTATCGAAAAGATCAAGAGCTTCACTGATTTTCTCAACATCCAATAGACCAGAAATCAATGTAGTGAAGGTCACCACATCAGGTGCACAAAATTTACCCAATAACATGTCATTCAATACTTTTAAAGCTTCATCAACCCTCCCCATCTTGCAAAAACCATTGATAACTGTGTTGAGGGTAATCACATCGGTCTGACAATGGCTCTCAAGCATAAACACAAGCACATTTAAAAGCTCTGTTGGATTGTTCACAAGACAAAGAGCTCTCAAGTAGATGTTGTAAATCCTAGTCTTGTCAACACCTTCCTTATACGACATGAGTTTAAGAACTTCCCTTGCCTTGTCCACGTCAAATACACGACATAGAGCTTCCACCAATACCTTATAAGTATGCTCGCACAGCGAGAAACCAAATTCAGCTCCTTCCTCTAACAACTGATAACCTCGCATACAATCACCATCCTTGCTTAGTCCATGTATGATATAATTATACGACGCGTCACTTGGAACAAACCCTCTCTTCCTCATCAAATAAACAATCCTCGCCGCTCCATGATACCTTCCAACTTTGCAGAACGAATCAATCATCTGCCCATAAACAACCTCCTCCGACAAACTACTATCACACGGTAACTCTTCCGCAATCTCAAAAACTTCATTAAAAAACCCTTCTTTACATAAAGAATCAATCAAATTAGCAAAAGCAGCAACCTTCACACCTAATTCATCTTCCACTTTCATCCTCTCCCACAACTTACACATCAACTCTCTCCCACTTTCCAAATCCCTTTCCCTTAGAAACCCGCGAATTAAAACACTATAAGTCATCGAATTCGGCTCCAAACCACTCTCAAGCATTTCATCAAACACCTTCATTGCATCCCTTATTCCACCAACTGAACAATACCCATTAATCAAAGTGGTATAAGAAACAACATTAACACAATGCCCACGATTCTTCATATCGAAAAACAATCTATGAGCATCAAACGGTCGATGAATGAAGCAAAACTGGTCCATCAAACGATTGTAATTAACCAAAGAAGGAACAAAACCAGGTTTGATTTGGATCAATGATTTAACGAGAGACCATGTTTGAAATGGGGTTTTGGAATGGAGTAACTTAGCGAGGAGAAGGTTGCAGGTTCGATGGTCGGGGATTGAACCGGAGGAGAGGAAGAGAGAGAAACGTTGATGGGCTTCTTCGAAACGGTTGGAGTTGCAGAGAGAGTGGAGAATGGTGGAAATTGTGTGTTGTGAGGGTTGAAATGAGAGGGATGAGAATTGAAGAATGAAGGGTTTGGGTTTGTGAGGAAGAATGAGAAATGTGAGTGATTTCTTCCATTGACAACAAAAGCTTGTTTGCATGGTCACACAATGAAGACAACCTCGATATCACATGTTTTGTGTTGTCTCTTAATGTACTTTGAGTCTCCGTAGTAGTTATGAAGACTCATCCTGAATAGACACCGGACACGATATGACAGCGACACACTGACGTCGTCATTAATTTGATAAAATCTTATAACCAAGCACTGACATAGGTCACGTCTAATTCGAGTATCCGTGCTTCATAGATTGTCTCTTCATAATATGCACTTGGTTAAAATAGTATGACAATAAGTAAATATTTATAAGGAAAATACATAGGAAAAAAAATGTGATGGGGGGATTCTCCTTTCTTCTTCTTCTTCTCTCATTCTCAAACCCTAGTTGTCACCCCTTTCTTCTTCTTCAGGGGCGATTTAGGGTCAATTTTGACCAAAAATCACCTCTCCGACTTGTTTTTCCTTATATCCTAATTAAAGAAGTGATTTTACACATTTCCTGTTTTCTTTCGTTTGTTTTTGTGATTTCGTCGTCTCTGAACGAATCTGTTGGTTTTGATTTCCTGTTTTTGTACGGTGTGTTTTTTATTTCCTGTCTTAGTGCGGTGTTTATTTGATTCAGGTTGAAAGATTAGCTTTGAGCAAGTGCAGATCCGATCAATGATAATGACTTTGGTGTCGTCAACGTTGCAGATCTGGGGACATGAATATTCCGGAGACTTTAATATAGTCATATTTGTCATATTTGTAGGCATAGGTACTTTGCAGTTTTATGCTATTAACATGGATGTTGTGAGTTTGTTCACAGATTCATCCTTTTTGTTTTTAGCGAATTTGGATTTGTATTATATCGATGTACTCCATCAATTTGAATGAATGAATATCGTTTATTTTTGTAAAAAAAAAAGAAGTAAATACTTATAAGGAATAATATGACAATAGGTAAGTATATTGCGGGACTAATATGACAATATTAACGAAGCATTTTAACATTAGAGATTCTTTTGACAAACGTAGTGCATAATCAAAGACTATTTTGAAATTTCGATACATTGAGGGACTATTGTGGTTATTCGTTACACATATGTACTACGTTTGAATCACTTTGGCATCTTAGTACATGCCATATAATGTTAGTATTTTCTTTCTATTGCTAGGATTCGAACCATGGATTCTTTAACTCTTAAAACTCATTTAACACCTTAACTGAATCAAGTGAGCTATCATCATCCCCAATGTTGTAACATGAATATGTGCATATTGATGATTGGTGAGAATGAAAAATCATGGTGAACCATAGTGATTTTATGACACTACAACTTTTGTCTAAATCACAACAGTTCAACATTATTTGCTTAACAAAAATATTATTTTGAAAACCTTAAGTTTTCGGGACAAAGTAAGTTTATTTTGTCCCTCCACTCTTTCTTTTCATTTTTTTTTAATATTTTTTTGTCCATCTCAGTATGGATGCCAGACTTAAATTTACATAGAACTCATACAGTGTGCATAAAAAAAAATCTTTTATAGTTGTTAAAATATCATCACTCTTTGTTTAATTTCGTCAGCCACCTCTCATCCGAATATGCATAATGAATGACTCAATAAATTGTATTTTTTTTACTTGTGAGAATATTTTCAATTAGGTAATGAGAAAAAAGCATAAGAGAGAGTAATATAATAAATTAGTTTCGGTATTATTCGTATTCTCATTCATGTCAACCAAAATACACCATATATATATATGAAAACATACATAGATAGAGATGGGTTCAGCAGGAAAAACACAACTCCATCTCTTCTATAGCTTCCTTAATTCGATGTAAGGATTGATGGAGAGTGGTGGAATGTAATGGAATGGAGTGGGATGGAGCCACATTCCATTGTTTGGTTTTGTAAAAAAAGAATGGTATGGAATGGAATGTGATGGAACCTATTCCATCCAATACCACCAATTTAACCAATTTTTCATTCCCCCCAATTTGGAGTGTATTCAATGGAATGAAACACATCAATAATACAATTACAATTTCGTCCCTATATTTTCTATTTCATTTCATGTCCCACGTTCCCTCTTTTTTCTTTTTCTCTTCAATTCCTTCTTGCTCTCATCTTCTATCTCTACTGCTCGTGTTTCCTACACTACAACAATGTAACCCAATTTTTTTTAGACTTCTTGTGCTTTTAACGACCAATAATTTATTACTTTTTGCTTTCCTTGTCTCTGAGTGTTGGTTTGCACTTTACCCATACTACCATTTACTAATTTTTCCTGGTAGTTGAAATTTGAAATATCAGAACTCGAATAGTAAGGCATGACTCAACCGTGAGCAAAACACAATGAAAAAGTTAGAAACCGTATGAAAAACGATTATTGCATGAAAAAATTTCTTTTATTATAATTTATTAGTTAAGTAATATATTAAAAGAGTATACAAGGAAAATTAAAGAGTTGGCAATGATTTTTAAAATAAAGGGTACAAATGGAATAAAAATGTTATAATTCATTCTATTCCGTTGCATTCTATCATAAAGTATTCAAACAATGGAATAAAATATTTGTTATGTTCCATTCCATTCCGTTCCGCTCCATTCCATTCCGCTCCGTTAGTTTTGAGTTATCCAAACAGAGCCTAAGTAAAATGCTTATTAAGACCTCAAAAGAAGAAAAACCAATCAATAGACAGCAAAATAATTATCTCCTATGTATAGTATCATAGCATAGCATAGCATCAATTAATAATGTAACACATAAATATTGTACTCAACTATAGCATCATATGTCTTGGATGAAAACCAATGAGTTCTAAGTTGAGCATATCCTCTAGCAAATCGAAAAAGACCACTGCCACCAATTATAGGCATTTCCCTAACCTTATCATAAACAGGATTCCTCCCCAAAATAGTGATGGTGCTACCATTATACTTTCCTTCAATGATAGCAAAATTCATAGCCATGATAAGGTCTACCTCACTTTGTGATGTTGAGGCATAGAACCCTTGTGCTTTTCCAACCAATTTGGAACTCAATTGAGGTCCTAAGGTTAAAGGGTTCTCAATCATGTTAACTAAACCAAAGGCAGTGGTTGAGTTTTTCAAAGGCGGTAGAACAATTGGTATTGAAGAAGGGTTGTTTCCACTAACTATGTCATGCCAATAGAATTTTAAATGGCTTAACCTCTCTTGTTTATTCTCCAAATTTAATTCTTTGAGGTCTAATGAACGTACGAAATTTGTATTGTCTTGTTTTGCTTTGATTAAAGATGTAAAGGGAGTGGTGAAGAGGAGAAAGAGGATGGAGAATTGGATGAACATTTTGGTTGTGGAGGAATGTGATTTTAGTGTTGAAGCTTAAGGTATTTTAACATTGAAATAAACATACAATGATTTATGATGAATGGAAGGTACGAAATCAAATGAAAATATCATAAGGAGTGGGTGCCGTGTAAAATCATTCATAGGTTAGAAATAGCTTTTATGTGACATGTATGCTTTTGCTATTACTTTTTAGGTAAGATGTTCATTCTTATCATATTGGACAATGGAATCCTCTCCCAAGTCTTACTTATAATGGTAAGTATATTTTTTTTTTAAATTTTGAAAGGTTTTAATTAAGGTGTGTATCTTTCAAGCTTCAACGTGCTTTTCTCTATTTTTCTTACAAAATTAGAGTGTGGCTCAAAAGCAAAATTTATTCGGACCGACTTTAGTGTGTCTTTATTCAGACTGACTTTGAGACATGAAAAAGAGAAAAATTTATCTAAATAGGTTAATAATAACTGAAATTCTACGGTACACTCGTAAATTGAGGTGTACCGGTACTTCTGTTTCATAAATTTATAAATTAACGATCAATTCTATGAAATAAATAGTTATTTGTCGGCATTTATATTTTCGAAAATATCATTTCATAAGAAAAACACATCATTCATTGATTATAAGAATCATAGTAAAAATTTTACGTATAAAATAATCAAAGTTCTCTATTATAAGCGATTAAAATTCAATTTTATTTCGTTGACGCTTTTGGTGAATAAGATTTAATTATTATAAATATAAATGATAAAAAAAATATTTTTCTTCAAAAAAAACAACTCATTTAACTATAAATTAAAGGATTTGGTGTATCGGTGCACTCAATTATGTTGGGTGTACGGCAGAATTTGCCATTTTGGGATCGTCTGGAGGAGGTATTCTTCTATGGTCACAAGACCAAATCAATAGTGTTTGGACACACACACAAAAAGATTATTATCAAAATATTAAATCATTATTTTATCAATTTTCTCTTTATTATTAAAATAATATTTTTTTATGTGTGTGTGATCAAACACTATTTATGTGTAGAGAAATGATATTTGTACAACCATTTTTTAACAACTTTTTGACAACTTTCTCTCTCATACTCACAAGATGTTATTATTTTCTCTCTTCCTTTTTCTCTCTCCATTATTTTTGACCAATTAAAAAAGAGAAAAACAGAGTTATCTTCAAAGTTATCATTAAATAGATGTACAAATATCATTACTCTTATTTGTAGTAGAATTCCTCCGTCTAGAGTGATGTGAAGAGGTTGTCAAAGACCCTCTCAGACTACTTTAGTGTGTCTTTTTCAATTAATTGCCAAAAAGATAGGGAGACAAGGCACGTTCATGAGGGGTTGGAAGTTTTCATTCCTACTCCCATTCCACTATAAAGAGATGGACGTGGCAGAAATACTGTTCATGATCAAAGAAATGTTACCATTGAAAACCCAAAATAGTGGAGAATATCAGGAAATTCCAAAATTGAAATGATAAACGAGAAATGTTTATTTCCTCAAAAAACGAAAAATGTTTATTATATAAATATCAAATAGAAATAATAAATAGAAAATGTTGTACTTTTTCATAAATTAAAACGTTAAAATTTATCATACTTTCGGGGAAAGAATGAACTAGATAACAACATATTGTAA
>Ga0228710_1002009_pt1 | contig 31541 bp, 25 predicted proteins | sample MedpolnodulmetaG_FD_177995 | JGI IMG/M metagenome (GOLD analysis project Ga0228710, IMG submission 177995) | Root nodule microbial communities from Medicago polymorpha collected in Santa Monica, California, United States - pink nodules | ecosystem: Host-associated > Plants > Roots > Nodule...
CATTTGTATATTTTTTTTTTTTTTTTATACAAAGTTCCCCAAAAAACAAATCAATATTTACTCTAAAGACAATTGTTTTTCCTTCAATGCAAGTTTGCTTTCTTTGTAATCTACCACCTCTTTCAAAGAGGGCAGACAAATTAAGTGTCCAAGAGAGGAGAGGTCATTTTCTAGTTTGGGATTCAACTATAGAAAATGTTCTGAATCATTATCTTGTTAGAATGGAATTTTCACACTAGCTAACAAGGCTGCCAATGACATAATTTTTTCATTTTCTCAAATTCTATCAAATGGTTCTTTTTTTAATAATCGTATCATGAAATTTCTAAATACAACATTAATTAGATGCTTTTTTTTATTCCTACGAGATTCAAACTTTACGATCCTTTCAATCAGTGGCGAAGTTAAGATTATTATAAAACCTGGGTAAAAAAAATTGCAAGCAAATAATCAAAAAACCTAAAAAAAATTGCTCAATTTATAGGGGTTTATATAAAAAATTCAGAAGGATTTACATAAGAAATTGCAAAAAATTTGGGTCAGAGTCCGGACAACTGTCCAGGCTAGCCGGGCCTTGAAATTGCCCCTGCTTTCAATGTTTAGTTTGAAAATTTTACCCTATACCCCAACACATATACTTTCACCCCCACAAATATTCAAAAATTCCAATTTTACCCATTTTGCTATTTAACCATTTTATACATTAATTTTTCACCCTCACTTTCAACAATTCCAAATTCAACATGAATTCACCCCTACAAGATATTCTTTCAGTTGTATTTCCAATATTACGTTTTCTACAAAATTTCAGAATACTCATATTTATGAATACGTAAAGCTTTACAAATCCAGTGTTGTTTTTACAATATCAAAATGAATAACAAGTGATTTTCAATCAAAAAACTATAATTTCCTTACGTCCACGTGCACTTCATTTGTAATCAATTAGCATTCATTGAAACCTTTGTCATGGAATTGAAAATTGAAACTCAAAACTTTTGCCTTGGAAAATCGAAACATTTCTGTCATGTTTGGCATAGAAGGGTTCGATAATGCACGTGTTAGGGGTGAACGTTTTTTTCTCAAAAAGGTTGGGGGTGAACTAGATCAACAAAAAAAAAAGATAGGGGGTGAACAAATAATAGGGTAGATTAGGTATTTTAAGTCAAATGTTGGGGTCAAAGTATAAATGTAGGGGTGTGGGGTAAAACTTCCGTTTAGTTTTGAGTCTTTGTGTACATATGTAGCTTAGGGCAAAGTTATGGTGCATAAGGAAATCCTTATGCACCGTGCATAAACACTTCACAACCATCAGATCTAGTGCACACGTGTAATAATCCTAGACTTCTCAAACCACACCAAATCAAATTTCATTTGCTTCAAACATTTCTCTCACTAAAACATAAAGCTCTCCCTCTCTCTACAATTCAGATGAGTCTTCATCTCTTCCGGCCACACATGATGATTCCGGCGCGGTGGTCGCTGGCCAGAGGCGGCAGCGGCGCCGTGCCGGAGAACCAAACTCACCCTTTTTAAAAACTAAAGCCATTTTTCAACCTCCATTTTCGTTTAAAGCCAAATCCGAACTCGGATCGCGCAAAAACACAACGAGAAGGAGTAGATCTAAAGATTAAAACTGGTTCGCTCCTCTTCTTCCCTCGCGTTTTCTTCTTCTTCGATCCAGTGACGCTGTGTTGATTGCTATATGTTACTGTTTCGTCACTGTTTGTTTTCACGGTTTCAGATCTGAAGTTGTTACTGGATTCAAAATCTTTGTGATGTTAGAGGGATTTATGGCTTAGAAACTGCTAGAAACCATTAAGTACATCTGATGGTTTTGGAGTACAGCTGCTGGAAACAATTAAGTACATTTAATGGTTTTCCACAACAAAATGGTTTTGGCATTCTGGTACGGTGTTGATGATGAGATTGAAGATTCTGGAAACCATTTCCACAACAAAATGGTTTTGGCATTCCAGTACGGTGATGATGATGAACGAGGGTGTTGATGATGAGATTGAAGATTCTGGAAACCATTTCCACAGCAAAATGGTTTTGGAGTACGACTCACAGAAACCATTTCCACAGCAAAATCGTTTTGTCATTCCGGTACGGTGATGATGACGATGAACGACGGTGTTGATGATGAGATTGAAGATTCCGCGTTTGGTTCGTTTTGTTTTGTTTTGTTTGGCTTCATTTGGGGGTGTAGGAAGCAATTATGTTGGGATTTATGCACGATGCATAAGGATTTTCTTATGCACCATAACCGCTCCCGCTAGCTTAATGCACACATTGTACATGTCTCTGGCTAATCTATAACTAATATCGGTTGGATATCGAATAAACCATTAAATTGGTTCATATCTTTGTAATTCACTCTTAAATTATTCTTTGACTCTGTTAATATTTCAAATTAGTCTCTGTGTTTGTCAAAATTTTCTCAATTAGGTCCCTTATCGTGTAACAAAAACATGGAACTAATTGATTTTTTTTTTTTACAAAAACAAATATTAGTCTGAAATATTAATGGAGTTATAGACTAATTTGAGAGTGACTTATAAAAACAAGGACAAATTTGATAGTTTACTCGTTAGATATCTATTATTCATGGCTCGCTAATGCTAATGACAGTTGGTTTTATATGCCACGACATATATTGTGACATAGGCATTATTTACTAAATAGTCCCACATTGGTGGAAAGATTGTATGAATAATGTTTAGGGTCATGCTAACAACTGTCCTAAGAACATTTTGTTAAGAATTCAAAAATATTAGTAATTGATAAATTTTATATAGAAAAGTAATTTTTTGTTGTTTCAAATGCACAATTTTCAAGATTTTTTTTACTTTAAACTTTTTAACAAATGCCCTAAGGTGTGTTTGGATGAAAGGAATGTTTTGAGATAATGTAATGTTTTGACAACAAAAACATTTAGAAATGAAAGCAATTTAATTGAATTATTTGAATTGCTTATAATTCTAAATTCTTCAAAATTTCTGAATTACCTCATCCAAACACACTCTAAAAGCACTTGTTATAGGCACTTAAATGTAATTTTCATCTCACAAACTGATATTATAAGGTTGTGTTAAACTCAACCACGATTTTTAAGATTAATGTGATGATTGTTCTTCGCCTCGTGTTTCTCTGAGGCCCTTCAATCCCATGGTTGCCATGCACACACTATAAATACATGCAATCATCTTCTTTGTTCTTTGTTCTTTTTTTTTTTGTTGTCAATACGGCATAGGGCTAGCTCTCAAAAGCTACATGACCCGTTACTCCTTATAAAGAAAAGTGAAAGTCCGATAATAATATATCTGCAAACAAATTTAGTGGACCTTCATCTTAAAGCAGGATAAGTCTTTCCCATTGTTCGAAAGATCGGTCCCCCTACAACAATTTGAGCGGATTTTCAAACGCTTTTAAATGTCCGGATGAACATCCATACCATAGGTTGACCTAGAATTCATAGTTTAATGATTTTACGTGTTAATGTACAATTTTAATCATTAATACATTTAATTATCTATAATAAAAAATACTAACCGGTACATCCTTGTTAAGATAACACTTTAATTATTTATTGATCATTTCTTGTGAAGAAAAACTAAAATTATCAAAGTCACTACAACTTAAATTCACCCACAGTATTTTCCGGATTTTTATGTTGGTGTGCTAAATTCTTGATCGTTATGCCTTCAACAAGAATGACAGAATGAGCTGGTTCTACACGTACAATAATACGATATGGTTGGTTGACACAGACAACCATGGCGCGATACCCTGCTTAAAGTAGCACACTACAAAGAGTTGCCCTACCACTGATTGTGGGCCCATCATACTCTGACAAAGTGAACCCATGGGCCCACCGTGTTTTTGAAGCTGACTGCCATGTGAAGGAGGAGTCCAACCCAGCTGGATGCTGCCTATTATTTGGTTAAGCTGCGATAAAAATTGGTTCTATGAAATTGATTTTAATTAAAATTGAATTAAACTGTACTTTGCTACGATATGCTAAATTGAGTATCTCTTTGCTTTATACTGAGATATCAAAACCTTTCTCCTTTTTTTCCTCTCCCCTTTACCTTTCGGTTCAATATTAGTACATCTTTAGTCTAACTTGTTTTCATTTTTCATAATAATAAATAATAATAACAAAAACTGAATTATGAGTTGCCTAAAGCTTAACACATTAATAGAGAAACAATAAAATGTGTTCATTGAGTGGTGAGTCACGGAACAAACTAGAAAGGAACAAGAATACTATGGCACCTGTGAAATGTGGACGTAAATGATTAGGACTTTGTACCGTCAAAGACACAAACCTTCCCCTTCCCCTTCCCCTTTTTTCCTCTAGTAATGGCGTGTTTCTGGTTCCGCGTCACGTGGCTTTGTGCGCCGTATTATTTCTTTTCTATTGTTATCAAATCACATCCCCACTAGATTACGTTAGGTTGGTACCATTTTCTGGAACTTACTCTTTTACCATTCTCATCTTATGTCCTGTCCTTCATATTCCTATCCTACCCTACCCCCTACCCTTCTTTATCAATTTTAATTTGCTTTGATTAACATTATTTTTTCGTCGCGGATTAAGCTTATTTAGCAAAAACAAATACTGCCCATGTTAAATTAAAAAACAGACAAAATCGGGGAGTCATTCGAGTCATGGTTTAATCTTGTTCAACAATGATAAAATAAGATGATAAAAGATAAATAAGTACAAAAATGTACAAAAAGAAAACCAATAGTGTTCCAATTTTTTAAGTTTGTTTGAGAGCTTGAGGAGAGAGATGAGAAAGACTTTGAAGGTGGGAATTATAGTGAAAAATGAAGGAAAAAAAATCATATTTTTTGAAAGTGTTTTTTTAAAGATGGCTAAATTAATACATATAATTAATATAGTATAACAATACAGATTGAATACAAATAATTCATATAAACCCTTTAAAATCATCTGCAATATAATTTTTGAGTTTTTGCAAATTGAAATAGTTTCACATTGAGAAGAAAAATGATCTCTCAAAACCCTTCCATTTCAAGTCTTCAATTTCTTCCTCTTACTCTTTTCCTTTTTTCAAAGTTCACCCCTACATTTCTCTTCAAATTTGTAAATAAAACCTTGGTATATCCATTTATTTAGTCTCCCTTTCCTTGATTAGAGTAAGAGTGTAGTCTTATGTCAGAGTATTGTTTGTATTTATTTTAAGAATGATGCTAATAACATATTTTTTCTATTAATCAACATTAAATGTCTCTTATTAAATTTATATGGAATCAAGATTCATTTGAATTTGTAAATTAAAGAGTTGTTGGGCTTTTTGAAGAGCATACAACTTTTGATTGAATCATTACATTACGCTAAACAATCATACAAGTGAATTTGAATACTATATCTCGACCAAAAACGTTAAAAAGTAGGTTAATAGCACTCCTCGTCTTTTTTTTATAGGTTGCCTTCATTAGAGGAGTAGATATAGTTATATTTGAATCATGCCATAATTAAATATAAATATATTTTTCAACAGATTGGAATATTTGCTATGTTGGAGAAGTCCAACCTCTTTCGCTAAACTTTTCCATCATTGCTAACACTCCTCTTATTTTAATTTTGAAAAATGTTAACAATTGCTCTTAGAGCATTTGATAAAAAGTTTAAAGTGAAAATTTTATCTTTGAATTTGCGTATTCAACACATTAAAATATATATATAAAAAAAACATATTTTCAACATGAAAATTATCAATTACTTCCATTTTATGTAGGTTTGAAAAATTAAAGTGAGTGTGAATTTTTTTTCCACTAGACTAAAATCAAACATCTTATCACATAAAAGAGGAATCAATGACTGCTATCATTGTTGCTTCTTTAACCTTTTTGGACCACATAGATTTGAAAAAAACATTCCTCCTCCTTCAAAAAAACAAAAAAGCAAACAGTTACTAGTAATTAATTAACATAAAAAACAGAGATTAATAAAAAGTTAGTGTGGGTAAGATAGTAAATTCGATACATCAAAAGCAGCATCTTTTTTGCGGGAATAGGAGTACATACAGGACCGTTGAAAAAGGGTAAACTGGGGAAGAAAAAAAGCAACAAAAAGTTGAAAGCACGCGACCTCATAATGCAGTGAAGGTGAAGGGAAAATGATAGCAGTAGTTGTTGTCCTTACGGTTACTGCTCATACTCTCGTATGAAACCCTCCCTTTTCTTTCCACAACTACCCCTCCTCTTTCACTCTCTCCCCCTCTTCAACCACATTACTTTCTCTCTCTAGCATTATCATATTCTCTCCACTTCAGCAGCCCAGTCATATTTTTATTTATTTTTTAGTTCACCGATCGAAGCCACAAGTACTGAATCTCAGTGAATTGTGAATTGATCATAACTAACTCTGGTAGTACTCTGGTTAGTTTCTTTCCTATGGAAGGAGGGGAAAATTGTTGCGTGAAAGTTGCGGTTCATGTACGGCCATTAATCGCGGATGAGAAACTTCAAGGATGCAAAGATTGTGTAACCGTCGTTGCTGGGAAGCCTCAGGTGCATACACTATCAACTCAACAATGTTGAATGTGTAAAATGAAATGCATTGTCGTTGACTCTATAGAATGCTATAGATATTTCCTCTTTTGGACTTGTCGTGTTTATGTGGAAGAGATCTAGATCGGAAATTCATCACGTAATTGAACACAAGTGTTCTAAAATTAGATAGGTTAAAATCGGTTTTATAATCATGATCTGATAGTTTACTTAATTGGGATATATTTGACTTCATTCTATTTCTGGATTTGGTCAGTGTACTTTCTGAAAATTTATTTTAGGTAAATATAACATGATTTTGATTTATATAGGGAGGAGAGTAAGATTTTTTACCCAGTTTTGCCATTTCTCTTCACAAATTATGTTTGGTTTGTTTTGCCATGACAAAAATTGATTTTGAATTAATTAATTATGAAGAATTGATTATGACTAAAAATAAGTTGAATGTAAAGAATTTTTGTTTGAGTATTTTCATGTAAAAATGAGTTCAACAAAAAAATTCCAGGTTAAAAATTAATTTTAGGGGCAAAAACATCAAATTTTAGCTTCAAGGTAGAGTCAATTCCTAAAAATACTCAATTCAACTAAAAAACCTTCAAAAATGTCAAAATCGGTTCTACATAACCAAATTTTACCTCCTCAAATAGTGTAATCAAACATGCACTGCTAATCAAACATGGTCAGGAGTCTTTGAAAGTGACAGCATCTCTTTAATTTTGTAATTTGGTTCAATTGCTTGCTAGATTTTCTTTTCTTTTGCCTTTTCATGTTTTTTTGGTTTCTAATGTCAAAATTCAACTGCTGAATATGATCAAAAGTTATCAGCTGATTTATTTTTCGCAATGATAGGTAGTAGTTTCTTCTTCTTTGTAAAGTATTCGCACTGAATGTTTCCGTATATGCCTTTCATCTTCAATTGAAATCTGTCTATGGTTATTTTATTTTCAGAGAGAGTTGGCTTTTAGAATTTTTTGTTTTCATGGATGTCAATTGCTTATTATTTTAATTCATTGGGATATATCTATGTTTGATTTTAAAATGGCACCCCTTAATATCTATTAAGTAGCTAAAAGTGTGAACCCACTTGGGTTGGTCTGTTGGTGTTGGCTTGAGATCTTAGAATATGCTCGTCTCAGGTTCGATTCTCCCCGGCATCAATTTTGGAGGGTATGCTAATTGACTTGTTGCTATAATTCAGGTGCAAATTGGTGCTCGCTCGTTTACATTTGATCATGTTTATGGAAGCACTGGTTCTCCCTCGAGTGACATGTTTGAAGAATGTGTTTCTCCACTTGTTGATGGTTTGTTCCAAGGATATAATGCTACTGTTCTCGCATACGGTCAGGTATAGTTATTACTAACGGAGACGGAAGCTACATGCCACAACACTTGTAACTCTTTTTCATTTGACATTTTTACTTCATTGCAGACAGGTTCTGGGAAAACATACACCATGGGAACTGGGTTTAAAGAAGGTTTCCAAATAGGAATAATACCTCAAGTTATGAATGTTTTGTTCAAGAAAATTGGGACCTTAAAGGACCAGAGTGAATTTCAGTTGCATGTTTCCTTTATCGAGGTCTGTTGATTTTTTTTTCCTCACTGCTTGTAGTATTGATCATTGAACTGTGTATACTTCATATGTGCAAAGTTATCTAGATTAAGTATCTAACAACAATATTTAATTGTGAAAAGATTCTTAAAGAAGAAGTAAGAGATTTACTGGATCCCTCTTCAATGAGCAAAACAGAAACTGCAAATGGACATGCAGGAAAAACAACCTCTCCTGGGAAGCCGCCAATACAAATTCGTGAGACATCAAATGGTGTTATAACCCTTGCAGGGTCTACAGAAGTCGGTGTCACAACACTAAAAGAAATGGCTGCTTGCCTCGAACAGGGATCCTCAAGTAGAGCAACTGGGAGCACAAATATGAACAACCAATCCAGGTTGATAATGCATTTTTCTTCTCTTCGTTCATCTGCACAAATTAGTTTTATTTGTGAAATAACTGTCTGATTTTTAGACTCTTGGACTACTTTTGGGTAGCATGGCCACAAGACATGATTAGAGAAAGAATCATACCACGTAAAGTTCAGATAATAAATTGATAAATAACTGAAGAAATCAGATATTGTCCACCTTTGTCATCTCTTTGTTTTAGAAGTCTGCTGGCATTTCCAGCATCTAACAATGAGATTGAGCTTTGAGTTTTATCCCTTTAAAATCGGTTATGATGAAATGTTTGGGCTTCTAGTTATTACAGTGGATTAATAGATGGAACTTTTTTTTTCGGGAATTTAATAGATGGAACTTTTGTCACTGTATGAATGTTTACAATTTTATAAGCATTTTATGGATTTTTCAATGAATTATCCACCTACTTACTTGCTGGTCTCAGTCCATGATGAGACACAATTTGAATAGTTTGTCATTCTATGTGATTCATAAATATTATGATGTTTGATCTATGCCGTTGAGACCCCATGTAGTGGGAAAAGTATTTTGTTGCTGTTGTTCAATTACATGATTGAAAAGTTATGCCTCAAACTGTTGTTGCTTTTTATTCTACTGGAGTTCTCTTTTATTTCTTATACTTCTTCAATATGTCCAACTAGCCGATCTCATGCCATCTTCACCATAACCTTAGAGCAAATGCGCAAGCCCAAGATTCCTAATGATAGCTGCTTAAATGATATTATGAATGATGAGTATCTTTGTGCTAAGTTGCACTTGGTAGATCTTGCCGGATCAGAACGAGCTAAAAGAACAGGGTCTGATGGTATGCGTTTTAAGGAAGGTAAGTTTGTGACAATTTTCAGTTTAATATTTTAAGCGTGCTTGTGATATTATATATTCACTAGTCATTTAATGTTTAAATCAGGAGTTCATATTAACAAAGGCCTTCTAGCACTTGGTAATGTTATTAGTGCACTTGGTGATGAAAAGAAGCGAAAGGAAGGTGTTCATGTTCCATATAGGGACAGTAAACTTACTAGGCTTTTACAGGTTTGATATCTTCATATTTAGCTTTCTTTTTGCAGCATACACTTTTCTTTATAATGATATTGAAAATATTTTATAGATAGAAGGATTAGTGTGCACCATATCCCCTGTTTCTCCGAATCCATCTACAAATTAGTCCATATGAAGCTGATAGATTTTAAGAATGTACTGTGCTACAAACACATCATTTACATCACAGAGTTCACCTATTTTGAAGCCAGACTATTTGCAGCTGGAATGTTATATTTTCCTAGAAGAAAATAAATACTTATTACTGATAAATAAAAACGATATTAAACAAGAAACTTGTTTATGGAATATTTGTTTTCATTTTCAATTTTTATTCCGTTGCTCTTTTTTGTTTACTTTCTTTTTTAGATTAAAAAGTGAAATGATTTTGCAGGATTCACTTGGGGGCAACAGCAGAACTGTCATGATAGGTTAGTTGTTTCTGTTGTGTTTTTTTCTCTCTTTTTGTACCATAAATGGCCTTTAACTTCAACCTAGCATTTTTAATCTTCATCTTGGAACCAAAGTTAATAACCTGTATTAAACTTGCTGAAATGTATAAACTGTGTTCTGTATTTTTCATAAGGTTTGAAATTTTTCCAACTAAATGGTTGATGCAAAGGATTAGAATGCTCTATCATGTATTTCTATTTTACTTCCACGCTTTTCATGTTGCTTCTAAGACTATCTGTTTTTTTTCTTACATCCAAACAACATTTCTATTTCAGCCTGCATAAGTCCTGCTGATATTAATGCTGAGGAAACCCTAAACACTTTGAAGTATGCAAATCGTGCACGCAATATCCAAAATAAGCCTGTTGTGAGTATCGCATTATTTTTTGTTCGCAGTTTTCATTTGACAAAATCGAGATAATTTTACTATGATAGCCATTGAGGCTCACCTTTTTTAAAATTCTTCTCTAGGTCAATAGAGATCCCATGTCCAGTGAAATGCTAAAAATGAGACAACAACTGGAGTGTTTGCAAGCAGAGCTTTGTGCTCGTGCCGGTGGCTCATCTGAGGAAGTTCAGGTATTTGGCTTCCGTCAATATGAATCTTCAGAGAAGTCTTAATTTCTTAAATATATTTCCTATAATAGCTTACTGGTGGCATTCAATGGCTTAAATTTGTAGTGTGTGATGAGATACCAATCAATCCTTATCACTGTGTTTATTATTTGAAGAAAGATATCCTAGCATTAATTGGGCTTTTGCCACTATTTTTATATATATTTCATACAAGGAAACGGTTTGTATTCATATTGTAAATATGTAATCATCTTTTAACTTATTATATAGGGTCTCAAGGAAAGGATTGTTTTGCTTGAAGCTGCTAATGAAGACCTTTGCCGTGAACTTCATGAACACCGTAGTAGATGCTCTGTCGCAGAACAAAATGAAAAGGATGCTTATGTATGCCCCTAACTTTTTGCTGTTATTTTTCTTTGACTCAAGTAATTTTTTTTTTCTCAGATGGCGTTCTAATCCCCAAATTTGTCCTTTCATGTTATCACTGTAGTTGCATCCTGCTAGTTAAAATGAATTTAGTATATTGGGCGGATAATTTATGCATGCAAGCATGGAAACTTTGATTTTCAGGATGGAGGCACATGCATTGTGAAGACGGATGGGCTTAAAAGGACCTTACCTATCACAGTAGTTGATTATCCAATGAATGAAACAGCAGGTTAGTCTCGTCTTTGGACGAAATTTAATATTTGATTAATGTCAGTTCCACACATGCACTTGCTTAAGTCAGTCTTTTGTCTATATCTTTCTCTGCTACTACTTGATCTAGTGTTATTAGAACTGCATGACTCACGGTACAAGTTGGTCGTTTTAGCAGGTGATTCCAGGGAAATTGAAGAAGTAGCAAAAGAATGGGAGCACAAACTTCTGCAAAATAGTATGGATAGAGAGTTGCATGAATTGAATAAACGCTTGGAGCAGAAAGAGGTTGTTGCAGCACATATGTATAATTAGATGTATATCCACATTACGCAACAGTGAAAAGCACATTAAAATTAAAATCAATACAACCAAGACCTGCATAAGTTATATATTTCATTAACCTTACTTGAAAAAATTTATCTGAGATATGGTGTCCATTTTATCTTGATAAATGAAAGCAGGCACATAACTTAGTAAGGTTGTTATAGTACTGAAAATATCAGATCTGTCGTAGAGGAATTGAACTATTCTAAGGCACCAAAAGAAAAAGAAAATCACGAAAGAAACAGAGTTGTTTTCTCCGAGCATTATTGGAGAAAAGAGTCTTCTGTCTTTTCTCCTGTCTCATATTTTATCAACATACTTATTGGGATTGATGTCTGTACAGTCTGAGATGAAGCTGTTTGGAGTATCTGACGCTGAAGTACTCAAGCAGCACTTTGGAAGGAAGATAACAGAACTTGAGGATGAGAAGAGAACAGTGCAGGTTTGATAGAAGTTATGCAAATTTATTTTGACCTTTACAGAAAAACTAGTATTCACTTACGTGCCTAACTTATGAATGCAGCGAGAAAGAGATTGTCTTTTGGCTGAAGTTGAAAATCTTGCTGCCAACTCTGATGGACAAACACAGAAATTAGAGGATACCCATTCCCAAAAATTGAAAGCACTTGAAGCACAAGTGGGTAGTACAATTTGCCTTTTATTTATGGGAAATGCTTACCGGTGCCCCCGGGGCACTGGTTAAGGATACTAAAAAGGGAAATTATATAGTAATTATTGCATTGAAAACTGTGTAATTAATCCATAAATAAGTCAACAAAGTTTCCTTTTATGGTAATAAATTCCTTTTTTTGTATGTTTAACCAGTGCCCCGGGGGCACCGGTTAGCATGACCCTTTATTTATTTATGTATAAAATAACATCTATTATCCGTTTATAAGATTTAAATTTGAATATATTCTAAATTACAAAACCCTTGTCAAAACTCCGCATGTTAGATTTTGGATCTGAAGAAGAAGCAAGAGAGTCAGGTCCAGCTTATGAAGCAAAAGCAAAAAAGCGATGAAGCAACGAAGAGGCTGCAAGATGAAATACAGTCTATAAAGGCCCAGAAGGTTTACGATTGTATTTTAACAAATCCATGGTTATAATCACTTTATATACTCTTTGTTATGACTTATGACCTTAATAATGTTGCAGGTTCAATTGCAACAAAAGATAAAACAAGAGGCAGAACAGTTTCGGCAGTGGAAGGCTTCTAGAGAGAAAGAACTGTTGCAAGTATGTCAAGCTTCCTCTTTTATCATGTTATTTAATTTTTTCATGCTACTTATCAATGATATCTCAAGGTGCTGCATGTTCATTAGCTAGTGTTTTGCCTAAAGTGAAATAATTTATGTGCTTTTAGTTTCATGTTTCTTCATAAAATAATAAACGATAATTCATGCGTAGTAGAAGTGTCCTAACTACTCCTAAGCTTGCAAATATCAAATAAAAAGGTGGAACTAGAGGCCGTGTCATTTTTCAACTGCATTTACATTACGGTTAGAGTGTTGCATGCTCAACTCGCATTGATTCTGTGTTTGCAAAACAGTTAAGGAAGGAGGGAAGAAAAAATGAATATGAAAAGCACAAGCTACAAGCTTTAAATCAGCGCCAAAGAATGGTATGTATTTCCAAGTTGTTCAATGCTGTTATGTTTTAATTGATAATCTTGCTTTGAATACTTTATTATAAAATTAATCTCATAAGCCATATGCATTTTAGCTTTGCTGATGTTGTTGCCTAATTGGAGTGATCTTAAGCCTTAATTCAAAGATTTCCACTCAACAGTTTCTCCTGCTAGTATTTTTTTTAAAAAGTCTACTTTTCAGCATTGTGTGCTCTATGTTTGAACTTTGAACTTAAGAAAGTTGTAGTTCAAATTAGAAATTACTAATAATCTCTAACCCATAGAGTGATAACTTTATCAATAGTAGAAATAAAGACACGAGGAAATTGTGGTGGGACAGTTTTTTCCCCTACCCATGGCCTTCGTTCGTTTTTCTAACAGGGAATTGGGGGTACTCTTTCATGATGCAAATGTTAATTATGGAAAGACAGACATGGAAATATCAGAGTCTGCCTTTTATGTTTTTTTTAAGGTTTTTATTGGAATAAGTCCAGTGAACATTTGTTCTTATCAATTGAACTTTGATTCTAGAAGCATGTACTGTATGATACGGTTCAATTGAGAGGTAACTAAAATGCCGTTGTAAATTGACAAGGCATCTAAATATGCTGGGGCTCGATTTAGTTAATTCAATCAACATTTATCTATGTGCAATTAATTAAGTGAACTTACATATTTAAATATTCTAGTCTATGTGCAATTAATTAAGTGAACTTACATATTTAAATATTTTTTAGTAATAGAAAAAAATTGTGGCTGCTGGGATTCGAGCCCAGGTCTCCACGGCCACAACGTGGAATTCTTACCACTAAACTACAACCACTTTGGTGATTAGCTCTCCACTTAGGTTGTAAAAGGAAAGAAATCTTAAATAACTCCCTCCATCTCATAATGTTTTTTTTAGTAATAGAAAAAAATTGTGGCGCAACTGGTAAAGTTGTTGTCATGTGACTGTAAGGTCACGGGTTCAAGTCCTGGAAACAGCCTCATGTGTAAAAACAACCTCTTGTGTAAAAACAAGGGGTAAGACTGCGTACGATACACCAAATGGTGAGATCCCTTCCCGGACCTTGCGTATGCGGGAGCTTCAGTGCACCGGGTTGCCCTTTTTTTTAGAAAAAAATTGTGGCTGCTGGGATTCGAGCCCAGGTCTCCACGGCCACAACGTGGAATTCTTACCACTAAACTACAACCACTTTGATAATTAGGTCTCCACTTAGGTTGTAAAAAGGAAAGAAATCTTAAATAAGTACTCCCTCCGTCTTAGGTTAGGTGTCCTCTTTCTTAATTTCTTTTGTCTCATATTATTTGCCCCTTTTATAATATCAATACGACATTTATTATTGTTTTCCACTAACATGCCCTTATTTAATGCATTTCAATCACCTATAACTATTCCACCAACTATAATTAATAAGGGTGTTTCAGTAAATTCTTTTCCACTAACATACCATTTTCTGGAACTTGCTCTTTTACCATTCTCATTTTATGTCCTTCCTATTCCTACCATACCCCTAGTATACAAGGAAACGTCTTTCATAATTTATCATGTCACAAATCAAAATAGAATCAGGAAAACGAGAAAATTCAGACATAGAAAAGATATCTACAGGACAAATAAGGAATGGTTGTTTATATAGCAGAAAATATGGAAATAATGTTCAATGTAATAAAGATAATATCAACGTTATCAAAAGAGGAGTACATATCCATGAGTATCAGGCATGGTAGGGGTGTTCGCGGTGCGGTTTGGTTTGGTTTTGAGGTTAAAAGTCATCCGAACCGCAAGATAAAAAAGCTTGGTTCAGTTGACTCTTAAAAGAACATCCGAACTAAACCAAACCAATGCGGTTTGTGTTGGATCGGTTGGTGCGGATTTTTTTTCTTCTGAAACAATACAATTTTTTGTTTCCAACATTAAAATCGAGTTTAAAAGCTAAAACACAACATATTTCTAACAATGTTTTAAACTTCATCAAACATTACACTTTCATTTTCACCCAACAACATAGACCAAATTACAAACGTGGACAAAAAGTAATCCTGTTATGTAAGAAATGTAAAACACTAAGATTTTATCATTCTCTAAAAGTTCAAGTAGTACATAAATACACTTTTGAAATAAAAAGCAAAGAAGAAACTTAAACGGAGAAAAAATGTCGTTTTATAAAAGTTTTTATTGAGTTTCTAAGCGTGTTGGTCTAGGTGACATACGTTTAATTAGTGTTTTTTCTTATGTTGCGGTTTGGTTTGGTTGATAAAGTAAAAACCGCAAACCAAACCAAACCATGCGGTTGAGTAAAAAAATGATCCGAATACATCCAAACCAAATGCGGTTTTTTGCGGTTTGGGTTGGTTCGGTTTGCGATTTTTCTATTGGATTGGTTCGGTTTTGAACACCCCTAGATACGAGTACTGACTTCAATTTTGGCTATGTTACAAATGTGTTATTATCATTCAGGTTCTTCTGAGAGTTGCTAGAAGCTCGTAAAATTTCCAGCCAAGACAGCATCCACATTTTGAACTTTTGTAGTTGCATAAAAAAATTGTGGCTGCTGGGATTCGAGCCCAGGTCTCCACGGCCACAACGTGGAATTCTTACCACTAAACTACAACCACTTTGATGATTAGGTCTCCACTTGGTTGTATAAAAGATAGAAATCACAAATAAGTGTAGCATCTAACATAAAAATATAGAAGGAAACCTCTTTCAGAATTTTGATTACATCACAAATCAAAATAGAATTAGGAAATATAGGAAAGCGAGTAAATTAGGAAATGAAAAACCAAATTTTATAAATTTTGTACTAAGTCACAACAGACATGTATTTATTTCTCAGACTGCAGACGTACTGTTACGAGCCCAAAAAGTATAAACGGTATCCAAATGGAGTATCCAATTTTAATTTTGAAAATAATTTTCATATTTAGTCGGTAAGTATTGTACTGGATATGTGTACCGCGAATTCAATTTGGCAGTGTGCAACTGTGCATGCTTCAGTGGTAGCTGCCTATGTTAAGCAAGTACGTGTTATATTCAGGTCCTTCAAAGGAAAACTGAAGAAGCTGCAATGGCAACCAAGAGGTTAAAGGAGTTGCTTGAAGCTCGTAAAACTTCCAGCCGAGACACTTCAGGTATGATTTGTTTTTTGTAGCAATAATAAATTTAAGATTTTGAGTCGTTTGGGATTTAAAGACAAAAAGATGTTATTAAGTTATATTTTCACTTGTAGAGGAGACTGTGTTTTAGGGAATAGCATGATGATATTGTCGTACTTTTATTTGGTTTAATCTCCTCATTCTATGTCACTTTCCAGTTGCAACAAATGGAAATGGAACAAATGGCCAGGTACTGAATTTTCCATTCCCTTCTTAGGCTGCCTTTACTATACATGTGATCTTAAATAAGTTTGTGATTTTCAACTTTAGAGCAATGAGAAGTCCTTACAACGGTGGCTTGATCACGAACTAGAAGTCATGGTTAAAGAACATGAAGTTCGCTTCGAGTATGAGAAACAGAGCGAAGTGTATGTAATATGTTTCTGTAATTACTTTTATTAGTGACTGATCTGTCGTGTAGAGTGTAGTCATTAAAGTTATGATGCAATCTTCAGGCGAGCTGCCCTTGCAGAGGAGCTAGCCATGCTGAAGCATGTAAATGAGTTTGCTGCTAAGGGTCTCAGTCCTCCAAGAGGGAAGAATGGATTTGCCAGGTTTGTTCTTACAAATCTTATTTTATAAATGCCTACAACTTCACTTTTCAAATAATTGGGATCCTTGGAACGATATTGAGTGCAATGCACAAAGTATAACATCTGTCATCCTGGTTGTTTTCAACACTTTTCTTCTCAGGGCCTCCTCCATGTCACCAAGTGCAAGAATGGCGAGAATAGCTTCACTTGAGAGCATGCTGAGTATATCCTCTAATTCACTTGTAGCAATGGCTTCTCAACTTTCCGAGGCAGAAGAGCGAGAGAGGGCATTCACTAATCGCGGACGTTGGAATCAGTTGCGCTCAATGGGAGATGCCAAGAATTTGCTTCAATCTATGTTTAACTCTGTTGGAGATGCTAGGTGCCCTCTTAGTCCAAACCTCTCTTTTATTGGTACTTCATAGTTTCAGTACTCTAGAAACAAGTTAACTGCACAATTTGCAAATTTATATACAAAACACATATATAAGATTACCACCGGGGTCTAGCATAAGTTGTTGGTGTGCGTGGTGTTGGGTGTTGTAGATTCTGTGGTACCGAGTTTGATTCCTAACCGTAAAAAAGAAGCACAGATATAAGCTTATACTGGTTTATACTGTTGAAATTTGAAGTATCGTTTTATACTATATCAACAGGTGCCAACTCTGGGAGAAGGACATGGAGATAAGAGAAATGAAAGATCAAATCAAAGAACTTGTCGGTCTTTTGCGACAAAGTGAGATGAAGAGAAAGGAAACTGAGAAGGAGCTAAAAGTGAGAGAACAAGCTGGCGCAACCACATTGGCTACCCCAGCTTCTGTAAGATTATTGTTACTTTGTGAGGCATTATACGCAAGTAAGATTGCTTCGAATAGGGAGACAAATGCTGGAACTTTATACCTCAAGAGTTAAATATTAGAGTGCTGTTTCAGGCTGTGAACATTATACCAAATTTGGATTTAGGATTTTTCATGGGTTCTGGAGTAGCTTCAAGCAAAAATCAATTATGGTTTAAAATGAATAGCTCTTTGTATTGCTGTCTGTAAAAGAACCAGATCTAAGCTCATATGAGTTAGTTGAAACTAACATCAGAATAACACCTAATGTTCTTGGATATCATGCATAAAACAAATGTAATGTTGGTTTAATTCCCAGTTCCCCCCCACTATTTTTCACTTCCCCTTTTTCTACCCAACCAATTATACCCTAAATACTTGACCTACCAACCCTCAATAAACTTGTCAATATCAGAATACTCCAGTAGTATTGAACTAGTAGAATCCAATCAACATAAACCAAAACATTAGACTCTTTGATCTCAACTAAAGGACCGTGCTTTCTTGATGTTACTGTCTCCTGAATCAGCGGCTTTTTGAGCTTGATTATAAATGAATTTGAAAGTGAGAATTATGTTACATTATTTAAACTAGAAATAAAATTAAAATCGAGGATTTTTAAATAGCCTCTTAGTTTTGACCGTCTCCTTGAATTAGACTAGGATTCCATCAATTATTATTTTATGGTTGCTGTTGTAGCAAATTTTTGGTTGGCATTCTTTTACCTCTTATATTATAATTGTCATAAAGTCGTGACTTACTTTGTTCTAGTAGTTAACTTCTCACCACTCTACATCAACAGGGAAATTCCCCAAATTCATTGAGACAGTATACTGAAGATATGAAAGGACCAATGTCTGTACCAGTACCAAGGCAACTTAAATATACACCAGGGGTTGCTAATGGCTTAACAAGAGAATCGGCAGCATTTGTAGATCAGGGTAGAAGGGTAAGTTAATTGTCGTTTATATGAAATTGGTCTGTCTTGTATAGGAGATGAATGTGAATTTGCTGTTATTTCAGATGAAACCCATTGGGCAGCTGTCAATGAAAAAACTAGCAATTGTAGGACAAGCTTCTGGGAAGTTATGGAGGTGGAAAAGAAGTCATCATCAGTGGCTATTGCAATTCAAATGGAAGTGGCAGAAACCATGGAAACTTTCAGAATTGATTCGACACAGTGATGAGACAATTATGAGAGCAAGACCGCGCTCACAGGCTTTGCCACACATCATGTGATATTTTATTTTCATTACCAGCACAGTTGTTGTTTCTATATTTTTCGACCCACCAGAATTATTCTAGGCACATGGCAAAATGGCATTTGAAATAACAGCACTAGGTACAGGTAGTAACCCTTGTTAATTTATTTATTTAATAATAATTTGATGCAAATCATTGTGCAACTGCCATTCACATGATCTTGCAAAATCATATCCTTTTGAAGGAATGTATATCAAATCAAGCCTTTAACTTTTTCTTTTACCTCCTTTTCATTTTTATATCCTTCTTTGACTTGACATGATAACTGCCAAAACACTTCCTTTTTTCTTAATAGTAAATATAGATACACTGATCTGAAATTCCTTATTTCTTGCAACAGTGTAATATAAGTAGTTGCAGAAGAAGCATATGGCGATGTCTTGAATAATGCTGTCCAGATCTTGGAAATTTTGTCATAATTACTGTATATGGAACATCTTAGGAAGTGTGCGGCAACGTACAGGTACCCCCAAATAATAAAAAACAAAAGATATTGCGTGCTTGGAGAATGGAGACAGTGTTCTTGGAAAATAGTATGTCCATGCCAACGTTAGAAGAAACCAAGGGTAGATTCTCGTATCAAATCCTGGAAATGTGTATTTAACATCTTGTATTCCTTTTTGTGTGTTCTGAAGGTCGTGCTGTGTTTAAGCCAATTGATTTTTGTTGATAGATTTTATGCTGTAGCATGTCACATACCAGGAGGAAATTCTTCTGTAGGTATTTTCATCTAGAACTTCCTGTTGTAAAAAGCTGTAACATTAGTGTTTTGGTGTAACTGTAACATTATTTTTTTTTTACTGAATAAGGTATAACATTGGTCATTATTATATTGAAAGATATTCTTCCGTACAGTTTGTAAAACAAGATTATGCCATTTACCTAAAGCTAATTGCAGTTGTTAACTAGTTTTTCTTTTCTTGTCTTTAAGAATTTTGTTACAGCTTATTGCCTCAAGCAATGAATGACGTTATTAGAACCCAGAGCTGAAATCTTACTCCACTGTCCTCTCTACGGCCTCCCAATTTCTCTTATTTTATCTATTTCCATTATGTGTCCATTCTCTCTCCACTACTTTCTTCTACTCATTTTTTCCTTGTGGCATTGACAGGATAGTAGAGTATCCAAATGCAAAAAATAAAAAAAATGAAGTAAAATGTGATGTATGAGAATGTGCTTGGTTATGTTTGAAGTTTGCAAATATAATTTTGAATGAACTTAATCTTGCAAATTGAGTTTGCAAAAAGCAACTCCTTACTTCCATTGAATTTCAAGGCAAATTTCAGTTTACAGTAACACCCGACTGAAAGGCAATTAAAAAAAAATAAGATTTACTTTTTGAATAGTTGTTTGTTAGCTCCTAACTAAAAATTCCTTGGAAATTTTCACTCGACAAACAAAGAAACGAACTGATCAACAGCAGCATGTTCTTGCAATGTGTTTATAGACAGCTCACGAACATGTAAAGACATCATCGTCCCATCCTTTGGACTTTATTGCTACAACCACCTGTTACAATTCTAGATACAAATCAGCCACGAAAAAGACTGTTTCATATTTTTCTTGAACTATTCTCTCTCAATTGCATTATCTTTTAACCAATTGTATTACCAATCACCAAATCAGCACCTTAGAAATATAAATGATCTTAATTAGTTGTAGACTGAATCCGAATCTGAATGCAGAATTGAGCTTTAACATAATTGCTTGCTAACAATTCCTTAACTGATATAGCCTTTTTAAATAGAATCAGGCTCAGGACTCTGTGAGGCAGTGCTAAATACAACCAGACAAACCAATAAAGGAAGTTGGGTACTTTTTTTTTTTTGAGAAAAAAGGAAGTTAGGTACTTGTCAACAAAAAAAAAGGAAGTTAGGCGCCCCCAGATTCTATCAAAATTCCAAGAGTCTAATTAATATCAAGATAGTGAAGTTTATAACTTTTGTACCCCACTCTTAATTGTTTTTACACCAGTTCATACTACTCTTTTGTCTTTCTATCCTCCTTCTATAACATACCCAAAAACAAAAGAATACTAAGACATGGCAATGGCATTACTACTACTACGTAGGTCCAACTCACTATCCTCCAAGAGTACAATCTCTTTGATTTCTTGTAACATCTTCAAGACCTGCCACATTGTGGGCCTCTGCTCTGGAGAGATCAAGCTACAAGTTGTAGCCACCTGAAGAAGCATATCCATTCTGTTATCTTCGCTCCCATTGTCATCCCTGATAGATCTCACCCATTTTGACATATCACCAGGAACCATGAATGGAAGCTCAGAAGCATATTTCCCAGTTAAAAGCTCTAGTAACAAAATACCATATGCAAAAACGTCGGATTTGGGGGTTGGCTGATGATTTGGATTGCGAGTCTCCGGGGCTCTATAAGGTGCAGAATCACCAACCTCATCAAAGGTAGATGGGTTGGCCAAAACAGACAGACAGTAGTCTGTGACGCAAGCTTCGAAATCAGGTCCTAGGAGAACATTGGTAGACTTCAGATTGCCATGGACCAGTCTCCATGCCTGGTGGATGTAGGAAAGCCCTTGTGCTACGTCCTCTGCTATTTTCAAGCATGAGGTCCAGTGTAATGGCCTTGCCCTGCTTGACCTGGAACCTGCAGCAAATTAACAATTAACAACAGATTATCTTCAATTAGTTTTCTACTAGTATTATATAAGTTAGTTAAAAATATATTGAATCAGAATCACTCCAATTAGGAAAGAAGGTACAGGGAAATAAGTAAATAAATAAAAACAACGAAATCTGAATTACTCAAATTAGGAAAGAAAGTAGAATACTAGTGTTGTAGTCATGGTAGTTGATTAATAGAGTTTGGTATACATCAAGAAGTCCATGACCTGTCTCATTTAACCACTTGAACATACTCATAATTTTCACATGACAGTAATAATAGCAGTGTATGCAGCAGAGATAGTAGGGGACCCAAAGGACAGGATTAGATTTTTAAGCCAACAGCAAGCTATAATCAACCAAGCACCTTGGGTTCCACCTCATGTGTACAGCCAAAATAATGCAGTTGATTTAAAACTCTTCATTCAGGAATCAGGATCTTTGTCCAGATTTCGTTATGACTCATCAATTCTGGTCCTATCATCACCTCCAATCTAAAATCCAAATTCAACAATGTCTTTCAACTAACTTACTAATTAACATAAGATAGTTTAAAAATAGTTCGCTATACGACACAGAATAGGTTCTATACTCAATTAATTAATTAATTAATTCACTACTATCTTATACCTTAAAATAAATCAAATCATCAAGAATCAATTCATGTTTCCTAGTCTAACTATAGTCAGCAGCAAGATTCTCGGTGCTGGTTAAAAAGCTCAAATCTAGATTAAAATCACGTGCAAAAGAGAATTTCAACAAGACTTTCCACGCTACAAACCAAATATTAAGTCACTATTATTTCAACAAGACTTTCCACGTTAGCATTTCCCTTTTCTTTATGTATCCACTCAGCACTCACCAAAAACACAATGCCTATGTATAATGCACTTTAATAGTATTATTTTAAATTTTTTATATAAAAATTAAAAATAAAAACTAAAAACCCATGAAATGGTATGGTGGTGTTGACTTGAGACCGCTCTCCGGGTCAACAATTTATGTGTAGGTCAATCCTATAGAGTTTTACTCTGACTTCAATTGGATGTTGGGATTGATCTCTCTGGATTAGCCGATCATTGTGTCGGACACGAGTTTTACAAATAAATAAATAAAATTAAGCTGATAATGATAGATAATGTACCGTGTATGAGGGAGAAGAGACTTCCATTAGGCTGATAATCATAAATAATAAGCCTCTCTTGATTAGCCTGAAAATAAGCCCTAACAGCAACCAAATTTGGATGACGAAGACCACCAACTGATTCCATGTGACGCTCAAAAACATCCTTACTAACATCCCCACCCATTTTCCCACAATCAAGACGCTTCACTGTCACAATCAAACGGTTATCAAGCACCGCTTTATAAGTTGTTCCTAGACACCCTCTTCCTAATAGCTCCGCAGAACCTTTCATCAACTGGTCCAGCGTATACACCTGCGACTCACCCGCACAGAATATTAAACTCCCACTCTTTGCAACTTGCGCTCTTTTTACTTTTTGTTCTAACTCTCTCTCTTGCTCCATTTGCATCACCACCGCTTCTTCCACCGTCGCCGCCGCCGTGTCGGAAGCCATCACACTCGATCCAGAAGTTCCTTTTCCCTTTTTATTTCTCTGCGTCTTGATCACAACCGCGAAACACGCTAGAGAAAGTAACAGAAAAACGATTCCAGTTGAAAATCCGATTATCACCGCTCTCCGATCATGTTTCTTTCCATACGGCTGCCGGATTAATCCATGAACCTTCGCACTCTGGTTAAGTCCAACCGTCGGCGGTGTAGCCGGAGCAAAAAACGGCGTTGATGGACGACATTCTCTCCGAATAATCTCTCCACACAGATTAGGGTTTAAAGCAAAAGAAGACGGCTGAAAACGCGACAACGCAGTTGTTAACGGAACTGCACCGGAAAGATTATTACCGGAAACATCAAAAGTTTTCAGAGAAGATTGATTAAACGGAGGAATACTACCGTTGAAAGAGTTGAAGCTTAAACGAAGATAGTAAAGACGATCAACGGTAACAAAATGTGTAGGAATATTTCCAGAGAGATTGTTATGAGAGAAATCCAACGTTTTAAGCCTGTGAAGAGAGAATATAGAAAATGGGATTGAACCAGTGAAGTAGTTATTATCGAGAAAGAGTGATTTGAGATTGAAGAGACCGGAGAGATTGGGTATTGTTCCGGTGAGGGAGTTGTTCTGCAAACTGAGTACACGGAGTTGGTCGAGATTGGAGAGTGTGTGAGAAGGGAAAACACCGGCGAGATCTAAGTTCCGGAGGACGAGACGAATGACTCTGTGTTCGTTGTTGCATTCTACGCCTTGCCAGTTGCAGAATGGGATTTTGGTAGTGAAGTTGAGGTGGTTGTTTGGGTCAGCTTTTAATTTGAATGCTATGAGAGATGTAGGATCTGAGAGAGAGGGTTTGGTTTTGTTGAGTTTGGTTGAGTTGGAGAATGTAGTTGTGAGTAGTAAGAATGAGAGTGAGAAGATGATGAAAGTGTTTGAGTGGTTTGTTTTTCTTGCCATTGTTGAATAGAGGTGAAATGAGTGATGAGAATGTTTGTTGTTCATTTGATGTTGTTAACTTGGTTATGAGGTAAAAGAGGAATGGGAGAAATAATAGGCTTTTAGATTTCACAAGAGTGGTACAGTGCAGTCTTTAGAGACAGAGAGAGAGAGAGAGAGAAGCGAGCAGTACGTGACAAAAGGACTTGGGGGCAACTGGGTCAGGGATCACGTGATCATCAGGTACATAACTTGAGGGAGAGGAGAGTACAGAGCAGTGAAAGAGAGAATTCATATCGTATGTTTACTACCATGTCTGTGAAAAAGAGGAATATGACCAACATACATTCTAACACACATTTTTTTATTTGTAAAAATTCACATAGGTCTCATCAAATTATGTGGATCCCATATAAATTTGGTGGGTCTCATGTGAATTTTAACAGATTAAAGAGGGTGCGTTGAAAAGTGTGTTAGAATGTGTGATGTTAGCATTTCTCTTGTGAAAAAAATATGATTGACAATGTCTAGATAAGTGAAGACAATTTTTACCTCATATCAGATCATCTCTTATTGGGTTTCTATTCGCGATCAAGATGTATTGTTATGAGTATGAAGAAGTGTTTTAAAGAGTCTTCTATCAAATAAGAAATGGTCTGACAATGTATTTATAAGTGAAAGTAATCATCACCTCAGAGACGAGTTTTGTAGAATTATGTTAGACACAACTACGATTTCTAAGAAGAATTATAGTGGTTCACTATGATATGCATAAATACTTTGATACCAACATAAGCATGCAATCAAACTCTCTTCCTATAAAGCATCGAATAAATCGTCCATTATTCAGCCCTCAAACTAATATTATTTTTTTATTAAGTAACTTGATTTTTAGAATTCATTTTTTAAGATCAATAAGTGGAGTGAATAGAATTCGAACTTCAACCTCTTCATATTACTATACACTGTCCTACCAATCCAGCTATGTTTACATAGTCACGTTCCTTTTCCAATTTAATCCATTGAATTATAAGCATTTAGATTAATAGTGACCTTAACTTTTGCTAAATATGTTATAAAAAAAGGATAGTTTTTAAGCTATTTTTAATTCGTCAAGATAGTTCATAACTTGAAGAAAATGAGGGATTAGTTTGATGGACCGATGATAGTTTATAAACTATTTATTATGTGTTTATAGGAATCAAATTTGACAGAATAGTTTATGCAGTAAATTAATGGTTTGTTCACGATCTAATGGGTAATTTATGTCATATGATAGAAAAAATTTTAAAAAAAAAGACCAACAAATAAATAATTATTTATACAATCATTTTTTTTAAAAAAATTTTAAGTTTGGCTAATGTAGTACTTTAGTTTAGAGAAAATATTTCATGGACGCAATCATAAATCAATATTGTTTAGACACCATTACATGAAATGAAAAAATTTAAGAAAAAGTATCTGTTGGCATTATTATTATTATTATTATTATTTTTGAAGAAATCAAAATGGAATATATTAACAAAGGCGATGTAATCTCATCAGTACAAGACGTACCTCCGAGAACACCCCTACCAAAAAAGAGTCATACAAGATATATACAAGACTATGGTCAGTCGAGGCCCAAACACCGCATAGGGTCCGACCACCAACTCTGAGTGCCATACACAAATGTAGTGTTTTTCGCTTTTAGCCACCACAAAGAATGAAATTTAACTTGATCTAAAAGCTGTAAAATAGGCGTTTCTACATTGTTAAAAATCCTATTATTACGTTCTCCCCATATCAGCCACACGCAAATAAGCCAAAGAAGCTGAAGAAACGATCTGCGAGTTTTTGATGACCCTGTACAATGGATAAACTGGAGGAAATGATCAATTAAGTTGAAAGGGTCCGCACCAGACACACCAATCCACGACCTGAGATACTGCCATAACGACCCGAAAACAGCACAATGAAGGAACAAATGGGGCGCCGACTCCACTTGGCCGCAGCCCGACACACACGTGTCGCCGTCAACCTGAATAATGTCGTGCCGATGAAGGTTGCTCCTGGTCGGCAACCTGTCTTTTAGCAGACGCCAAGCTACAATGTACACCTTCAGGGGAACCTGCTTATGCCACACTAGGTCTCTGGTTGTGTCAAAAGTAGAGGAAGCTGAATCCGTCAGAATCTGGTAAGCACCTCGGACCGTGTACCCATCCTGAATGTCTGGATCCCACTGCCACCTGTCAATAATATTAGCCTGCACAGAAACACAATCAAGTAAAAGTCTACATGCCTCCAGCATCTCTTCCTCCCAAGTCCACAGCCTTCTCCTCCACGCCCCGCCCCCTTCCTCCCACCCTAACTCAAACATATCAGCCACGGTGATTAACTTATGTGTCGCTAAATCAAACAACCGACCAAACCTCCTACGTAAGGGAACATCACCTAACCAATTATCAAACCAAAAAAATGTGTTTTTACCATCTCCTAAGACTCTCGACACCCTCACACCAAACCAGCCCCCCTCATCACCCCCTTCCCCGTCCCTAATCTTCACTATCTCCCTCCACCAAGAAGAACCTCTTCGGCCCCCATCCTCCAACCTCCCTGCCTCCTCACCATACCGCGCCACCAACACTCTATACCAAAAACAACATCTGTCCTCCAACAACCTCCAACACCATTTACCTAACAAAGCTAGATTAAACTCCCTCAACCGTCTCACCCCCAGCCCTCCACCCTCCTTTGATAAACAAACAGAGCTCCAAGCAATCCAGAAAATTTTCCTGTTATCCTCACTCCCTCCCCAAAAGAAATTTTTAAACATAGATTCAAGAGAAGAGATTATACCTGACGGAGCCTTGAAGAAGGAAAGAACATAGACAGGAAGCGAGGTCAGGACAGACTTGAGAAGGACCAGACGACCCCCAAATGAGAGAAAGCGACTCTGCCACCCCGATAATCTAGATTTTATTACATTCATCACGAGTTCCCAAAAAGACAACCTTCGAGGGTCACCACCAATCGAAAGACCAAGATACAAGAACGGGATTTTACCAACCTTACAGTTTAAAATGGATGCCGCCTCTATTAACCACGAATCCCCAATATTCACACCAACCAGCAAACTCTTATGAAAATTTACTTTGAGACCTGACATATCGGCAAACAGTGTCAACACCGCCCTTAAAGCTCGGACATTGGCCTAACTCTTCGTTCCCACCAACAGCGTATCATCCGCAAACTGCAAATGGGACACCACAACCGAATTGGAATTGCCCACCTCATAACCCGTATACAAATTATTATCCACCACAGACTTCATCAATACATGCAGTCCCTCCGCTGCTAATAAGAAGAGGAAAGGCGAAAGCGGGTCACCCTGACGCAGAATTATTATTATTATTATTATTATTATTATTTGTTGTGGTTTTGTGTATGTGCCAAACAAGAATATCTCCTTTAGTTTATCAGTTGTACTTTGAATTTCTTGGCCTTTGTTAGATGGAAAATAACGATTTTCAAAATATAGTTTAATATTCTTGAAGAGCCAATAATATCTGAGAGACTGATATTAATGGTTTAACGACGATATTAAAGTATAGAATATAGTTTCGTATTTTTCGAGAGCCAATAATAAATAGGAGACTAGAATTAGTTGTTTAAATGATAATACTAAAAGAAATAATAGTTGTACAACCATTTTTTTACAACTTTTTTTTCCACATTCACATGTTTTTAGCAACACATCCCATATTCCCAAGAACATCAGCATACCAATTAGCTTTTGGATAAACATGAATAATCTTGACATCCCAATCAGCAATAAGGATAACCTTAATTTTCTTTATCAGAGTCCAACCTGTTTTACTCCCTTCTCTTCCCAAACTTAAGCTACTAACAATCACAGCTGAGTCCATTTGCACCTCTAGTTTCAAAACACCTTGATTTTTAGCTAAACATAATTCTTGATATAGCCCCCACAAACTCAGCCATATGTGCACTTGTGTGTCCAAGATGTTTCACAAAACCTGCCGCCTACCTTCCATTATCATCACGTAACTCCACCAGAACATGCTACTTTATAGTTATCTTGGCTGCACCATCTATATTTAGACAATGCCAACCACTTGGTGGAGCCTTCCAAGAGTACACGTGCATCAAGCTTCTATTAACATGATGATCTTGGTTTTTCTGTGTAGTAGTTGAATTGTAAAATTGCAGTAAGTTAAAAATATGGCACCACGGTTTAAAAGACCTAACAAAATTTGGATCATGCACCCGTTTATTCCACCAACACCATAACCAATAGCAAATAGTCGCCCACACTGCACTCCACTGGTACTATTATTATTGTCCAATATTATGATTCATATTAAACTCTATCCAATTTCTCAAATCACCAATGAAAATTCCTCCACGACGGTTGACCTTTATGAGATGCTGCCAGACATTTGATGTAAGAGGGTGGTCTCTTAGGACATGAATAATTGTTTCTTCCTAAAAACCACAATGATTGCAATAAGGCCCACTCAACTCCACTCAGCCAATCTAGAGTTACAAAATGAATCCCATGCAAGCTAAGGGATTATGCCACATAGGCAGTGGTAGAATGGTGGATGGATAAAAGGGGTGTCGATGGATCATTAGCCCTTATTTTTAATCAAAGTATTCTTTATTATTGTACACCTTTTTATGTCTTAACTAAGAAGTAAAACTATCGAATAAGCCTCAAACTTTAGAACCCCGCACCTCTTAACGTGTGTTTGGAACCAGATCAAGTGGCCAAAAAATGGACGTTTTTGCATATTTTTTGTTTCAATTTTGGAGGGTCAAAAGCTACTAAAAAAATGGAGGGTCGAAAGCGATTCTAGAGGTTGAAGAATTAATTTTATCATGTTTAGATGATTTAAAAGAGGATTAATTTTGCTTGTACGATAAATTTAAGTCTTAAACTTATTGTTAAACTCAAAACATATTTTTATGTAAAAATTTATTAAAAACAAATTACATTTTTTCCTGAATGCTCTTGAGGTTGCTCAACTCTAAAAAAGGTTAACAAGAACATAGCTTTTATTGTATTTTGAGGAAGAAAAAAATGACAGAAAGATATGTTTCGATAGGGTTGTATTATCGAAAGATACGTTCTAACAAATTGAACGACTTTCAAACAAAACCGAAGATCTATAGAGAAATCTTTGAACTTTTTGGCCTCCCAAATATGTGAGTTTGGGGCCAAGTTTGGAGGGACAAACAATCGACAATTTTAGGAATAAGTAAGTACTATACTAAATAGTGTATGAAGAATATCAACTAATTATCTCCTCTAAAGCGTACACGTTAAAAAGAAATTATTAACAAATTTAATATTACACTTCTTGTTCTTGTAATTCAGATAATGAGATTATATGATATTTTTCAAGAATATTTTTTTTCATCAATTTTTTATTCAATAACTAATGAGTAAATTGAATTTGGACCTAATTTCGTCGTGGTAGTTGATGAGCTTCACTTTTGATGATAAAGACTGATTTTTGTGTGACTTACCTGAATTGCCAACAATTTAATGGGGTGGTGTGTGTGTGTGATATACTGTTATATCGGATTTCATGATAAGTAAGGTTCTCTGTGTCTTACGCACGTCTTCGTCTCAAGTTAATCCTACATGTTCTTCCATTGTTTTTTTTTTTTTGTTACAATTCTTCCATTGATTTTGAATGAAGGCATGGAACCTCTTTGTTTTGATGGTCCACACTCATAAATGAATAGTAGTCTATTGATTGTAATCTTTCACCAATTTCTGACATAAATTCAAATTCAAATCAAAACAAAACTAAATTTGAAAGAAAATGTAAAGAGTTAAACAAAATGGTATTGTAATCTTTTAGTGCTACAGGTTCGCATGATGGATTTTGTGTTGCAGCAATGTATGCATTCTTAAGTAATGCTCCACAAGAGAATGTTTATTCAAAGTGGAGGCAAGTGTGGAGACTTAAAGTGCCGGAAAGAGTGAGGTATTTTATTTGGCTTTTGAATCATGATAGATTGTTGACAAATTATAATAAAAGCCGAATGAGACTTGGTAGTGCTATGTGTAGTTTTTGTGGAAATATTCTCGAAAATAGTTTGCATGTGTTGCGAGATTGCCCACTTGTTATGCCTATTTGGTTAAATGTTGTGCCTGTTAATATGAGAGATAGATTCTTTATAGGGGATCTTAATCAGTGGATAGCTTTTAATATGAGGAATGAGAAGGGGTGGATGCTCGAGGTTGATTGGAAAGATTTTTGGGCTTTTGGGCTATAGCTTGTCATTGTTTATGGTATTGGAGGAATAAGGAGGTTCATGAAGAGAATTTTGTTAGACCAACAAATCCGTATCAGGTTGTGTGTGCGTATTCGTGATTATCAACTTGCCATCCAGGCTAATAAGGTGATCTTGGAGATGCCTCGGAGTGTGGTGCTAGTTGGTTGGAAGCCTCCGGCGGAGGGGTGGGTTAAATTTCATACCAATGGAGCTTGTAGCAGCAATGGTGTAGCCGGTTGTGGCGGTATTATTAGAGGTTGTGATGGTGAATGACTAGGGGGATTTGCTAAAAGTATTGGGATGTGTTGAGCTTATATAGCAGAATTATGGGGAGTTCTTGAAGGTTTGAATTACACTAGAAATTTGGGTTTCCGGGCCGTTAAAGTGAATGTGGATTCTTTAGTAGTTGCGAATTGTATTAATGGAAATGGGCATGGTAGCCCGAGCGGGGGGTCGTTGGTTTTCGAGATTCAGAGGTTAATTAATCTAGATTGGGAGATTGTGGTGAAGCATTCTTATAAGGAAGCTAACCAATGTGCAGATGCTCTAGCAAATTTTGGATGCTCTCTAATGGGTGAAATTACCTTTTTTGAGTCTTGTCCGGCTCAATTTAGTCACGTGCTCGCAGCTGATGTGATAGGGATTTCTATCACCCGTTTGATTCCTATTTAGTTCTCTTTTCCTTCCGGGTTTCGGCCCTCTTTGTAATAAAAAAAAATTGTATTGTAAGGATCTAGAGGGAGAATCAAAGCTTTGAAGAATATCATTGAGTTTTATTTTCTGACCCGTAGCTAGAATCGTTTTCTAATTTACCTTCAATAAATGTCTTAAGGTATCTCCATGATTCAAATCTTTTGCGCCAGGTATCAGATTAATCCTCAAAACGACAACGGTATATTTGATTTCTTTTAATTAGTATGTTGACTTCATTTTTATCTATATTAAGTTTGGTTACGAAGGATGAAACTGCATGCCCTTCGATATATTGCTTTTTTTTTAAGGACTTTAGTTCATCACCCCTTTTTTTTTTTGACGTGAGCTTTAGTACATTACTTCATTAGCTGCAATCGGATGGAGAGAGACAAGTTTTTAAATATAACCCTAAATTATAAAAA
>Ga0228710_1002010_pt1 | contig 31530 bp, 12 predicted proteins | sample MedpolnodulmetaG_FD_177995 | JGI IMG/M metagenome (GOLD analysis project Ga0228710, IMG submission 177995) | Root nodule microbial communities from Medicago polymorpha collected in Santa Monica, California, United States - pink nodules | ecosystem: Host-associated > Plants > Roots > Nodule...
AAAATATATTCTAAATTTATTTAATGGGATATTTTCTAAATTTATGAAACTTATATTTATTCTTCATAAAATAAATGAAACTTATATTTAAGAATCAAACAATATTAAATTTTTATTGAAATGGTTAGTAAACTAGAATAAAAATATATTATTATCTATTTATAAAGATATAATCCATTTAGAGAGACATTTATTCCTTCTGTTTTTGCCCGTCATTTAAACTAATTATTTTACTACTTTATTTTTCTTAATATTATTTGAATTACTAATTAAAAATATTTATATCTCATTAAAATAGGAGCCACCCCACTACAATAGCAACAATATTTAACAATAAAAAAATCTTATTTTTCAAAAATAATTTATCGTAGTGTTTGTAAAAATTTATATCTCTTGCTATTTACAAATAAATGTGTTGGAAGAGGGATAGCCTGACAAGTTTGTGCGCATCTTTCTGCTGGTGACGAATAACAAATATATGAATACAATTTATTTTCTATGATAAAGTTTTTGAAGAAGCTTCTATTATAAAGTTTTTTTTTAATAGGCCAAGAGCAAAATGATATCAAAAAGAATAGTGTCCAACTAAGTTGGAAACACTAATCTTATCTATTGCTAATTGCTCATATATATTATTAAAACAAAAAAAGGTTACATAAAAACTGGGGGACATAAAACCTGACCCAGTCAACAACCCTAGCAGGCAAAACAAAAAAACAAAAAATAAAAAATCTACAAAGTGGATCCAACCCTAAACAATTCCAACAATTAAGCGCAGGTCTAAAATTTGGCGAATGAATCGATCGTCAACACGAAATCGGATCACGTACCATCAACTCCCTGCAACAACGGCAGCAAGCATCAATGACTCTTTCGAGTCCATACAGTCCCATGTCAATTAGCAAGATTACTAGGATAACCCGAGAATGGCGTAAGAACCAAAAGCCCCTGCAACAAAAGCAGCAGCTTTACCGACCCTTTCGAGCCTAAACCAAGCAAGAAATATCTTCATTAAAACCGATCCCAAGCTTTGAAACTGGACATTGAATCCGCCCGCCAACACGGTTGCAAATCCATCAGTTCACTACTCACCGCGACGAACATCGACAACAGTAAGTTTTAACGGCCGCCTGAATTAACCATCCAGAAGAAAGGCCACGCTCTTTCGAGCTAACAATCCAAAGTGAATATTTGTCCAAGACATCAAAGCACATTCGGATTAATTATAGAACCGAACCAAGAGAATCAGAGACAAGTTTGAGTAAGATCAAATTGTCTTTTAAACGATGAATGGTGTACGAACTAACCGCCAATACGGATAGGTTCACGAACCAACAGCCGCCGCAACAAATCAGCGCGAACACTAACAGCCCTTTCGAGCCCCTCGAACCTCAAGCAGAGATTGGTAGAAACCACCCCAACCAAGAGGCGACGACACCGCTACCCACTAGAGCTACCCCGAGCCAGAATACATCCATCAACCGACGGTAAGACAGAGTACGGCAAGATCTGACAGAAAAGAGCTTGCAAACCCCCGAACCGGATCTGAGGATAGATTATCTGGAACAGAGGACAACTGTACAAGAGGAGAGGCACCGGTGGTGCGAAGGGTGAACCTCGTCGCACCACCACACAATGAAGCTACATCGGAACAAAGGTTTTGGGGCGGGAAGGTTTGCTTTAGAGAGAGAGAAGGAAGGTTGGGGAAACGGCGGCGTTTGGCAGAAGGAGAAAAGGTAGGTACGTGAATCGCATGAGAAAGGACTTAATTCCTATGATAAAGTTAATATAGTGTCAAATGAGAGAAATAGTTAAAATAAATATAATAATTTTATTTAACTGTTGGGTGATCGATTTTCAATATGATGTGAAACTGATAAATGTACAAGCCAATATTGATAGAATTTGTTATGTTTGGGTAGCAACTTATTTGTGAGTTTTGTTAATTTGTTATGTTTTGGTTGGAACTTACTCCCTCCATTTTTAAATATAAGCAAATTTTACTTTTTAGGTTCATTCAATTAATGATGTATGTGGTTTATAATATGGGTCACATATATCATTAATTGAATGAACCTAAAAAGTAAAATTTGCGTATATTTAGAAATGGAGGGAGTATTTATGAGTTTTGTTAAGTAAGATTTTTTTGACAAAAATAAACAACATTTCATTCATTCAAATTGATAGAGTGCATCGATATAATACAAATTCAAAGTCGCTAAAAATAAAATAAAAAATGAATATATGAACAAACTCACATCATCCATGTTAATAGCAAAAAGCAACATAGTTCTTATGCCTACAAATATTGACAACGCTAGAGTCGTTGTCTAAATCTGCACTTGTCCAGAGTTAATTTTTCAACCTGAATCAAATAAACATCGTCCTAAAATGGATAAATCAAAAACTCATTGCACAAAGACGGAAAATCAAAACAAATAGAGTCGTGCAAAGACGATGAAATCACAAAAACAAACGAAATAAGATTGAAATTACTTTATTTTTTTAAGGAAGATTGAAATTACTTAATTAACTAAAAAGAAATAAATTGTATGGGTGATTTTGGGTCAAAAATATCTTTTGTAGATAAGAAGAAGAAAAGTGGGGACGACTAGGGTTAAGGAGGGGAGAGAGAGAGATATATATTTAACTCTTAAGTAAGATTGTTATTTCAACTTTATTAATTGTATGAAATTTATTAAATTTGTGTTTTTTTTAAATGTATTGATCACTTTAATCAAAAAAAATGGATGCAATCATTTTTATTAAACTTTATACAGAGACCGGAATAACAAGTATACAATCCAATCAATGATCCACTGATTTGATCAAGGACTCGATATCTTGACCAGCTTAATTATCGATTCAATCACAAAATTTTGTGGATAGATCACAAATATAAGCAAAAATTAATAATTCTATCATACTTAACGCTATTATTCCTTAACTATCTTTCTATTAATTTAGATATAATTTTTCTATAACCCTTTTATTCCCATGAAGTAAGGTCCTATAAAGATTAATTTGAGAAATATGATTAATGTTTTTTTACTTATTTTAGAAGATTAAAGAGGATTACCCCTAAAAAAAGATTAAACAAGATTAATTAATTTTTGACGAATGTGAAATTAATTATTTTTCATTTATATATAAATCCAGAGAGTAACTATTATAGCATTCTCTTTCAAAAAAAAAACTATTATAGCATTTCGTTTTTTTTTTAAGAAATCAAATTGGGATATATTAACAACGGCGGTGAGGACACCTTAGTACAAGGTGTACCAAGGGATCCACCCCTGAAATCAAAGTGTCATACAAAGAATTTACAAGACAAAGGTCAGTCGATACCCAAATAAAGTAAAGGGTCCGACCACCATCTTTGAGAATCATACACGAAAGTGGTATTGTGAGATTTTAGCCACCAAAACGAATGGAATTTTGCTTTTTCTAAAAGCTGAATAACCGGTATTTCAATGTTATTAAATAACCTGTTGTTGCGTTCGGTCCAAACAAGCCAAACACAAAGCAGCCAAACCAATTGAAGAAACGACCTACGCGCCCTTGAGTGACCTGTAGAATGTATAAATTGATAGAAATGGTCACGTATATTTTGAGGATCAGCTCCAGACACACCAATCCACGTCCTGATATGTTGCCATAAAGAACTGAAAACCTCGCAATTCATAAACAAATGGGATGTCGTCTCAGCGTAGCCGTACCCCGCTACACACGTGTTAGCCGCATCCTGAAGAGAGACACGCCTTTGCAGATTGATTTTGGTAGGTAACATGTCCTTCTGCAATCGTCAAGCAACCATGGAAACCTTCAAAGGAACCTGTTTGTGCCATACAAGATCGTCCGTTGCGACATGAGTAGGAGAGACCGTAGATGTCAGAATCTGATACGCACCTTTCACTATATATCCATCATGAGTATCCGGATCCCACTGCCACCTGTCTGAAACATTAGACTGCACACAAACAGTATCAAGTAAAAGCCTACATTCTTCTAGCATATCATCCTCCCACGCCCACAAACGTCTCCGCCAACTCCAAGCCTCACCACCTTCCTCCCAACCAAAAGAAAACATGTCCGCCACCATGCTCAACTTATTTGTCGATAGATCGAATAAGCGAGCAAACCTACTGCGTAATGGAACATCTCCTACCCACCTATCATACCAAAATAATGTGTTGAGACCGTCCCCTAACAACTTCGACACCCTCCCGGCAAACCAGCCCCCTTCATCGTCACCTACACCACCCTAATCTTCGCTACCTCCCTCCACCAATGAGAAACACTCCGGCCCCCAACCTCCCAGCCTCCACACCATATCTCGCCACTAGCACCCTATACCAAAACCCACCTTTATCCACCAACAACCTCCAACACCATTTACCCAACAAGGCTAAATTAAATTCCCTCAACTACCTCACCCCCAAACCTCCTTACTCCTTTTGTAAACAAATAGAGCTCCAAGCAATCCATGAAATTTTCCTGTTATCCTCACTCCCACCCCAAAAAAATTTAATAAAAATAGATTCAATGAGAGAGATTATACCTGGCGGAGCTTTGAAGAAGGAAAGAGCATAGACAGGAAGCGAATTCAGGATAGACTTGAGAAGAACTAACCGACCCCCGAAGGATAGAAAGCGACTTTGCCACCCCGACAATCTAGATTTAATGGTAGTCACCACCGGGTCCCAAAACGCCAACTTCCGAGGATCACCTCCAATCGAGAAATATTATGGGACAGAGAGAATGTGAAATTACCACTAGTAAAAGTCAAATATTTTGTGCAATATGTGGGTCAAACTGATGTTGTATCAAAAGTAAGTATTTTTGTTATCGTCTCCACAGGGACTGGTGCGATATTCTAAGCCATTCAACAATCGATATTGTTCCGAGCTAGGGTTTTCTGATGGTTTTGTTTCATAAACTATCAGCGAAGAATTTATAAATGGGATGAGAGTTAACAGGGAAATAAGTATGTTGGGATTAAACTTCATCAACCTACTCATACATATTCTCGGATTTGGGTTGCGGGTTCTAATTATCACTCGATATTATCACATATTGTTCAACAACATCATTCGTGTCCAAATGATATCGTGATTTCTATTGGGTCGTTTAATTGTCGATGTCTCGCACGATTAAACGATCCAATAGTTGATTGTATCGTTGTATCGTCGATGTCTCGCACTATACAATGATACAAAAGCTTTAAGTTTCAATATTCAAAATGATTGCCAACCTAAGTTCCATGTCTAGAACAAAAGTATTGATAGAAGATTATTCTAACCTAGATTCGAAATGTATTTTTCAATCACAATTCAAATCCATAAGATCAAAACATAGGAAGCAAGAATAATATCAATATCATAAGATAAGTTAGAATCACACAACATCCCAATCAAAGAAAATACATACTAATAGAGTTAACTACATTTAATCCCAACAAAAAGAGTTTAGTTACTCATTGTCATGGTAACCTTACAAGGAGAAAAGAAGAGATGGAATGGAACCAAGCCATGATGTCTCAATGATCTTGTGTCTTCCTTCAATCCTTGTGCTCCTTGCTCTTTAGGTTCTCTCTTTGTTTTCCCCTGTTTTCTCTCCTCCTCCAGTGGCCTAAACTATCCTCTAATGATAGATACCTCTTGAAATGAACAAATGGGCTTTTATATGGCATGTTCTGTCTCAACTCGCCTCGCGGGTAAGTTTGCTCGCCATGGCGAGTTGAGCTTCCTTCCCCAGTGGGTTTCTGCCACGTCAGCTCTGAGGGGGTTAGACCGCCTTACTCGCCTCCCGAGTAATTTCACTCGCCATGGCTGAGTAAACATGTACTTCTGCCTATTTCTTGCTGATGTTACTCGCCATTGCGAGTTGGAGGCGAGTTACTTCAACTTTCTGCCTCAGCTCGCCTTTGAGCTCACCGTGGCGAGTTGTCCTTTGCATTTCTTCATGTTTTCTTGCTTCTAAAGTGTCTAGGCGTGCATTTTCCTACAAAGAATTGGCATTAGATGTGAAAAGCATAATTGAATGATTCTTCAATATTTGTGAGCTTTTCGCAAGATAACTTGCAAACCAAGTAATCAAAGTGCATAAAATATATAGTCTATTTAACTCCTTTTTGACACTTATCACAAACCACTGCAAATATTTTCAACACTGAACTTCTTTTACAATATCTAGTTGCTAAGTGTCAAATTCCTGTTAAATTATAAGCTTATTCACGACACTTATTCACTTGTTTTGCAAGTGATCTTAGGGAGAAGAAAAAAAACCTCAATTTCATGTAAACTAGCGTGTTAACCCGAGCACTGCACGAGGAGAAATTTATCAAAATAATATACTATCCTAACAATTTATTATCTATTGTGTTCAATTTTTTTCTTGAGTAAATCTATAAATATGTAAAATCCCCCAAAAAAATGTAAAATAGAAAGAAACCCGCGTCAAAGAAACATATACCATACTTTCTCTACATTCTTTATCAAAATAATATTTTCTTTGAATTCATCTACTTATATATCTTTGAACAATATTTAATGGAGATCAATTTTAAATAGGCTATGTTTACTTAACCAAAAAAAAAAGAAGCCAAGTTTATAAGTTTCTTAATTACACATCCAATTCACTATTCTACTATGTGTATAAGTATGCAACTTAAACACTTGTGCCATCAATAATAAGATCCCTCGTCATCAATCGAACCAATATTTAATTTTAATCAAATTTACATAGGCCAAGTTTCACAAATAAATACTACTACATCATTTTATCTTATAAGAAGTTACCTGTCTAACTTCCCGATAAATACATAAAACTTAGTAACCATATACAGTGAGCTTCAGTAATTGTAGAATACTCGTAAGCCATAAAATCAGTGTGCCCTTCATGTGAGAGTAATATAAAAAAATAAAACTAACATGTTTTTTTCACGACTATTCTTTTACTTTGAAATATTAAGAAATACTAATTTTGGCAGCCCATTACCACTCACAGTTGTTGAAACAAAACATAAGCTGCACCTTACAATAGCTTCTAAACAATTGATAGAATAGAACACAGATTAAAAAAGGACAAACAAACAGAAAACCATCAACATATGGCTAGAGGACTTGCGGCACAAGTGATCGACAGCCCCAAAGCATCAAATGCATATCCTTCATTGTAATCTGCTTGCAAAGCCTAGTGTTCTAAAAAAACTAAATGCAAATAGAGTCTACTTTGGTAGTTCAACTAACGTGAGTGTGTGAACCAAATTAAAATTAAAAGCACAAACAACTTAAAAGGGAAATTAATCTAACTAAAGGGAAAACAAAGAGATAAAATAATTGAGAAGAGTGCAATTAGAAAACGTTACTTGACATTTCTTTACACATCAAGTGATCTGGAATGAATAAACAACATATTATGAAATGAGAAAGGATTAAGAAACATTGAACTTGGAAAGGTGGATTGAGTATTGCAATTTGCAAGGATTGGAACAAACCCAATTTCAAAAATTCAAATTCAAATTACCTTGAGAACACGCATGTTTAACTACTGCAGATACCACAGAAAGACCTTCCAACTATTTGATACTAAAAAATACATTTAAAAATCAATAAATAAAAAATAATTAAAAGATAATTCGAGAAACATTACCACTAATAGCCAGTTTAGAATAAGTAAACATTCTTATTTGCTGACACATGTCAAACTTGCCCAAATACTTAGTTTGCTTTATTATTATCTATAGATACTTAGTTTTCATACCTCATATGCTAGATAAGCTACTTCTACCTATTTCCTTTCAATTTTGTAGGCCTTCGATGTGGAAGGAAAAAAAACAAATGAGATGAAAAAGACCTAAGAGTGTGTTTGGATGAGGTAATTGGGAATTTTTAAAGAATTTAGAATTTTGGGCAATTTAAATGATTCAATTAAATTACTTTCATTTCTCAATACTTTTGTTTGGATGGAGTAATAAAAATATTCATTGTCATCATTTTTGGGCAAATTTTATAAATTTTAATTTTTTGGGGCCAAATTTGAAAATTGAAATTAGGGGTCAATTTGTAAATTTCAAAAAAATTGAGGGGTCAAATTATAATTTTTGAAAATTTGAGGGGTCAATTTTCAATTTTTAAAAAATTATTGGGGTCAAATTGAAAATTTTGGGGACCAAAATGCAAAATTTGAAAAAATATAACAATGGAGAATTTTGAAATTTTTAACTTTTAGGTGTTATTTGAAAATTCTCTAAATTTAACTTGAACAAAATACTTCATGAATTTCCATCATTTTGAAAATTCTTTAAATTATTATCCAAACAATGGAATTCACGTCAAAGTATTTGAATTCCCTCAAAACAATACATTCTTCCATCCAAACACACTCTAAGTCTATGAATCGGTGCAAATCCGCTAGGCCGGCAAAACGAACCAAAAGTGAGGCTAGTTTGTTTTATCTTTTTATTTTTTTAGTTTCTTTCACTCGAAATTATTCCATTCTACAAACCTTAAATAGACCTGTTTTCATTTCTGCATGCATGCTCACCTCTTAGTACTCACTACATGACCAAGGAGACCAGCTACTACAAGTCATTGTGAGGTTGGGATCTCATCACTTTATGAAAACAAATTCTATTTTTATCATTTTTTTAAAATTTATGTTAATTTTATTTGTAAACGGTGGATATAGTAGACCCTTGAAACAATTGTGTGCATTTTTGAAAAATTAACAATGAAAATACCATAATCAATGTGTTCTAGAAATGCATCATCCACATATCTAACATTTCATTTTATCCGCAAGAGTCTCACATAAACACATGTTTTAGAAAATAAAAACACGTTTTTCTGATAATGTAAACGAGTATCCACCATATTCAATTTAGTATTGCTAGCTTTTGATTTTATGCACACTAAATAATAGAATTATTGATGTTGATTGATCGAACAATGAATAGAAAGTAGGCTAAGAAAAATGAATAATATATATCTTCGCTTTCGAGTGTTTGTGTGAATAATTTGGTCTTATTATTTATTTTATTTTTTGTTAAATAAATATATCCGAATTTAAACCTTAAGAAGACTTGATGATTAAGTCTTCTGAACTCTCTTTTCTCTCTGCCCCTGAGGATTATTTCATCTTGATTAACCAATTTTATCTTTCTCTCATATTGCAAGAACTTCTCTATTTTTTTGTTTTATTTTTGGTCTGATGTCTTCTACCTTCAAATCAAAGAAAATATATCAACTAATCTCCTCTTATCTATGTTGAAAAGATGAGGAGAGTAAAAAAAACCACCATCTTTGATGTTTCATTTGTCATACGTTTATGTTTCTTCATCATCAACCTTTGTTCTCATTTGTTTTTCTACACTGTGAAGTTTGAAATGTTATACATGTCAATACTTGAGTACTAAACACACTCACACAATGATACACTATCACAAAACCAATTTAAATGGTTTTCAAATAAATCCTTAGGGCTATGTATGCTTGGTATGTGCATATGTTCCGTCTACAAACTCTTATTTTTTAATTTTGCAAATTTGTTTATATTAATTAATTATAAATATAGCCCTGCGCGATAGTCATAAGCGTTCGTCTATACTCACATTATCTTCTTGTTCTCTCTCTTCATTTTTCTCTCTCCACTGTTTTTGACCAATGAAAAGAGAGAACAACAAGGTTGCCTCAAAAGTTGTACCAAAGTAGTTGTTCAAATATCATTACTCAATACAAAAAGGGTAGTGTTAACTTGTGCCCTTAGGGCACATGTTAAGAAATCCAAAAAAAGAAATATTCTCTTAAACTTTGTACATTCAATTCATTAAATACATTATTTCTACATTTGGCTTCTAAACTTGTGTCTTAAGGACACAAGTTAACATTTCCCAATATAGAACACTATTAAAGGTTAACTAATAAATGACTCATTAAGCTTTTCCCAAAAGATATACACATTTGTTCAGATCTTTATTTTGGCATATCTATTACCCCAAAGCATCTTAATGAGGGACACGGTTTGTTGCTCCCTATTTTACCCTGTCATCATTTCATTGCACACACCCACCATTCTGCCCCTATCACTCTATCAGATATTCACATGGCAGCAGTATTACCACAACTAGGCATGTCAAATTTTGGCATCTTTTCCCTACCCTCTATATTCTCTATCCTTCCATGCACCCTTTTCAGTAACCAAATTTCAATTTACACAATCAGATAGTGCAAATAATTAAACTTTTATTGATACCAACGATAAAGATTAATTGAAAATTGTTGTATAATCATTTAACACAATCAACAATCAATGAACAACAAAAGTTTGCAATATCAACTTCCAGATATTTGCTTTTTCTTTCCACTTCAGTGTATATTTACAAGAGCGTAGACATTCAAATACATTATCCAAGGATGGCATCCTGAATTTACAAGTACTTCTACAATGGTATTGATTTTACAAGCTATAAGCATGGCTGTAAACTTTTTTTTTACCGGAGCATGGTTGTAAACTTAAGCAAACAAAAACAGCAAACTCCAACAAAATTTTAGACTGCATAAACATCTTCGATAGAAACTTACATCAGATGACATCATATCAAGGCTAAGAGCAGTTCAATAAGTCGGATTCTAGAGAACAAGGGTCATGACTCTTGCAAAAGGATCTCATAAATGTCAGTTCTTAGATTTAGTTCTTTATCACGCATTACTTCTTGTAGATCAGAAAGCTCTTTTCCAGTAAGGATGGAGTTTAGCTTGAGAAATCCATCCAACCATAGCCGTTTTGACCTGGTACACACATTTACATAAATAAATCAAATGATAATAATAACAACAACAACAACTTGCAATAGCAACAAAAAAACACATTTGTTCCTCCCTTATAGCTTTGAAACTTTGGGGACAGTAACTTATTTTAAATACAAGTCCTCACCAGGGGCAAGCATGGATAGCACGAAAGAAAATACGTCGGGCTGCAGAAGGATCATGTGCAATGTTCAATTCATACCCAATGTAGCAACGCCACAGTACAACCGAGCTGCAAAGCATATCATTACTCACTGCCCTTTCAAACAAGCCACGGATTCTGTGGTTTGAGCCACCTCTAGACATATCGTATGACAATGCAAAAAGCCAGACAACTACAGATGGTTTTCTGTCAATGTACAGTAAAAGAAGAAATGAATGCTTAGTTTATAGTTAAGAGAAAAGTTGCAAAAATTACTAACAGGACAAAATGAATTGTCATACACACCATTATGCAGAAAACCAAAAACCTAACTTGCTACAATTGTAAAAGGGAAACATGTGTTCAAAAGAGAAAAGAATTATGAGATTCATTTCGTCAGATAAAAAAGATTTACAAGCCAGAAGAATAAGGAAATGATAGTGTATTAGACAAATATTAATGCATGCGAGAAGGGGGAAAATGATTTGTGAGACTTCAAACAATTGGAGGAAAAAAGATAAGGAATAGAAGATAAAAGTATATTAATTTTTCAGAAAAAATGACTTTCAATCTATTAAGTTACAGAATTTCATTTCTCTTTTTGATTTACAAAACTAAAACTTTGAGTTACGAAACATAATATAAGATGAAGTTTCAATTTTAATTTTTATAAGCAAGTTTCGATCTAATTTCACCTGCTGAAAAAAAAAGCTACACTTACATTAATGATCTTCATACTGCCTATTTTCATAATACCTAAGAAATGACAAGTTATTCATATTTGGAAATATATTATTTTTGAAAAGATCTTTCCTAGAGACTATGATTAAAAGCATTTATACTTTCAAAGCATAAGGATCTTACTTGTAACAGCGTTCATCTAGGATCCGCCGCAATTTATTAGACGTTGTGTGGAAGTGGCCAACTTCCACTACACCTTTTAAAAGTTCTGGACTGAAGGGATATAGCTGGAGGCCCTGAGAAACGGATTCCCAAACTTTCACCAGACCTGATTGCTTCTGATGCCTCTGAAGCATCCTTATGTAGTAGTTAAACAAAAATTCAAGTTGATAGCTATGGCTTCTCCTTTCTGCAGGACAAAATGATTCAAATCGATGTGATAAGTAACACAGTATACAGTTATGCTGCAACAGAAATGATCGATATTGAGTACTCGACAAAATGATTCTACATAAGAAGCCAAAGCTAAGCATTTAGCTCACTGTAAACGCGTTAAATTTCATTCGTAAAAGTTAAAAATGCATGCACTACTTAAATTACCCTTATGTTTATAGGTCAGACTGAAAGAATATGACACTTAGTACATTAAGAGACAATAGATGTCACTCCCAAGCTGACCAAACAAATTCAAATTTAAATCATAATAGATCAATACAAGTTTATGTAAGGTATACACTTACTGATAGTAAAGGCACTAAACTTCATCAACTAAGTAGATACCCCCCCTCCCAAAAAAAAAAAAAATTGTCGAGCGAACTTCTTGGGTGCTTATAGAGAAGGGTGCCTGGAAGGACCCTCTTGCTTTCTTTTGTGGGCTCTACTTATTTCATTTTATTAAAAATTTAAAATAAATGACTGTGGTTGAAATGCAATGACATAGAATTATTATAAGAACCCGTTTAGTAAAACAATTTGAGGTGTTGGATTGAAGAAATTGTGTGTTTTTTAGGTGTTGACATAACAACAATTAAAAAAAAATTGTGTGCATGTACGACCTACTTAGGAACCCAAATAGGGGAGCTCCACCCGTCGTATATGCTCTAAACGTCTTCATAAACCGTTAATACTCTAAGTTTAGCCCCTATATATTTCACTCAAGTATTTCAATCAACCCCACCCTACCAAAATAAATAAATAATAAAAGCAGAGAACATTCCTAAATTTTACAATAACTAATGAAGACTTCAATATGTGAACTTTATAAGCTTACAGTGGCTAAAAATTAGACTGTTTACTGGTGTTAAGTTTTCTAAAATGAATAATAACAAATGAAGATGCATAACCTGGAAGCACCATAGTAAAAGCTTGATCCAAAACTTCAATGCCCGCATCACATCCAGAAGTTAGCTCCTCAAACAATGAAGCAGAACATACCAGAGCGACAGATTGGTCATTTATTATACCACGAAACCAAGATGATAATACTGTTCTCAGTTTTTCTTTGAACCCTTGACGTGCTCTAAGCAGTTGCAAACTTGATGCTTGACTTTTAAATGGGGTGTATTTTGTACCATTTCCTAAGCAAGACAATATATGTATTGCACGATATGAAGCTTCACAACCACCGTAAGTGTTATTTGCATGCTCCACTTCAGCATACCATAAATATAGAAGAGGTGCATTGGACTGAATCTCCTATACTCCATAAAGTCAATGAATGCAATTAAGAAATAAATCAATAAAAGGAGGTTGTGTATGCATGAGGAATGCATAAATTTTAATACGCACTGTGTCTGTATATACAAGTGTTGGTGCTACATGAAAGAAAACTTTGAAAAAGTATGAAGGGGTGATACAACCAAGTTGCAGCAGAGAATACAGTACATACCTCGGGAGGAAGCCCTTCCACAGATAACAATGCCATGTCAAACACCTTTCTTGCAAGATCAATGTTGCCATAATCAGCCTCTCTTCGTGCATATACACCACACAACAAAACATCCTACAATGAACAAAATACAAACCGAAAAGTCAAAAATTTAGAATCTAATAAAGCTTACCATTTACAACAAATGAGGCAGAATAACAATTGCATTATATGCAGTTGTCCAATGAAATTTTATTTTTGATCATTTCCTCAAGCAACAAGATGGCATCCCTCTTTGATCAACCTTTCATTTCAACATTTTAACCATAAGAACTGGGAGAAAAATATAACATGTTGGTAAGCTTTAAGTGTAAATATGTTTTCTTTTATCTGAATTTTCAATCAAACAAGCAGGAAAAAATACTTCAGCTTACAGAATGGCATCCCTCTTTGATCAACTTTTCATTTCAACATTTTAACCATAAGAACTGGGAGAAAAATATAACATGTTGGTAGCTTTAAGCGTAAATATGTTTTCATTTATCTGAATTTTCAATCAAACAAGCAGGAAAAAATACTTCAGCTTACAGAAAGATTTAAGTATAATCATTATTCTCTTTTCTGAATTTTATCTGATTTATTAAGGATACACACAGCGTATGGTGCAGTGCACATAGTATAACTCTTCATCAATGTAACCAACTGTAACTAACACAAGTTAGTTACAGCTGTATGATACTTAGTGTAGGCTACCCATAGCTTAGCATAGCACCTGTAACTAACTCAAAGTTAGTCACAGGCCATGAAGTCTGTCTATATATAGTCCTTCAAGGATCAATGTAACAGAAATGTCTCAAGAAGCATTTCATATTGATATTCTCTCAATAGTTGTAGAATGAATCCTGGTAACCCTAACTGTAATTTTAACATGATTCCAGTATGTTGTTAAATTTATAAAGTTCAAATATCAGTTTAGTTGTATTACAATATTTCCATGGCAATAGTTGTAGATGCTTATTTCTTGTTAAAACAATATAATTTATTTATGCTACAGAAAGGAGCAAGAAAGTAGAGAGAGGGGAATGAGTACCTGTCTATCACTTTTTAAGAGAGACTTTGCCAAAGCTCGACATGGCGTAACCCCACGGTTAGAAGAATTCATTTTAGTAACAAAAAGCTCTTCACAAATAAGAACTGCTTCTTCCAAAACGTGATTACGTGGAAAAACAGTTAAGCAAAGTAAGACTGCATTCCGTACAAATTTCATCATATCAGCATTCCTCATGGAACTTCCTAATAGAAAATCTAAAGTGAAACTAGTTGGAAAGCTCTGTGCTTTTGTCAAAACGTTATGGATGCATTTCAACTTCTCTAACATAGAATCTGGCAGATCCTCCAAGCTAAGTGTGTTCTCTGTCCAAGTTGGACTGTTTGTTGAAAACCTACAGAAGAAAAATGCAGCAGAACCAAAGACATCACCACATTATAAGTTTATAAAACAAACATAAATGATCTTTTGACAAATTTGACAGCAAAAGTCGACAAGAACTTGGTGGTTAACACTGTTTAAATGAGGTTAATTACGTTCAGTGGATGGTTAATAAATATAACAAGGTATCACAACTCATTAACCATTCACTGAGCATAATTATCCATAATTTTCTGGTGTTCAAATATAGATGATGTCCATTATAACTATCCAAATTATGTTTAAAATACATGATTTTAAGGTTTTAAAATATACATGTTATCTATTCACAAAATCTGTGTTCACATATACACCTGAAAATCATGGTTCATCACTAATAATGGAGTTCTCTAGCAATTAATATGCATATTTGTAAAATATGGAAGGTAAAAAAACCTAATACTTTGAACCAGCGGTAGCACATCAGACTCTTAACTCGGAACAAGTCGAATCCTAAGTTGTGATTTTTACACCTAAAAACTTACAATTGAGATGTCTTCCCACCATAGAAGTCAATGAATTGGGACACCAAATATAGTCGAGCCTCTTTTGTGTTCAGGGTGAAAAGGTATTCGCTTACATCTTCATACAATATGATTCTCGAGAGTTGCTCATCCTCTTCTGTTTCGAGTGCTTCACCAGTAGAAGTGGTTGTATCTGTTCATGGTTAATCAACAAATTCAAATAAGCATGATGTTTGTAATGAAACTGGATCACATTCAAAAGAAAATACGCAAAGAAAAGCGTATAACATACACACGCACGCACAAATACATTTCAAGAGAAGTAAAGTCATGAATTCAGAGAGAAAATCCTACCTAACTTCCTTCGAATAGGCATCCACTGATCACAATCTCTAGAAGACTCTTCTTCTGACCATTTGATCCAGGTCAAAGTGTCATTAACTTCTCCCCCATCCCCAGCATTAATATCAATTCCCAGCAGCTTTAGCAAATTCTCAGTATCATCTTCGGGTTCAACATCTTTATATTCATCCTCATCTTGATTATCCTCCATAACCAAATCATTGTCAGTTTCATTTTCAAAATTGGCAGTACCCTCCTTATCTTTAGACAAAGGTTCTGACCAACCAGACCAACCTCCACCTTCATTTTCATGTGAGAGCTCCTCTTTGACGACTCGTTGCCTAGTTTCCTCCTCTTTCTCCAACCATGTGGACCAACCGAGAGCCCCTTCTTCTCCGACTCTAGCACCATGACTATTCCAAAAATGCTCAAACAGCCGTTGCTTACTCTGCTCTGTGAGTAGCAAAGGAGGACAAAATAAACTAAACTCAATTTCAGCCTGAAATAAAGCAGTGGCAACTTCTCTATAACCAGCCTGCCACTCAAATCTGCAAAGACTGAGAAATATATCTACAAGACGAAGTTCTTGCTGAACAATTGCAGGATCCGGTGAAGAATCATCAGCTTGAAGAGCCTGCTAAAAATAAAGTTTTTTCCTTTTAAAACCTATTTGAGGATCTTCTGAAATATTTACATGAAAAAACAAATTACTAAGTGACACAATCATGGAAATTATGTGATAGTTTATACATCTCCAAAATGTAAGCAAAAATAGGTTAGTTCAACTTTGTTCTTCCGATCAATGGATAAAAATGACAGTATACAATATTTCATTATCAAACAGATAAATCTGTCATTTTCCAACCACTTTTAAGGGAAAGAAAAAGAAATTAAATAAGATTTTCCTTATAATATTATCATTCATCCAAGTTAGTGATCTGAGCAACCAAGTCTGTTCAAACAAGATAATAAATTGAAAAAAGATGGACAATACTCGCTTTCACGCAAAAATAAGAAGAGGGTAAGCATAAAAAAGCTGAGAACCTGCCTAGAGTGCTTGCTGCCTGAAGCAGACAAAGCTTCAATAGCATAGGCATACATCTTCCTAACCATGGAAACCTTGAACTTGGAGAAATTCCTCTGAACAACATGCAAGAATTCACTCCATAACTTGTAACTTCCAGAATGTTGCAAGAGTATTTTCTCCCATCTCCCAATTAGCACATCTGAGCTATCTCTTGTTTGATAAGCTTTTAAAAGGCAAAGCAATAGATTTTCATTCTCTGGGTTAAGCTCAACTGCCTTCTCCAGAATGCTAATTTTCTTTTCAAGTATTTGCAGGCGAGCACCTTTCTGTCGTTGCATTCCTGCAACCTTATCTTGGAACTCGGCAAAATGTAACCAAACTATTTCATCATGCGGGTTCTCCCTTGTCAGTTTGTTGAACTCCCTGGTTTTATTTAACATTTCATCTTCCCAAGATTCTTCAAGTGCTGATGAAATTTTAGAGTCGGATTCACTGTCAACAGCTCCTTGAGATGTACCAACATCTGATAAAGGTATAAACTCATCTTGTGTTGTATGAGGAGACAATTTTGGAGCAACAAGACGTAGGCGCTTGAAGCTTTTATGTCGTTCTAAAGCCATATACTTTCCGGACCAGTATCGGCCAGCAGACTTCATTTTATCATCCAAAGCATCAATATCACCATCTCTTTCCCCAAGTGAACCACTTTGATTCCACCAATACAAACCTTTAACATGTCGGCCAGACATATTCAAGGGATTATACGGTTTGTGCCGGGCAATATCCATTCTGCATGAAATTTATAAAAAAAGTTATCATCACACGCTACTACATTTTGCGCCATATCACTTTAATCGCTAACTTAAAAAATCTATGAGTACAAACAACAATGACATTTCGATCAACTTCTCGACTCCCAAAACAAGTAACTTTGTTTCAATTTTCTGGGAACAAGGAACCCTCCCCAAATCCGCAATCCCCATTGAACTTCTGCCTAAGTGACTGACAGTAATGAGAAGAACTAAGAAGTCACAGGCCTCTAACACTAACTGATTCGGGAGCAACATTAATAATACATTATAAAACAAGCCTAACAAAACCAAATACTCATTATTATTATACGGTTCATAATTCTAAACCTTAACCTGCAAAACTCTAAAGAAATCTAACTCTATCGTCATTATATTAACCAATAAAGTCAAATACTTATTAGATCGTGGTTCCTAGTCCAGTACATTATGAACACAAAAATGCACATTAATAAGGCTTTGTTTGGTTAAAAGTAAACTTAATTACGCGCTTCTAGCATAAGCGTTTATCTTATAAGTGCTAAGGTAGAAGTTATTTCTACGTCAAAATATAAAGTAAAGACAAATTATTTGTAAAAGCTATTTTTATAAGATATCTAGCAAAGCTTATGAAAATAAGATACAAACAAACTACATATAAAGTTGCGTGCATAAGCTCTCTTAAACAGTCTCTCAAGGGCTTACTCCAATAAGTCGATCCAAACAAACCTTAAATACTTTTTTTGGGAAACTCGATATCTGGCCCAACCCCCAATTGAAGTCAGAGCAAAGCCCTCTATGGACTGGTCAAACAAAGGGAATGTTGGCATATGGAGAATTAGAACCTCAAACCTAAAGAGGAGCAAACACCTAGGTCTCAAGCTTACACCACCAGGATCAACCCATGCGGGTTACAAACCCTAAATACTTAATTTTGATTCAAAATCCCATTAAATGCATCATTAGCCTAACAGCACAAAATTCACACCAACATTCAATACACTCACTAACAGAAACCTATAAAGCACTAACATACACCAGGTACAACACTACACTGACACGTCGACACAGATAATCCTTTAAAAGAATGGCATAATTAAATGTAATCACACGTGTCAAACACACGCTTCTATCAGAAGTGTCGGTGCTGCATAGATAGAAACACTAATAATTCAAAATCTAAACAAAACCACTTGCAATTCAAAATGAACAATTCAATTTTTTCATCCAATTTACCTATAGATACACCCAAACGCAAGATTATCACGATCACCATGAGAATCAATGAAATAATCTTTAACTGTATTAGCCTCAGAATCAGCCCAAGCTCGAACACGCGACTTCCTCGAACCAAATCCACCTCTCTCATCAGACCTATCACGTTTCCTCTTCTTCTTCTTCCTCTTCTTCTCTCTCTCCATTCCATCTCCATCCGATTCCGAAGATTCCAGAATCGCGTAAGACTTCTCCTTAGGTCGATTTTCATCGCTGTTTTCATCGTCATCTTGCGGCGGCGATTGAACTGTTTCGCGGTTGAGTAAGGATGCAACGTCTTCGTTGATGATGGCGATGTCGGTGGTGAAGCTTGAGTTACTGAGCCATTGAGGAAGTGAAGAGGTGCTGATTTGAAGAGAAGAGTTTGTTACGGGGAAGACAGGGAAGAGTGAAGGTTTTGCTTCGTCGGAGGACGGTGGCGCCGTCGTTTCCAACGCCGGATGAGGTGGTTTTTGGTCCATTTTGAAAATCTGAAAAATCGATTAGCAGGGTAAGAAGCAAATTATATATAAGTGGCTTTGTGAAAAATCAATTGAATTGACTGAATTACCCTTCATACTAGTAAAGAGAAATTACTTAAAGTGGAAATTTATAAAGAAATGAAAATTGGGATGAAATGTTATATTCACATTCATTTAAAGATTTTGTCCAAATGCTAAGGGATTTAGACCATTTTAAATATATGATTAAAGGTTCAATCCAACACTTATGTATATGAAAAAAATCTGGTTGAGAAAAGATAACTCATGTTATGCCTCATAGGTTCGACGGCCGATGGGAGGTTAGTTGCTCCTATGCAGCGGTAAAGAGAAAGGGACCATAAGTAATTTCTTTGTTGTTTTGATTTAATCATTGTAAAATTGTTTCAAATTGGATTTGGTTTTTGTAATAGATAGATTATTTGATTTTAGTCCCTCAAAATAAGGATTAAAATTATTTATATTATATATAAAGAAAATAGCATGTTTTTGGTTAGCTTTTCTCTTTCCAAAATTATCCTCAACTTTGAAAACAAATAGCACATATAATAAATAGATAAAATTAATTCAACTATTAAAATAAAAGTGTAACAAACACGATATAAGTATATATATGTCCAAAAAAAAAATTCTTTATCCCTTAAAAAGTGTAAGAACTTTCTCTTGTTTGTCTGATTTTTGGATGTAACCACCGGCAAGATGATACATTATGTCCAATACATTTATAATGAGTGCAAAAGTTAGGCAGCCCAACGTATTCAATTTCCACCAAAAATGCATAACCTTTATGTTCCACCATAACTTCATAAAAAAATATTCCCAGAAAGGTTTAAGTCCAACAAAACCCTGGCATAATGACCAAACAACATGTTCTTAGTAAGATTATCAATTAACAGCGGAGTCCTGATAGCCCCCACTATTTCATACAAGGTTCTCTCCATCCAATATTCCTATGGCAATTCCCACAGTCGTATCTAAACTTGAGTATGTGTCTGTCGTTGAGTATTTGTGTTAAAATCTTTCGTTCATTCAAACAGACGTGTCACACCCGGCTTCAAATTGACAGTGCCTAATGCCGATATTGCTCGAAAGTCTTCATAGGTGGCAAACGAGAACTCATAATACTCACGCCCTAACGAAAGCATGCATCATTGTCCTACTCTCTTCTATAGTATGTACAACTTTGCAACAATATCCTTGGAGGAGTATGGCTTATCCCCCTTGTTTAGTACTAGTCTGCCCCGAAGGTTAATCTTATAAGCTTCTAACCCTTGCACATATGTCTCACGCGTAATCTTAATCGAAAGAGTGTCTCCACGAATTGAAGGTGTAGGAAGTGGTTTAGTGAATTGTACTTGAGATACTTTAACAGCCTACGCAAAAGAGAGAGGTTTTGGTGGAGCAACCACGACAGAGGGATAAGGGAGAGACTTGCATAGTTGAGGAAGGCAACACCGGAACGACAAGTTCAGTTTGTTAGTCAAAAGTCAGGGTTGGGCTCTCAATAATGGACAAACTGTTGGATTTATACGCCAATCGAGATAATTATGCTCGCACCAAATTGGATCTCCGAACCTGAACTTGTGTAAATTAATGTAGTGGATATGGTCTAAAATGAATATGGTGAACTGGAAAATCGGAAAGGTAGCACCAAAGATCCCAATTGAGGTGGAGTGGTGGAAAATAAAACCAAAATTACTACACCAAATAAGCCAAAATTGTTACCTGATGATAACTGGGTGATGTAAAGGATAGCAAGCTAATTGTTTCAATGATTTACCAAAATTTGGCAAACTCTTGCAGAGCCATTCCAGCGGCTCTTGTCAACCACCACACCATGACCTATTTAAATATCTTAAACCAAAAAATATGTCACTTTGAATCCTTGGCAAACTTATTAAAAAAGATGTCACTCAAACCCTCATAACAATTCAAAAACTATGTTTTAAATTAAATTTGTTCTTATGGATCAAATATTTTGTCTAACATCATCTTAGTTTATTTCTCACCAATCATATCGTTCTTCAATTATATAATTCTTAAGTCCATTGTGTTTTGTGTTACTTTCATAAAAAAATTGATATCATATCCTTGGATTTTATTTTGTTGAAGAATACTATTTATGGAGTCATGTATTTCTTAAAAGGGTCTTGTTAACTAGTGCCCCCGGCACTAGTTAAGGAAACAAAAAAAGAAATATTTGCGTTGAAAACATAATTCTTTACACTTTTTTAACTTTGACTATACAAGTTTCAAAGTCCTTATACTATATTTGGTTTCCTTAACCGGTGCCCCAGGGGGACTCGTTAACATTTTCCTTATTAAAATATTGTATGGAGTGCATCTACCTCTTAGCTAATGGATAGTGGGTATGATTATAAAATAAGGATGTCTTGTGATCTTTAGGTCACACAAGCAAATGATTGTTTGGAACTATTGTGGGGACAATGGAATAAGTTAATGTAATCATGTGCATACAATCATGTGTGATGTGTCGTTTTATGATCTAAGGTGTATAATAAGATTATATTGTTAATATATGTCATATGTGACGATGATCTATTGCAATTATGCATATTTTTTCAAGTACAATGTAATATACTTTATAATATATTGTTTTGCTTTTTTATTGCGAGAAAGGTTCGGTTTTTTGCTTGTATCTTACTTTTTAATGAGATTTTACTTCTTTTTTAGTGTCTCGTTTCTATATTTCTTATCACTTTGCATATAAAACTAACGGCGAGGCTTGATAGAATATGTGTTTTGTTTAAATTTTTTATAGCAAAATAAATACAGTAACAAGAACATGCCATGTTTTTCTCAATTAATTGAATTGATAAATCTGAAGTATATTTAGTATATTGGAATCATAAGGTTACTGCAACTGTATTGTATCATCGTTGATCAAAATTCAATGTTAAGGTAACTACAAGTGTGTTATATATTGTCAGAATAATATTATGGCAAGTGCAATGCATACTATCAATATAATTACAAAAAAAACATTGTCTTCTAGTTTGAATAGTTTCACAATCCATTATATAAAATACAAATCATACAATTTCATTATATAACTTTTATATTTTTCCTCTACGTTCTTACCTTAACATAGTGGTTTAAACTTTAAGTAATTTGCAATACATTTAAAATATATCGGTAAATCAAGAATATATTTTAAAAGTTATAGGAACAACAATATTAAAAAAAAACATTACTTAAAAATCAAAATTAACAAAAATAACAAACGTTAGATTGACATATGATGTGGTAGTTTTGGAATTTATTGTTAAATTGACATATGTTTTTGCTTTAGCAGTTGTTTTGGGTTTTGTTGAGGTAGTTTTGGAATTTATTGTTATTTTTGGAAGGGTGACTGTTAAATAAAATGTGTTAGATGTTTGTTATGTAGTTAGTTTTGTTATCATTTTGTTTTTAGTTTTTATAGATGTTGATTTTATTTTCTTCCATCTTCTATTTCTTTTTACAGATTAGTCTCACGTTTTGGAGAACATGAAACGATTTAAAAACTAGTTTCAACAATGAATTTCAAATCTATTTGTCAAAGTTTCTATGATAGATATGACTAACTCATTCAATTTTCCTCTATTTTTATCATCAATAAATTATTTATTTATAATAACTGATCTGCCTAAATAGTTTGTGATATATAGGGTTGGGGTTTGTGTTTCTTTTTTGTTATGTTTTGTTTAATGTTGTGTCTTGTTCGTCCATTATGTGTTGTTCTATTCTGCTGGATTTTCTTATGAATAATTAAAAAAAAAAATTGTTTGTGTGGTTAAAATTTATGCGTGAATTAAGAAAAATAATTTTCTCTATATGTATAATTTTGTAAACTTATTTGTTTTTGTATGTTGTTCTTTAGACATTATAATTATTATTAGATATAAATCATTGTAGTCTTCTCTAATTTTGTATGTTGATCAATTGTTTGTGTTTAAACATTTGTAATTTATTAGAGTGTATTATATAACTTTACACTTTAAGTAATTTGTAATGCATTTAGAATATATTGACAAATCAAAAACATATTTTAAAAGTTATAGGAACAACAACATTTGCAATTTGAACTACAAGCTTTGATAAATGTCGTGGGACATTCTTAGGTGTTAACATTGCAAGGTTGTTATACCCCTGTTGACACTCCTCTGTTATATCTAAGAGTTGGTTCTCTATTCATCGTTGCAATATTGTTCTGGATAATGTTAGAATCAGATTTGTGTCTATTTGCTGATACTTTATTTAAGAAAATATTGAAAAACTTAGAACTCTCAAGTGAGAGTGAGTGAAGGAGAATTGGGGTAATTCTGGTCAAAGCGTGTAGCAATTTCATTCATCCAGCTATGTCCCAAGGATCTTTGGTATGTTGTGATCTACCTGTTGTAATTCATAATTCAAAAGTTAGTGGAATTTAATATTTGAAACTTCACTTTTGTCGATTGTTAAGGTCGTCATGAGATGTATTTTACATTTATGTTTTGTAATAAGTGAAATAAGAATAGTAATCAGTGAAACAAGTATAGAAATGATAGAGAAATACTTGGATGGTCACAACATTAAATACATTTCTTTAGGCACACACAAAAGTAAAATCATTTAATTATTTTTAAAAATACATATTAGTTAATTATTCCTTCTACCTTTTCGTTTTTGTGCATGTTTCTAAATAAAATGTATATTATGACTATCCAATAATTTTTCTGTGAATGATAATTTTGTATATTTTTTAAATAATGACATGTAAACATTGTGGCTTTTATGAGGGGAATAGTTTTTACCAAAAAAATAATATACTTATACTTTTCTTAGCTTAGCTTTGGGGTTTAGTAGTTGCAATTTTCTTTACTTTAAGTTGTTCCATTGTATTTGTTTTAGCAACTATGTTGGGTTTTGTTGTGAGAGTTTTGGAATTTATTGTTGTTCTTATAAGTGTAACTGTTGAATAAAATGTGTTAGATGTTTGTTAGTTAATTTCATTATCATTTATCTTCAATATTTATAGATGTTGATTTTATTTTCTTTCATCTTCTCTTTTTTTTACAGATTAGTCTCACGTTTTAGAGAATTTGCAAAGGATTTAAAAACTACTTTTGGCAATGAATTTCAAATCTATTTGTCAATGTTTCTATGATACATATGACTAACTCATACAATTTTTCTCTATTTTCATCATCAACAAATTCTTTATTTATAATAACCGATCTACCGAAATAGTTTTTGGTATATACGGTTGCATTTGTGTATCTTTTTTGTTGTGTTTTGTTTAAGGTTGTGTCTTGTTCGTTCAATATGTGTTATTGTTTTCTGCTGGCTTTTCTTATGAATAATTAAAAAAGATTGTTTGTGTGGCTAAAATTCATTTGTTAATTAAGAAAAATAATTTTCTTTATATGTATAATTTTGTAAACTTATTTGTTTTTGTATGTTGTTCTTTAGACATTATAATTATCATTAGATATAAATCATTGTAGTCTTCTCTAATTTTGTATGTTGATCAATTGTTTGTGTTTAAACATTTGCAATTCATTACGGTGCATAGTATACCCTTTATATTTTTCTTATACGTTCTTACCTTAACATAGTGGTTTAAACTTTATGTAATTTGCAATACATTTAGAATATTTCGGTAAATCAAGAACATATTTTAAAAGTTATTGGAAGAACAAAATTAACAAAAACATAAATTAAAAATCAAAATTAACAAAAAATAACAAACGTTAAATTGACATATGACGAATGTGACCCTTTTCACTCTTACATGTGATAAGCATCTAAGATCATAATATTCATCTTCTTTTCCGAAACCAATTCACCACTTGTTTATCTCCATTTTCTTTAATATATTTGTTATTACACTTTAATCTCACATGTTTAAGTGTTTCATTTGCAATATGTTTCTTTCTCTAATTAATTGTTACTTTGAAATGTGATGGAAAACATATCACTTTAAAAAATTAATAAAACATTAATTGTATAAGTGTTCTTGGACATGAATACAAAAGTTTGTTAGAGAAATTTGATCATCCCACTAATATTGAGGCATTGATGTTTATATCCTAATATAGTGTTAGAGCATAATCTGTTGTGGAGTTACTTCCACTAAATCCTATTTCAAGAAACACGTATGTTAAATATAAGGAAATTACTAAACATGGTGTGCCCATGAGGTAATACAGTTGTGCATAAAATTGCCCCAAGATTAAAAAATATTTCACAATAGTATTACTACATGTTACAAGAAACTTTATCTTCAAATCCAGAAAGGAGTTTGTGATGAGTCGGCCTGCAAGCTTTGACGAACTTCTTTGAACATTTTTGAATGACATTGAAAATTTGTGGCTTGATTCATCGAAATGCTTACCTCTTAAAGATGCAGTAAAACCAATAACACTTGTGTTGGGTTATGAAGAATTTGTGCTCCCTTAGAAAAGATTGTCTGTAGTAAGGAATAAAGAGGTTTATCGCATGCCTTCTGTTAGTAGCATATTTGTTATTCTGATAAATGTGACAACAAGGAACAAGTGGAAAACAATTTAGCACCATTTCCATTGATAGGTCTTTTTTGTCGTTATTTTGTATTGAATCCCAATGGTACTCTCAATAGAAGACTATTTTAAAGAGAAAAAACTTAAGAGAAAGACGAATTTTAAGTCTATTGTCGAGGAATTGGTTGCAACATTGGGAAGCCATGCCACTTTTTTATTATTTTGGCCATGGATCTAAAAAGAAATATATTCCTGATGATAAGATAAAGAACTTAGAGAAATGTTATGCTACATTTTTATGGGATGCGTCAGTGGGTGTTTAACATTGCAAGGTTGTTATGCCCCTACTGGTACTCCTTTGTTATATCTAAGAGTTGATTCTCCGTTCTTCGTTGCAAATTTATGGATAATGTTAAAATCGGAGTTGTGTCTATTACACTTTACTCTCACACGTTTAAATGTTTCATTTACTATATGTTTGTTTCTCTAATTAATTGTTACTTTAAAATGTGGTGAAAAAATATTTCACTTTAAAAAACTAATGAAACATTGATTGTTTTCCATAATAATACAACTTTATTTGTTGTGTTTCAACTCACTTAACTATTGATAAGAAGACATTTGTTCTTTTACTTTAATAACTATAATCATGTGAGTGACTTATACAAAATTAGTAAGAAGGTTGAATTTTCTGATCCGTTATACTTTTTTTTTAATTTCAATACTAATTTTATGATAATTTTAATATATAAAACAAATTATTTATAATGTCTCTACTCCTTTTCTTAAGCTGAAAACCAAATTTTTACGGTCTCTCTTCTTTTCTTTTCTTACACAATGCATAGAGCTACTTTTGAGGTTTCAAAAAGGTATATACTCATACTTTTCTTAGCGTAGTTTTCGGGTTTACTAGTTGTGATTTTCTTTGCTTTAAGTTGTTCCACTACCTTTGCTTTAACCGCTGTGTTGGGTTTTGTTGTTGGAGTTTTGGAATTTATTGTTGTTCTTGTAAATGTGTTTGTTGAATAAAATGTGTTAGATGTTTGTTATATGTAGTTAGTTTTGTTATCATTTTTCTTTGGTTTTTATAACTGTTGATTTTATTTTCTTCCATCTTCTCTTTCTTTTTACAGATTAGTTTCACATTTTAGAGAACTAGCAAATGATTTAAAAGCTAGTTTCAGCAATGAATTTCAAATTTATTTGTCAATGTTTCTATGATACATATGACTAACTCATTTAATTTCCCTCTATTTTCATTATCAACAAACTATTTATTTATAATAACCGATCTACCTAAATAGTTTTTGGTATATAGAGTTGGGGTTTGTGTATCTTTTTTGTTGTGTGTTGTTCATCCAATATGTGTTGTTGTTTTCTGCTGGTTTTTCTTATGAATAATTAAAAAAATTGTTTGTGTGGCAAAAATTCTTGTGTTAATTAAGAAAAACAATTTTCTCTATATGTATAATTTTGTAGACTTCTTTGTTTTTGTATGTTGTTCTTTAAACATTATGACTATTATTAGATATAAGTCATTGTAGCCTTCTTTGATTTTGTTTGTTGATCAATTGTTTGTGTTTAAACATTTGCAATTCATTATTTGTTAGGTCTGCATAACATTGAATAGTTTTATTAGCAGTTGCCAAATTAAGAGAATCATGTAGAGTTGATACACATCTTGACTTCTAAAAGATATATGTTATAATCTTCAGCTCTTGAAATAGATGATAAACGAGATTAATTTTGATCATGAAAGCTTGCTATATTCAAAATAGTTGTGAATTATGGATGCTCTTGATAGGTTGCTATACACATTTTGTTTGCTAAAGAATAATTTTGCTTTCATTTGTGAAGAGATTTGCACTTTCTAATTTCATTGTTGTTATTTTACTGTTGTAGGAGAATATGGAGAATTTTTATAAAATGTTTGAACCCTTGATCGAAGGTCTTGGCAACGTCCCTGCTTTTAAACAACTTTTTCTATTATAAATATCATTGTTTGTGTTATTATAAAAATAAGAATTTAAATTATATTTTTTTTATTATATTGTTGGTGTCATTGAAATAAATAATCATTGTTAGTTTGATTTGTTATAATTTGAAAGCAAAAAACATTTAAAATTTTGCTTTTAATTAAAATCAAAATTTCATAAAAAACACCGTTCATAATTTTTAAACGTTAGCGTAATAAGAAAAGTGGAAAGACAGTCGCACACCGTTCATATATATGAGTAGGGATATTTGGACTCTAAAGAGTAAGTCTTTAAACTTCCTACAAATCTTGTCCCTTAATTTCAATATCAATTAATGGCTAGGATTGAATAATAGTTATTGTTAGGATGAAGTTTAATTCTGTTCTCCACTGAAAAACGGCAAATCGATTTGCAAAAACTCATCATGACGCAGAAAATATTAAACTCGTGATCATCATCATAGATATAAAAACCTCCTTAACAAAAAAATCATAGATACAAACCATCTTCATTCCATGATTTGAAATCAATTTTAAAATCATAGTCATCTTTAGTGTCTCGATTTTTTATTTTATATAAGTGGTTTTTCAAACTTCTATAATTCTCAAAATGTACTCCTTTCGTCAATTTTAATTAGATTCCAATAGTTTTATTTTTTTTCTCTCTCTTTGGATGAACATATAATTCTTAGGCTATCTATATGTAGTACCAATTGAAGAGGTGAAATGCCCGGGGATGATTATTGTAGTCAATGAAATTAATAATTTAAATGAGTCATGCATATACGGTGTGATAAAAAGATCCGAAAATTGTTTTGTGATAAAAAGTTGAAACAATTCAAAAATTGAAATACTATGTGATTTGTTTTTGTCGATTACAACAAGGGTATGTAAGTTTATTCAGAGTGTGTTTAGGGGAAGGAAGCGGAAAAGTGGTTCATGTTAAATAAATTTTAAAGTCGTTATATTAAAAAGAATTGAGGTATGAGATTTGGAGTAAGTTTTAGAGACTTACTCTTGGAGTCCCTTCCATACACACACATAAAAGGTGTCTACAGAATAACTTGCTAAAAGACACCTTTATAAAAAGTGTCTTCTAGCAAAATCCATATATATGTATTAGTTTATTTTAGTGATCCACCCAAACATTTTTTCTGACTCTATCGCTGGCCTGATTCCTGTTAAAAAAAAAGACAAAAACCACCCTTTAAGAAGAAAAATGAAAGAAAGAATTTGACAGAGAAAAGATTAAAGAGAAGAAACTAGAGCTGATAAATAAATACAATTACAATAACTATGAATGGTTGAAACACCATTTTAAAATATGGTCTTGCTAACCATTGCCCTCAGGGCAATGGTTAAGGAAGCCAAAAGTAGCATGTTTGTATTGGTTTCAACAATATTTTGACTTTTAAAAAGTTAAATTTATCACTTTTCACCATTTTCCAATACTATATTTCTATTTTTATCCTCTTATCCAATGTCCCAAGAGTAATGGTTAGCATTCTCCTTTAAAATAAGTATGAATCGGTAGCATTAACACCTTTTCTAAGTTTTTCCTTCCCCTCTTCTAGGTGAAGCTTGCATGGTCACAACTATTTGATCATACATTTTTAGGACACATATTTAACAAAAACTAAAAAGAGAAAAAAAATTAAATAATATACATTTTTAAATATAGTTAAATAATGTGTATTTTGCATGTATGTATGTTTAAATGGCTGTAACCTCCCAAATATTTTTCCTTTTATAAAACTTTTGGGTTTTATAAACTTCGTTCCGGTGTTTTTCCTATTATAAACTTTTGGGTATTTTGCAAGTATATATGTTGAAAAAACTTCGTTTGCCCGGGAGAGTTTTCTCCAAAACTTTTGAGTCTATTTCTAAAAAAAAAAAAATGTTAGAAAAATATGGATAAGGATTTGTGACCTCTTTTATCCTGTGAAAAACTAGTATATATACATAAAAAAAACTAACAGACCAACGGTTCTAAACTACATTTGTTCGACAGCTTTGACATGTTTTTCACGTGTCTAGACTTTTGATTTTGCCCCTTCAAAGAGGATTTGAATTCCTCTTAGTCGAATTCAAGAATCATGTCGAACATGTCCTGTCGAAATCTTTGCTTTCCTTCTAATACTTAAAAATTTCATGCTCTTGATAACCAATTTGTATGTCAAAATAAACACTTAAAAATGTAGGTGTTTGGAATTGAACAAGGGAAGGATGAATTAGGATTTTAGGGATTTAGAGTGCTAATTTTGATTTTGTTTTCGCCACTTAGTCCCTATAGCCACGTAATACATCCTTGTAAGACAAAAAAATATTGTCGACTCAACTTTTAACGGTCAAATTTAACGCCGAGGGCTAAAGTGGATAACCAACTTTTTTTTGGAGTTTGATACCATTTGTGTTTTTATGAGTCAGAGATTATTATGACATCGATGTGCACATCCAGAAACCAAAACAGTTGTTTTACGACTTTATTTCTATCACTTTAGTTCCTATATCCATGTCATACATCTCTGTCAGCTAAAAAAAAATGTCAGTTAAGCTTTTAACGACCAAATTTAATGTCGAAGACTAAAGTGGCTAACTGATTTTAGAATGAGGGACTATTTTATGATATCGAAGTGCACATTCAATTACCAAAATGGTTGTTTTTGGAATTTGTTCATGTCACTTTAATTCCTATATCCACGTCATACGTCCCTGTGTAAAGACAGTCAGCTCAATTTTTAATGGCTATATTTAACGTCGATGATTAAAACGACTAATGGATTTTATAGTCAAAGATTGTTTTATAATTTTACATGAGTCTTAAGAGAATATTATAGCAATTAGTTCATCCCACCGTCTTTTTGATCATCCACCTACTGAATTTATTATTTACAATTCTCAATTTATTTTACCCAATTGTTTTTCCCCACCCACTTCCTTTATTTCATCTGACCAAGTTCACTTATTACCTTCAATTTTCATTTTTATTCTCATTTTATTTTTACTATTTAAACAAGCCCATCCTTTGTTTGGTTTCCAGTTTCCACGTTCAAAATTATGTTGTAAATTCATCACAATCTCTATTCTCATTATCTTTTGCAAATCACTAAAAATCAGTAACACAAAACTTTTTATTTCGCCCCAACATCACCATCTTTACAAAACCTTTATATACCAAAACAGTGTGACTAAAATCCAAGAAAACATAAGCAGCTGCAAAAAGTGGTTCTAAAAATCGTCCACTGCCTCGTTAAGGTTTCTAAAAATCTTCTTAAATGTACTTCTATTATAGATCTAGTAATGATAAGTTGACAACTAAAAATTTGTTCAACATCATATATTCATATGGAATATGTATTATTATTATTATTATTATTATTATTATTATTATTATTATTATTATTATTATTTTATTGTTTTTTGCTCTATTTTAACCATATCATTAGTTATAAAAGATGTATTTTTATGTAGTTGTTAAATAAGTTGTTGATTTTTGGAGATTTAAATAACATTGCATTATAATTTCTCTTATTAGTGAAGTAGAAAATAGACGGGCCATTCAAGAATGTAAGAGCCTCACGATGAGGTGGAGAACACAACATTGTTCAAGTTGCACTAGGAGGAGAGGTGTGAAAAATGACCACCGAAGTATGAAGAAACAACAAAGTGAAGCAACTTGTCAAAAAAAAAAAAAAAAAAGGGAAGCAACCT
>Ga0228710_1002013_pt1 | contig 31509 bp, 16 predicted proteins | sample MedpolnodulmetaG_FD_177995 | JGI IMG/M metagenome (GOLD analysis project Ga0228710, IMG submission 177995) | Root nodule microbial communities from Medicago polymorpha collected in Santa Monica, California, United States - pink nodules | ecosystem: Host-associated > Plants > Roots > Nodule...
GTAAAAAAGATAAAAAAAAATAAAAAAAAAAAAAAAAAAAAAAAAAAAAAAAAAAAAAAAAAAGAGGGACCAATGACCAATGTGTTTCTTCAACTTTAAATTTAAACGATGTCAATAAAAAAAACTAAGGGTCATGTAATTCAAACTAAGCTCAATGATTAATCTTCTTAAATCACAAATTTTCTCATTACTCTTGATGCTTCATATATAGTCTTTTACATAGGTACTCATGAACTTAACTCAGTTGGTAGGGACAATGCATAATATATACAAGGTCTGAGGCTCAAACCCCTGCAAAAAAAAAAACTCTTTATATAGGAAAAATTGAGAGTGTAAGAGGGCATATTTTTTAATGTGAAACTTCAATAGTTAAATTAGAAAGAAAAAAAATGTGTGTTAAATTAGAGAAATTTTTTGAAGTGTGAGATTTTTAAGTGTTAAACTTAATTAAATACAGAGAACTTTGAGCAATAATATGATACTTAAAACAACTACATATAACCAAGTAGATTCAATGTTTAACCTCAATCTAGTGTATTTATCAAGAGTGATAGGCTATTTCGTTTTCAAACTTCTACGCATCTATCAATTTTATCGAGTTTTCAAATTTTTTGATAGATAAGATAAATAATTTATGAATCGATTTGATATCGAGTTACATAATCCAGAGATCAATTTGATGGCGTCGCTATTTACGTGGAAACTGACTTAAAAACTCAACGTCAACACTTGATTGATGTGGACAAATATCCCATCCACTCTAGTGATTAGTCTACAAGTTCTATGTTTGTAACCGTATGAACCAGATTTTCAGCCTTTCACGATGAAGTAACGAGAAAAACAAGGCTGTTATGACATCAATTCTCTTATACCATGCATTTAACATGTTGAATCGATGTTTTTTCTTACGAGTGTTGAATCCATGCTTGATCTATCAAAAAGTGTGCAAGAACATAAATATGAAACCCAACAAAAATTATTATGATTTATACTTTTAATATTATGTCTCGTTAACCAGTGTCCGGTACTAGTTAAAGAATTAAAAATAGAAAGAAAAACCAACTTTTGTATTGAAAAGAACACTTTTTTAACTTTCAAAAAGTATAATACTATATTTCCTTTTATAATTCCTTAACCAATGCTCCGAACACTGGTTAACATTTTCCTTTAATATTTTCTGTTTTGTACACTCAAATTTTACAACTAAAACAAAATAAAATTATAATCAGAATTCATCCTTGTAAGAAAGCATCTTTAAACCTATTTTTTTAATCCAAAGAATTACATCATTAATCAATCGACACAACATTTTCTTTTCAACGTATTTAAAAGAAGGAGAATGTTAAACAGTGTCATCAGAGTATTGGGTAATCAATTAAAACAAATAACTTTCTTTTTTATAAAAAAGGATGTAATTATGAATCAAAATTTATATTTTTAAAACAAATATTTTATTTATTTTTTCATTAACTCTGAGGCCATTGATTAACAAGATCTTAAAAGGAAAAATGACACACGATTCATAGATTTTTTTTCTTTTTTTGAAAGGCACACGATTCATAGATTATTTATATACTTTCCTATTTGGTCTCATTATTACATGATAGAAAACCATGAATAAAGAATCACCACATAAAACAACTTAATTGGACCAAAAAAGAATCTAGATATTTCATGTACCAAATGACAGCGATACCCACTACACCACGAGCCAGCCACGCGCCCACCAATCTCAACCCTCCACGTTTCTCCAAATCCAACGGTCAGCACACTCTCAAATCTCCAATAAAAATCCCACACTTATCACAATCATTCTCACTCACTCACTCACTCACCAAATCCAACATTTTCAGTTTCATTTCCCTCTGAATTTTCCTTTCTCTCCATTTTCGTTCTGTGCAAAATCCTTCACCATGCTTCTCAAAGCTGCTGTTAATGCTAACGCTTCTCTCTTCAATTCCGAAAACACGCGTTTGGTTCCGTTGCTTCAACGTGGAAGTAAATTGGACCGAATCGCTGTTTCTGCTACGAAAGGTTCGAACAATAACCGTGTTTTAACCGGTGTTTTATTTGAACCTTTTGAAGAGGTTAAAAAGGAACTTGATCTTGTTCCTATTGTTCCTCAAGATTCTTTAGCTCGTCATAAATTTCATGTTGAATCCGAATCTGCCATAAATGAACAAATCAAGTTCGTTTTCGTTCTTCTCTTAATTTTAATAATTTAATTTAATTTGTTTTCATTTATTTAATTAATTTTGGATTTTTGTTGTTGTTGCTGAACAGTGTGGAGTATAATGTTTCGTATGTTTATCATGCGATGTATGCGTATTTCGATAGAGATAATGTTGCGCTGAAAGGTCTTGCTAAGTAAGTGATTATGTTTAATTTGACTTTTTGTTAGGAATGATTATGTTATGTTAATGAATGTTTTGATTATGTTGTTTTGTTTATAGGTTTTTTAAGGAATCTAGTGAAGAGGAAAGAGGGCATGCTGAGAAATTGATGGAATATCAGGTTTTTGACTTTTACTTGTCATGAATTATATCTTTACCTAATTTAATTAAATTTGATTATTTTTAAATGGTTCATTAATGCCCATGAAGCACGGACACATACACGGACACCGGACATGAGACTGTCACGTCGACACCAATAGTAATTTAACAAAATGTTGCAAACACCGACACTTGGACACAGGTAGTTATTTAAGAAAATGACATAGAAAATGTAATCACATGTGTCGTTGTTGACACAATACACGTATTTGATCAAAAGTGTCAGTGCTAAATGTTAAGAATATAGAGAATCATATAATACTCTTAAAAGCGGCTAGTGTTTCAATAGAATACCATAACGACTGTATATAATAAATCATAAAAGGACTCTACTAACTTAGAAACATAAGTGGTCCAATTTTATCAGCCCAATAACCCACTATCTAACACATGCAAAGGTTAAGGCAGGTCAAAAGCATGGTTAATTGACTGTTAGATTTGGTTACTAGATACATAAGGTGTTGTCAATTGTGTTAACCATGTATACGAACTGCGTTAACCGATTAGAAAGTTGTCGAATTTTGTTGTCTTGAAATGATTTTCAATTCAAATATGATTTTTGACTACTTACTTTTGTTGCCTTATTGGTGTTATCATGTGATGTTTAGTTCTGATTGTGTATGTTGATTTATTTTTAGAACAAAAGAGGCGGAAAAGTGAAGTTGCAGTCTATAGTAATGCCGCTTTCTGAGTTTGATCATGCCGATAAGGGTGATGCGTTGCATGGTTAGTTTCTTTATTTGGTTTAGATCTTTTGTTCTGTGATTGATAACATATTTTGTTTCTTTCTTTTGCATATTCCTGCATTAATTGAGCCTGAATTGTGATATGTGTGGAATTTATGGATCAAATTATTTGTTTACGATGTTAGGCAACTTTGTGAAGTTGTGCTTTGAAGATAATTGATAAATTTGTGGGCTTGGATTACTGTTTCATAAACATGACTTTGAACAGAGTTGAATTTTAAAATCATTTACTCAAACTAAGATTGAATTGAATCAAAAAGTGGTTTATTTTGAATGATTTTACTAAGAAAGCGTGATCTGACAAAGACAATTTTCAGCACAATACAATATCTTTCCATCAAGTTGAGCTTGCTGGTTAAATCAACTATGACACAGAAAAATTACACATACTAGAATCATTAGTTTTATAGTTTCGACAATCATGTTCATGATTTTGCCAATGACAATTATAATATACCCAAAGGAAGGAGATTTATGGCACTTCCTTAGTATCGTGATTCCCTGTTTGGAATTTGATACCAGACCTTAATTGTGACCATGTTTCTTGTAATCATTAAGATGATTGCCCTGGCATCTGAAATATATTGTAAAGTAAATCGAATCCTGATTTCAGATTACATTTATGTTTTTTATGCCCCCTCTAATTACTAGTTTTGTAGAACAATATTTGCTTAAAAAATGAAGTGTTGTTGTGTAATGCAATGAGTAACTGAAGATGTGGAAGTCAACATTGTACAATTGTTACCTGCTTGGATGATTGGATTTTCTATATATCAGAATTTAACATTCTTATCTTTATTGCAGCAATGGAACTTGCATTGTCCTTGGAGAAGCTAACAAATGAGAAACTCCTTAACCTGCACAATGTAAGACATGTTTGTTGAGTTTTGGTTTCTGATTTACAGATTGTGCTTTGTATCATTGTCTAGTTCATTTTGACATTTAAATCGATAAAATGGAAATTCCTTTCTCTTAACTGTATGTATGTTTTTCCACAGGTTGCCTCAAAGACCGGTGATGTGAATTTGGCAGACTTTGTGGAAAGCGAGTTTTTGGGTGAACAGGTATGCATGAAACCTCTGTTGCAACCTACCATATTTCCCCTTTTTTTTTTAGTTCAAGGGATTGTACACAATTGCGTGTGACACATGAAATCCAAATTCTGCTCTTAAATTATTATTATTTTTCTATTCATAGGTGGAGGCCATAAAAAAAATATCCGAGTATGTTGCTCAGCTAAGAAGAGTCGGCAAAGGACATGGTGAGAATTTCTATTTCTACTCCATGCACATTATTTTTCTAACTTTGATCTAAATTTCTTTTCCTCTGCTTTTTAAAGTATTAACTTATGTGGCTTTCTTGATGTAATTCCAGGTGTCTGGCACTTTGATCAGATGCTGCTCAACGAAGCTGCTGCAGCTTGATGATTTTATTTTTCTCCCACTTTAGTCATTTGTATCTGTTCATATAGATGACTTTTAAGTCTATTTACTAGAACTAGTAGTTGGAACTGAACCACGCCTTAATAAAGTTTATGTGGGTTGTTTTTGGTCATTGCTATTTTTCAGTTTATTTAGTAGCTGATCCATGGTAGTTCGTTTTTCTTCTTACATCTTTCTTTCTGTCTGCAACTAGATCATGTTACCAAGCACTAGTGAATTGAAGAAATGTCTGACAATATTGTTTTCTCACGATATTACCAAGTGCACGACTTTTTTTCATAGCAGGACAATTTTGAATCTGTTAATTCATGCTATTTGTGCTACTTTTAAGTAATTTTGTGTTTCAGTTTTTGAATTGTTTATGGCTTTCAAGACACAGAAGGGCACTACTGTACATTGGGGAGTTTAGGATGATCAAGCAAATGTTTTTGATCATGATGGTCCAATTTAAACAACCATTAGATCAAGTAGTATCAATATTATGGTCTATTTACACTATAGATTTCACATTCTCTTTTGTTATCTTGAATTGAATCGAATTTGTGTCTTTTCCTACCTACTTCCGAACGAATTTATAAAGGAAAGATAGTAACTTTGAAAATTGGTCTAATAAAATTTTCTGTTTCATGCTCTTCATGCTATATAAGAGGACCTGACACCTAAAGTATTCATGTCCTGGGTATCACATGCATCCACAAATAGGAACAACAAGTGAGAAATATTGGAGACATTAAGAGCCAAAAAGTTGGAACTCTTCTTGACCCACATTAACTACATTAATCGTTTGCATTATAACTAAAAAGATAAAGAACTCAGGATGAATTTTTTTGCCAGAAAACTTTTCTCATTTTAAGAAGACAATGGTTCAAAATGTTCTCAAGATGACTTGTTTAAGTAAAAGCTACAATTTCATTTTGAATACAAATCCAAAGAGTGATTGTGATTCCTTGAAGATGTCCAAAATGGTCAACACGGGTTGGAATTCGAAAATAAATGAAGCTGCACTTAGATAACACTTAAGAAGCATGTAAGGAAAGATTGAAGTTTGTTAAATTACTTTCAAGTCGGATGGGACATGTGTCTTACACAGAACGTAGCAAGTACTTCATGTATCTTTCTATCAATGATGATTTCATTTTGCTCTCGCAAAGTGACTAAGATGCACACATTTGCACTCAGAGAATTTTCAATCTTACTAGTCATTCGAATGATGTGTGTAACTCAAGTTAAATAAAATTGCAATTTACACTTTTTGTTTTTCTTTGTGCATTTCTGTATTTAGTTACTTGTCAATACATTTTTGTAAATTAAGTTCATTTTGATATGTTTCTTGTTCTTTAAATTTAGACTTGTACCAATAATCAAAGGAGTTGGTTAGCTCAACTGATTTGAGTTAAAGGATAAAAAGTTGAAGGTATTAAGTTCAAACTTAGACAAAAGAGTAAATACTACTAACGAACGACTAACATACATTTTCAAATAAAAAGATTGCATCAGTATATGATTAAAAATATAATTAGTGTACAATGAATATAATATATTGATGGTGTTATTAAGCGTAACATTGTATATAATATAAATAGGATAATTTTAACCAGCAAGCCCGTCTAGCTCAGTTGGTAGAGCGCAAGGCTCTTAACCTTGTGGTCGTGGGTTCGAGCCCCACGGTGGGCGAATTTTTTTATTTTTCCCTATTTGTCAAAACGACGACGTTGAGCCTCTCAAAACATGTTCACTCGTTCTTAATCTGAGCGAATTTTTCATGTCGTACTGTAAAAGCAAAACTCACAATTTTTGTTTGGTTTGCATCGGATACCTTTACTCATAATAAATGACAAAATTTTCCACCAAATTCATTATGTACACATATGAAGAAAGAAAAAAATGATGTGACCTCATTATTTTTCTTTTACTTTTTTTCATTTGTTCGGGCCAAAATAATTTTTATTGAGTTTAATTTAGGACAAAACTAAAGTGTATTATATTAGGTGTTTTTCATGTGGTTCTTTCTATAAAATATGAGTTTTGCTAACAAGTGTCTTTAGGGCATTTGTTATAAAAACTATAAGTAGTAGTTTTACATTGAAAATAGCAATTTTTAGACATTTGAATTCAACATTTTTCACCACTTTTTAACACATTATTTCTATTTTTGTTATCTTAATCAATACTTTAAAGGCATTTTTTTAACATTTCCCATAAAATATTCATAACTATAATTAATATCTCAAATCTACAACTTTATCAAAGTTTGTTATGACCATAAGAAAATGTTTTGTGAAGAACATTATGAAATGCACATAAAAAAATGTACCAAAGTTTTATCCTTTAATTTACATATACATTGATAGTGCAACATCAATTAATCAATCAGTGAGACATGATAAGTAATGATATGTCAATATATGTGTAAAATTTTGTTACACTATGTCCATGGACGGATCTGTTCAAGGTTTGGTGTAGCTATAGCTACATCAAATCAACGATGTTTTTGTGTAAATTAGTAAAAAATTCCGTAGTATATTGTCGAGAGTAAGTAAGGGTGCACCTCTCTTATTTCTAGCCAACACCTTAATGTCTCTGAGTTACCTCTCTCACCACCGATTCAAGGTCGTTTTTTTATTTCTAAGTCCATCCATTTAAAATCCTTTCTCCTTTTTTATTTATATGAATTTGAATCTCATTTTAAAATTTTGGTCCATCCTCTCTTCTTTAGGCTTTTCATAATCAATAATAAGGATCCATTTGATCTATTTTGAAATGATTTTTTTTTTTTATGGCTATAACAATTTATTTATCCTTATTATAGAGTCCATCCTTTCTTATTTTTATAGCTATAAACTTACTATACACTAGTTGATTTGTGATGGTATCTTTGCAATTTTAGTTCAAGTTGTTACAATATCATTCACATCTTGCTCGACCATTAAGGAAGCTCCCCATTTATGGATTCATTTGGTAATAATTGTGTAGAATGATATTGTTATAATGAATTAGTGTATGGTTATTTCTTCTATAATGAATTTATGCAAAACAATAAAATGAATTAGTTCAATGCAGTTAGTTTTCTATATTGAATTTGTTAAATTTCTTTTAGTTTGGTTGCAAGGTAGTTACAATAATAAGCTATAGTATAACTTATAATGATAACATAAATAGAAATTTAACTATAATGCAAGGTAACTTATAATGCAGTTAGTTGCAAGGAAGTGTTTTTGGAACAATTTATAATGATGTTATTTTTAATAAATTTTATAACCATTTTTAGTATAATTTTTTAGTAAATTTTATTATTGAATCAAAAAATTTAGTCTCATTGATAATTGATTTCTGAGTCCGTCCTTAACTGTGTCGATGTATATAAATTAAACTCATTTTGATTTTGGTTGTGAAGTATGTCATTATGATTATTGAACATTTCATTTTTGAGGGATGAATTGAACATTTCTTCAAATTCAAGAAATTTCCTTCTAGTTCGTACTCAAGTAAATAACTTACACACAAAAATCCATTTTATGCTCCACTTATAAATCAAGCAATCACAAAACTACCAAACACTACCATATACACTATTGAATCTTCTTACACTATTGAATCTTCTTCCTGAACTAAAGTATTCTCACTTCCCTTCCCCAAAATGCAACTCCACCACACCTTCTCATATTTCCTCTTTCTATTCTTCATCCCTTCACTTCACTCCCACTCCCACTCCCACTCTCAACCAAACCATTACACAATCTCTCAAGAACACTCTCAAAAACCTCACCCAAATGGGCCCCACCAAGAATTCATAGAAGTAACATACCCACCACCCTACCAACCAACCCCTTCATGTTCCCACCAAATCCTCCACCACACATTCGCCAACACTATTGACACCCCCCCTTTTACCACACCCTACACCCCACCCTTCCATTGTCCTCCACCATGGACACGTGTCATCCTTCACTTCCACGCCAAAATCAAAGGCGAACAATACGACCGCATCGCCGCCTTATGGCTCGCCGGCGTCGAGCTTCTCCGAACAAGCACCGCCCAACCTGATAATTCTAAAATCTTCTGGAATGTTCGTAAGGATATTACTAAATACACCTCCCTTCTTACTCAATCAAACCTTGACCTCACTATGATGCTTGAAAATATCGTTAACGCTGAATTTACCGGCGAATTTCATATCACCGTTACTCTTTTGTATTATTACGACAAGCACAAAAACTCCGTTAGTGTTCCGTTTAATCCAATTTCAAATGCAATTACAAATTCAATTACAAGATCAAGGTCTTTGAGGAGTGAATTGAAGGTACCAGATTCTAGGGTTTTGAATGAATTACCAGCGGATTTGATTATTCCGATTTGTGATAGTGGAAAACGAGGGTTTTGGTTCAGGGTTGAGGAAGAAAAGCAATTGAAGAAACGAAGAATTCGAATTCCGCGGAATACTTACAAAGCTGTTCTTGAATTGTATGTTTCTTTTCATGGAAATGATGAATTTTGGTATTCAAATCCTCCGAATTCGTATATTACGACGAATGGTTTAGATACTGAGAGAGGGAATGGTGCTTATAGAGAAGTTTATGTGACAATTGATGGCGAGCTTGTTGGATCGGAGATTCCTTTTCCGGTGGTTTTCACCGGTGGGATTAATCCGTTGTTTTGGGAGCCGATTGTTGCGATTGGGGCGTTTGACCTTCCTTCGTATGATATCGAATTGACAACGTTTTTAGGGAAGCTTCTTGATGGGAAAAGACATGTTTTTGGAATTGGGGTGACTAAAGGATTATCATTTTGGCTTGTGAATGCAAATTTGCATCTTTGGGTTGATCATGAATCTTCTATAGTTCGTGCGAATCGTGTTATTCATCATAACCCTAAAACCGATGTTCAACGTGCGGAAGAGTTTAGAGGACTTGATGGTGAGTTTCGCACGGAAGCAGAGACGGAGACAATGATAGAAGGATGGGTTTTGACAAGTTCCGGCAACATAACCACCGTTGTTTCGAAGGGATTCAGTTTTAGGAATGTTATAAAGTTTAAAAGCAATGGAACTTATAAGATGGTTAAGCAGAAATTCAAAGCCAAGAAGAAAGTTAAAGTGTTTGATACTAGAGGAGAAATGATTTCTAAGTTGAAGGTTAAACGCAAGTATCCTTTAAGAGTTATTACTGTGACAGAACCTCATGGATTGGATGATGGATATAAGCTTGTTACTGATTTATCTCATGGTTTTGAGGAGAAGTATGAAGGTAAGGGATTCATACATTCAGTTAGTAATGAACAGGAATCAAAGGGTTGGATTAATGTGATGGGTCATTCTGTTCTAGATGGTCATGCAAGTACTATGCAAAATTATAGTTATGTTGATAAGTTAAGTTGTTATAATCGGAATGTTGCAGCTTCTAATGGCAGGATTGTTGCTGACAAGTCAAATTTCATTTGTGAAAATGCCATGTAATTTCTTTTGCAACTAATACAAATTTGTGTAGTTTCCTATCCAGGTTTTTGTGTAGTACCACCTTCTGAATGTGAATGTTTCAATTATTATTCTTGTACGTGCTATTGTGCCTTGATCCAGACATAGAGGAAAATATAAGCTGTCTAAATGAAGAGAAGCTAATGATCTAAACAAGTACTGGGTTTGAATGATTAATCTCAATCTTAACAAGTACTGTATGAAGTGGAATAGTCTCTTACTGTAGTTTAATGATTAATCAATCAAATATTCATCTTCATTCAAAGGACAAATTCAATGATAGTTGTCCTTTTGAGAAATTAGTTGGCTAAAAACATTCTTATAGGATTAATACGGTAATACTAGATAAATTTATTTGGTGACCAAAACTATTTACAGACTAATAGACCTACATAGTGAAGGAACAAATTGAGAATTACTTTAACTATTGGAGAGCATGCATATTGTGTGATTTAAAAAGGAACAAGATTCTCTATACTTTACTATAAGTATATATTTAACCAACAGATTTCACACTCATACAAGATTACCTATCAAATAACTTAAAATTCCTTTCTTAAAATCCAATATTTTGCTTGTAATTTTGATTTATAATACACTGAAACATGGGAAATTGAAAGAATGCACCATCATGTTCATCAACCTGAGTGCATTCAGTTTCCTAAGCTTGTGGGACGCCAAAAACTTTTCCTGCCGACAAGAAACTGATTTTGATGCAACGTTACAGACCACTGTAGTGAACGCAAGATTGGACTGAGTTTGTTAAGCATTTCCATGGAATCATGAATCACAAGATATCCATCTGGTCTCAATATGCGATCTATCTCCACAACCACATCTACAAGGTCGCATCTGTCAAAGATCAACATTGGTCAGAATCATGTCTCAACACATTCTATACTACATGTAGAAGTAAACTGACAAGACTCCCATTATGATGATGGTGATCAACTGTAGACCGGTGCTTGAAAATCATTCAAAACTTAAACAACGACCAACATCGTCTTCTAGAAGTAGAAACTCCTTGTCTTCACAGCTGAAGCAATGACTTGATCGGCACTAGTTCGACAAAAACAAGGGAAAACGAATTTGTGTTCCTCAAAACTTAACTCATACTGTTTTTCCATGTTCAGGTCAGACTGTCACTGATCAGGTCATTGTCTTAGCTGTAAGGATGAGGAGGACAATGAGCTTCTACTTTCGAGAGACGTCTTCAATTGTCATTAGCGTTTCAAATTATTTTGAAGTTGTGATCTACTGTCCACTGTAGAACTCGCCTCTACATTTTTTAAATAAGCATACCTTTGCTCAAGATGTTTGAAAAGAAAGCTAGCATGAAGAAGGTCATATGTGCGCGGATAGGTATTAAAGGACTCGCACCAATCATGATACATTCCTATTAATCCTCGATCCAATATAATAGAAAGGGTATCTGGGACATCAATGGGTACTACATTCATCACCCATATTGGTCGATCAATGAGAGATGCAGCAAATCTGAAAAATAAGACAATCAGTATCAACTTGAATGAAGTTTGGTGGAAACTAGCCAACTTCAGTCAACACAAGTGTTAGATAAGATTGACATCAACAAATCCACACAAAGTTCAACACAAAAACTAATCTTTTACAAAGTATATACTTTACCCTGCATAACCAGCATTCATGTCCATTACATTTCGAACACTTGACCAATTTATCGAAAGACCGTCAGCATAAATATTTGACACTAGTTGAGACCAGTGGTTGCTGTCCTTGTTGAACTCATCAGTGGCATCTGAATCATTAGGTAAACTAGGAGGCTTACTAGTAAGCCTCTGAGGCCAAGGCATGGGCCAGCTCTGCGGTTTACCCTTACCATCAACCGGAAGAGGGGTAAGGCAACTATTGAGTCGGGCATACCTACAAAAGCAATAATGCATCAAAAATCAGAATAAATACAAATTAAACTAAAGGCAGCAATATAGTTAAGCTATAGCGATTTGATTAGCGATGGTATAAATATATTTTTCAATCACATACTTAAGTGTATATTGATTAAAATATAAATGTCATAGGCAACAAGAAATGGAAGAAAGAATGAGAGAAATAACATACCATGAGATATTTTTCCCATCCGCATTTTCACATAAAGGTGGATTGTTCTCTTCACGTATCTCGTAACAAGAAGATGAAGTAGGCTTCTGGTAAATAACAAGCCCAATTCCAGATGAATCGTCGGCCTTAGCCACAACCTTCCAGCACATAGCTTTTGTTATAGCCACCATGGCTGCAGTTTGTAAAATGAAATTTTGTTTTATTTTTCTTAAGTTATAAGAGACAGAACCATTGATCTCCTAAGTTATTAGATGTATAAAAAAAAAATCAACATTTCCATGTATTAAATTAGAAGTACTCTCAATACAGATTAAAAACTTCAACTACAGAGAAGGATAGACAAACCTTTCCATACTTTCTGATCTCGATCATCATCACGATAAACTGGTGTTGCAGACCATGCAAAGTAACCGCCAGGTCTAAGAATCCTATTGAGTTCGTATAACGGTTTCCCACCTAAAGATGTGGACCAAATTTGTGAATAAACATACCTATCAGATATTGATATTAATATTAATTGAACAACAAATAGATAAGTACCATCTGCATCCCAGTGAACTCTGCATCGTGCACAATGAATCAAATCAAAACCATTGTCAGGAAAAGTCAACTTTTGTGTTCCAATGACAGAAAGAGTTGCAGGAATTCCCCGCTCCAAAGCAAATTGTATCTGAGCTTCATGTTCATCCTTTGGAGCAAATGACATGGTAATGACATTTTTATCCAGCAAATAGCCACCAAAGCTAGCAACACCGCATCCAACATCTAGAACAACCCTGATATGCTTTCCCCATTGAATTTTCGCCAATGTCTGGTGTGCAACAAAAAACAATCAACAAACCGCAAAGCATAGTAGCCAGTAAGCATTCAAAAACTACTCAAACACAGAGGAAAAACACGAACGGATGTATCATACTAAATGTAAATTATGTGAATGCACACAATGGTATACCTTTTCTATGAACTCAATATAATGATCAACTCCGTCTTTGAACTGAGTACCACCTCCTGGAAATATGAGATATTCACCAGATTTCACAACCCAGTGTTGGTCTTTCTTGTACTCAACTAGCTTTGGATGAGGGACGTTATCGTACCAAATCTGTTTAAACGGAAATATCAAACTCCGTTATCATTGCTTTCATGAGTTGATAAAAGTAAAAACCAGGCACTCAATAGTAACAATCACCACCATTTTCATGAGTGTATAAGATAATTTATAAACTGACAGCGTATATAAATTAAAGCTTGAATACAATCTAACAAACTTAGATAACTTCAACTAAGCTTAAAATAGAATCAATGGAACCTAAACAAAGTAACATTTCATGATAAAATTGAGCAACAACAACAAGACTAGCATTGATCAAATGAGATTGAAACAACAACAAAAAAACAAAAGATCTAGATTCTACAGCCAAAACAAAAACAAACATTTCTAATATCTTACCAAAGAATCAACCTCACCATGTCCCTACTCTTAGGCCAATGAACTGGAACTTTATACCCTTTAGGAAGAGGCAACAAACAATTCAAACTAGTATCAGGACAATGTCTTTCTCTATGTTCCATATGCCTCCTTGATTTCAAAGCTTGAATAGCTTTATAATTATCCAAACATGGTATATAATCAACCGTCACAGGGTTCTTACAAAGCTTCCAATCAATACTCAAAACTTCTTCTTTTTGTGGAGATTCTTCTTCCTTAGAGGGTAGCTTTAGTTCTTCTGAAAGTGTAGTAGAATCTGAATCTAAGTCTAAGGGTGGTTTTGCAATTGGTTGGTGTTGGTGTTGGACATTAGAATAGAAAAGAAGAGGGTTGAAGGTGGTGGTGGTGGTTGTGAGAAGGAAGAAAGTTACAGAGATGAGTAAGATAGAGAGAGTTAGAATGAATGGATATTTCTTTTGCTTGAAGAAGTGATCATCTTCAGCTGGAACTGCCATTTTGAGGGGAGAGAGAGAGAGAGAGAGAGAGAGAGAGAGAGAGAGGTGTTTATAGTAATAAGGAAGAATGGGACATGATGTTATAATGGAACAAGAACAAGATCTATCTATCTCTGAGTCTGAGATGTGGGATTGTCCTTTGAGAGGGATATGTTAATGTACTTTCAACGACTTTGGTAATAAAATTGATGTGAATGCAGTTTAACTCAGTCCTAGGAATAGGAACTAGACGCGTTTTACACTGACACTCGTGTGGGACGGTGGCAGTGTTTTTTTTTTAATAATATTCCACCAAAAAAGAATAACCTTTCGAATCAAATTTCACCGTTCATTTACGATGATCTCATTTAAAATTAGAGTAAGATTTTGTGAGGACTAGCCTAACAAAATTAGTTTTAGAAGAAATCGATCTTATAATTTTGAAAGAAATATACTCAAGGTCTCAAAATCTATATATTACAGTCGTACACATAAATGAAAGACAATCAAACAACGTATTTGTTTGTAACTCCAAAAAATATATATTTCATCTAGAACTACTTGCATTGAAACTTCAGCAATGTTTTGCTCAAAAAACAAAAAGAAAAAAACTGCAATGATATCGTGGTGATACACAAGTTTGTTGATCATTAGAGTTTAGAAAACTCCAACAACAATGTTATTGATGATGAAATAGTAACCGATTAGATTTTAAGCATGTTTTGTGTTTAATAAACTCCTTCTTTAAATTTATTTTTTATAGTCTTAGCCAGTCACCCTCTTCTACTTACCTCATATCAACCCTATATTTAAAGTTGAAGTATAAATTAGAGCATCTTCGATTTTTATTTTCAAGGTGAAAAAAATAAGTTTATCTCCGTTGTGGCCCATGTCTTAAATCTTAGATTTCTGCTCTTTCCCTTACATTTTTTGCTCGCGCCCAGCAGCCATGACGAAAATACCCATGCGTTACTTAAGTAACGCTGCGTGAGTTAACTCACGCAGGTGTTACACCCAGCGTGAGTTAACTCACGCCAGTTTTGAAATTGCAAAATTGGGCTCAATTTCAATTATGTGGTGCTGGGTGGTTAAGCTACTATATTTGGTCCCTTTGACTGTAGTACTATTTTTTTTCTTGTATTTTATGGGCATGTATTCTTCATGGACTATTTGGTGTGTTATTGATATGGGATCCACAGTGAATATGGAACCCAAGTTCGGACAACATTCTAAGTCAAAGTATTGTCTTGAGCTACACACAGTCATGATTTTGTTGGTATGATTCACAACCACAAGTCTTCAGTCATGATTCCCACGAACAGTGAAGCCATTAATGAACAAACCACCCTTAAACTTTTGGAAGATCCCATACATCACACTAAAACGTTGTGATCCACAATTATATATTCACTTTTGCAATTTGAAAACTAGCGTGAGTTAACTCACGCAGCGTTACTTAAGTAACGCATCAGTATTTTCGTCATAGCTGCAGGGCGCGAGCGAAAAATGCAGGGGGAATAGTAGAAATCTAAATCTTAATGGTACAATACCTCGTATCCCTTGCTTATATTATTAATTAGGGAAATGTTAACGAGTACCCCCAGGGCACTCTTTAAGCACCCAAAGTAGTAAGATTTTATGAAAATTTGTGCATTTATTGCATTGAAAATTGAAATCTTTACTTTTTTTAAAGGATAATTTCTTTATTAAAAATGCTTAAAGAGTGTTTCGGGGGCACTCGTTAACAAGACCTTGTTAATTATTATCAATGGACATTAAAGATGTTGATTTTTAATTTACCGGTAAAAACTCTCATTCAGCGATATTTTTAGAATTGTTGAATTGAAAAAAATGTACAACATCTGATCATTATTATAAGCAAAATCCACATTTTAGGTTCATCCAATAAATGATGTACGTATCATTTATTAAATGAATATAAAAAGTGAATTTTTATTTATAATAATAAGCGGAGGGTGGATAGATTAACTTTTTTCACCCAATGAACTACATTTAATTGAGGCAATTAAATACATATACTAAAAATGTAAAAATCAATAAATGCATACAGACTACTATGTGATGTAGGCATGTACAAGAACAGACTCACGGATTATGACTTACTTTGGTGTCCAATCAGACGATAACGTATGTGGCGGTGGAAAACGGTGTATCATAAACAATTTAAGATTGAATAATGTCACGTTCATTAAATAAAAAATTGAACTTTAATAATATTTGTAGTCTTTTTGCTTCTTTTTTTTTGGGGCAAGTGTTTTTGCTTTTTAAATAATAGAATAACAATTTTACCCTTAAAAAATCTTGACGTAATATTTATTTTTTTATTAATTATATCAAACCTCTTTTAGATTTTTTTTCGTTTGTTAAAATATAACTTAAACTAGTCATGTAAGTGTGACTTAGTTGATGGCTATCAGAGATAATTTGTGCATGGCCGGGGTTCAAACCTCATATTTTTCACTTTTCCACACATAATGTGTGTCAATCTAGCAACTAGACTACTTTGACAAAAAAAATTAAATTTGACAATTATTCAAAATTAGAATTTGTATGAGTAAACAGAGTTTTGGGGAAACAAATTTGATATATATTTTATGCCGTCTCTTGATCGAAAAGAAGATGAAAAAAAAAGAAAATAATTTAGTTAACTATTTTTGGGCAAAAATGTTTTTACTCTCGCTAAAGTTATTTAATTGTACAAGATAATTTCTTTAATCTTTTGATTATCATGTTAAAGGTATAAAGTTTATCTCAGTGATAAGGACAATGTGTAATATATGTAAGGTTCGGGTTCATACTCCGACCACCAAAAAAAATTGTATGGAGTTTTCACTCTCTTCTTCAAAATAAAAAAAAAAAATCCAATGTCACTCTCTTCTTGCAAAATCTTCACAACTCTCTCTTCTTAAAAAAAATAAATAAATCTTCATAATTCTTTTCTTATAAAAGAGTTAGGGATCAAAAACTTTATCATCGTTTAAAAGGTCCTATTCTCGTATATGTAAACAAAAATCTACAACATTTGAGGGACTTAGACCACTTCCAACGGAGGTTCATTGCACAATTTCACACCAAATACGACACTTTTATGAATTTGTACCATTGGAGTGTGCTAGCATATCGAGACGGTTCTGTTATGAAGTAACGTTGTGAGCACAATATTGTTGCAATTATTAGAATAAAAATAGTTAAATAAATATGTTAGATTGTTAAGAGTCCCACATCGGATAGGACATGGTCTGACAATGTGTTTATAAGTGGGGGAAATCCTCACCTCACAAGCCGGTTTTGTGATGATGAGTTGGGCCCCAATTTCAACATGGTATCAGAGCCTGGTTAGGTTTCAACAGCACACGACAGAGCTTTCCTCCTTCACTCGCCTCCACTCTACCATCACCATGATCATACCGGAGAAAAATCTCGGGGTTTCAACACCACGCGACAGAGCTTTCCTCCTTCACTTGCCTCCACTCTACCATCACCATGATCATACCCGATTTCCTCCTTCACTCGCCTCCACTCTACCATCACCATGATCATATCCGAGAAAAATCGCAAATAGGTCTGCAAGTACCTCTTTCAAGAGGGTGTTTGCTTTGCCAAGAAGGATTTCAATTTGGCAAAGCATCCGGAAATCGAATCAAGAGAATATGTTAGAGAAACCTTTGCTTGGATGAATTATTATTGGTTTCTCGCCAATGATGTAATTGAGTTTCTCAGAACTTACTTGAATCTTCCTTCTGAGATTGTTCCTGCTACTTTGAAGAAACAAGCTAAGCCACCTAGCAGACCTTTTGGTGGTCCACAGGGTGATTGTCCCTAGGGGTCTACCCATATTTGAAGGGGAGAGGAGATTTGGTGGTGACCGTGATGGGTACCGTGGAGAACCTCGTGGTGAATTTGGAGGAGACAAGGGAGGTGCTTCAGCTGATTAGAGACCCTCATTCGGGGGTCTTGGTGGAAGGCCTGGATTTGGTCGTGGATCTGGTGGTTTTGGGGCTCCACCTAGCTCTGATACCATACCATGTTGAAATTGGGGCCCAACTCATCATCACAAAACCGGCTTGTGAGGTGAGGATTACCCCACTTATAAACACATTGTTAGACCATGTCCTATCCGATGTGGGACTCTTAATACACCCCCTCACGACCAACACTATTGGGCTTGGTTCGTGGACATAAATGGTGGGTGGCCCAATGGATCTTGGAGGAGGCTCTGATACCATCTTAGAAATCGTGGTTAGGTCTAACACAACCCCACAAAACTGGCTTGTGAGGTGAGGATTGCCCTACTTATAAACACCTTGTCAGGTCATGTCCTATCCGATGTGGGACTCTTAACATAGATTGCAATAAATCAAACTAACTATTTTATGTATGTGATTTATTAGTGGTGTTGGTTTGAGACCTTTGAGTATCCTTCTCTCCAAATCTCATATTCAATTTTTCTCGTTGCCAATTTTGATGGATTAATTTAGTTTCTTAATTTTTTTTTTAAAGTATTTGATTAAAATTTGGGGACTCAAAGTGAGTATTTTAGAGTTGTGGGACTCAAAGGTGGGTATTTTAGAAGTAAAAGATAAATGACGAGTATTTAAGAACCACAAAATACTTTTAGTTGAGTTCGGTATTGAAAGTAGAGCTGGCAATTCGGGCTACCCGGCCCGTGTCAGGCTAGCCCATGTCGGGTCCAGGTTTTCTCGGGCTAGACTAAAAAGGCCCAGATGATAAACGGGCTCCAAAATTAATGTCGAAGCTCGACCCTTTGCGGGCAACGGGCTTGTCGAGCCGGCCCGATTAATAAAAACTTTTATTTTTTTTAGTTAAAACAATAACATTTTTTAAAAAAAGAGTCTCGAGTACTTTATAATCTTGCTTCATAACTTTTAGTGGACTATATACTCTTCTAAACTTTCAAAATGATTATTATTTGTTGTAAAATAATGCAGCTTGTGCTAAAAGTATCAAGGACTAATGCTTTTCTAATAACCCTGTTGCAATGAGGGACTAAATTCTAATGTGCTTTATGAATGAAATTGAAAGAGCAGTAAACAAACTAAACGAAATGAAGGTGTCCCCGTGAGCTTAACTCAATTGATAAAGACAATGCATAATATATGCAAGGTCCGAGGTTCGAATCCCTGCCACCACAAAAAAAAATGAAGGTGAATTAATACTACAAAATTAATAGTAATATATTTTAATAAATATTATATTAATGCGGGCTACCCGGAGCCCAGTCGGGCTAGCCCGCCACGGGCTCGGGCTAAACATGCCCGTTTTTAAACGGGCCTAATTTTTTATGTTCAAGCTCGACATTTTTTGGGTTTTCATGGCCCGACCTGTTTTAACAGCTCTAATTGGAAGTGTTTTTAGAGCACCTCTAACTATGTACTTTTTTGTAAGAACGAACAGATCTTTTTCGATTGTTCACCATTAGAGTTTGCAACGGTGGAGTATGTTCCATCAGAAAGCGGCAATTCAAAATCGGTTGTGTTTTATTTTTAATATTTCACATTTTGAATTTGGGAAATGTTAACCGGTACTCCCATGACACTCTTTAAGAACCATTAGTAGTAAGTTTTTATGAAAAATTGTGTAATTGCATTGAAATTTGTAACATTTGACTTTTTTAATGAATATTTTTTAAATTTGGGATCCTTAAAGGGTGTCCTGGAGGTACTCGTTAATACGACCCTTTGAATTTTAGTGACATTGGAGGCAGTGGCGAAGCCCTTCATGGGCTAGGGTGGGCCACGACTCACCCGGAAAAATTAAAAATTAACGACCATAGATTTATTTTGCGAGATTTGATACAATTTTGTGTCGGTTTTAGGTTTTGGAAGATCCAAATTTCCACAAAGTGGTGTAGTGGCCCACCCGAAGAATTTAAATAATTCAATTATAGGTCTATTTTGCGAGACTTTAAACAATTTTTCAACGATTATAGTTTTTCACGGTTTCAAAAGTGGCATACATGTTCTTTGTGATGCTTATACTTGGCATGTTAGTGGAGGCTGATAGACCTTCGAATTTGCATGAGTTTCAAATCTTCCGTATTGTCCTGTCAACTGAAAATTCTCTCTCAATTAACAGTTGTAATGTATAAAAAAAGTTTCATAATTTACAATAGTTGTTTTAATTATTTAAGTTTGCACCCTAACTTTTTAGTCAAACTCCGTCATTTCAACTTCGTACTTAATGCTTATTACAAGTTGAATTTGTGTTTATATATTATGTTTAATTTTAGTGGTCCATCCAAACTTTTTTATTGGTTTAAGAAGAAAAAAAGATAGAAAAATTTGTTAAGGGAGTGCATGATGGAAAATTAACACATAAATATGGTAACACACTGATGCGTAGCAGAAATAAAATTCTCCAAACTTGTAAGAAGCTATGAGAGCAACAACAAATAAATGGTAGAAGTGAAAGCAAATAAAAGACACAAGTGAACACCGATATTTTAACGCGAAAAACCCCTCAATATAAGGGTAAAAACCATGAATCGCCCAGACCAATGAAAAAGCTCCACTATAATCAAATATGGGTACAAGAGAGTCTCAAAAGTGATGCACAAATAGTGGCAACAACTAGCCAAAACAACGAAGCAACAAAACTTACAAATGAGAACAAAAAAGATGAAAAATACTCTAAAAATACCACTTCAATGCGGGACCAAATCCTCTTAGCTAGACCTTGTTTTGAAGATATGAGCGGAAAGATAGACATATGGGTTATGAACATGCTCTCCAAAAACCAGCTTGATTCAACGGTTAACGAATCCGCAATCGTTGTTTTACTGACGCAGACTTAAGAAAAATGAGATTGACTTTCTCTCTTCTTTTTTCTCTTCTGGTGACTACCCTTCTCACAAAAATCATTATCTTCTCAACCTTATATGACATCTCTCTACTTATATAAGTGAGACATATTGTGCTAACATATTTAAGCTTTTCTCCACATAAGAAGGGAGCCTAATATCTAACCGTGCATACCATCATTTTTAATCTTTTCATAAAATCTAAAATTCCAAAAATACTTCTTCATTATAGCTATATTCATTAATTACAAAAGTGATAAATTTATAAAAACTAAATACAAACAAAAAAATTAAACAAAATGTGATAAATTTATAAAAACTAAATACAAACAAAAAAATTAAACAAAAACTAATTAAAATAAAGTGTCGCAACACACTCCATCGAATCCCTCTATTTTCAACATCATCCCAACTTCACTTTACTAAATGCTTTTTCTTTTGTTCCCCCAACCCACTTTGTTTTCACTTGCTAGTACTCCTCTTTATTTACCAAATATAGATAAAGTTTTGACCAAAAATGCAAACAATCAAAAGTGCAGCCCTTTCATTCCTCTTCAATCTCTACGTAACCATTTTTCTCTGCCAAATAACAACAAATTCAGTTTACAAATTATCCCATGGACATAAAGATTTATCGGTAGAGTCTATAAATTGAGAAGAAAAGTTAAATAGTTGAAGGAGTAGGAGGAACATGAAAAATAGAGAAGTAGAGTAGCAAATAATACACTCTTCTTCTCCATACACCATTCCCCTCATTCAACCTTATATTCATCACCACACACACACCAAACTATCTTCCTTTTTCGTTTATCAAAAACCAATTTTTGGTCATCACTCAAACATTTTCAAATCTCAAAATCTAAAACTGATCACAACTTTAAATCCTTTTATACTTTGGTCATCACAAAATTTTAATAAAAAATTTAAGCATAAAATATTAGTAGTGACTACTCCAAATCCTATATTGGTTTGGTCATCACAATATCTTAATTTGAAAAATAATTTTCCAAACAAAAATTCTTATTTGGTTACATCAAATAAGAATTAGTAGTGACTTTGTTTGGAAAATTATTTTTAGTTTAGTCGATCTCAAAGTCGGTGATTACATCAAATTCTTATTTGGTTTTGTTATTGCAAAAGATTTCAAAGTCGGTGGCTACATAATTTATTTTTTGTTTGAACATCACAAAAATTTACAATTGATGACTAATATAAATCGTCTTTTAAATTGGTCATCACAAATTTTAATATCGAATATTCAATTTTAAAATATTTGTTATGACTACTCTTAATCTTCTTTTGGTTTGCTCTTCAAAATCATTTTTAAAAATGAATTTAATAAGCATAAGTTGGTGACTACGCAAATCTTCATTTGGTTTGGTCATTGCATAAATCTCAAACTCGGTGGCAGCGCCAAATCATCTTTTAATTTGGTTATTACAAAAATTTCAATGTCAGTGACTACTTTAAATTTTCTTTTACGCTAAAAACTCATTTCATAACAAAAACCATTTCTTTAAAATCAACCAACATACACATTTTTTTTCTTCTAAAAATTACGTAGCTTTGAATTTTCTATCACATTGGAAGATAGATATAAGAAAGAGATCACTCTTTTCAAGCATAATAATAAACCATATATTTTTTCTCTTACACAAAAAATTTGTGTTTAAAAATTGAACTTTAATTTGAGATAACTATTTTAACGGATTTTATAGGGTGCTAATATTTTCCCTACATATAATGGACTCTCGAACCCAAAAGGATTTTTACAATATTTTTCCTATTTAATAAATTTTGATGACGACTTCGTTATTTTCAATCAACCTTAGAATTTTAGGGGGCAAAAGTATTATATGTATGTATTACTAATAACAACTGGTGTCCTTAACGTATGAGGCCCTAAACGGTTGTCAAACTAGATCATACTCTAGACCACCATTGTGAACGGCTCACACACTCTTCTGAAGATGGATAACGTTTATTCTACTTACAAAATATTCTCTCCCTCTTCCGGAATATATTGATGGGAGGAAATAGGAAGTTTGACTTCAATCAAGGACAAAATAAAAATGGTTAGTACTATTTTCTTAGTTTTTTTTTGACAAAAAAATAGTTAGTATCCAAGGTGTTTATTACAAAATATGTTTCCTTTTAATAAGACATAAACTAATTAATATATGCGTGTCGATGAATAAATATAAATTACAAGAGTATTAAATGAAATCAACCATTCTATTTTAAAATAGTAAGTAACTTTCCTGTTTAATACTCGAAAACCTCGATTTTGCTTGGTTGCAGTAGTGCCATTTTTACGGTAGTAGATGTAACATAAAGTTTATTGAAGATCAAACTTTCAGTACGTTTAATAGTTAAGATAATGTTACATTACAAGTTCATAAGGGAGAAACATACCCTAGTATTGTCGGAAATATTCTTGAATATATGATATATATGAATGTTCACCCATGGGATGCATATAGGCTTTTAGGGCTGGACATTCATCTATCATCAATCCCTCAAAAGCGTTTATGACAATAACACTGATGTATGTTCCCCCATATCAACTTATGTTGCAACATCATCTTAGCTACCATAAAAGGCACTGAAATTTTTACTAAATTGGTTGCATTGATCTTCAATAAGCTCTCTGTTGCAGTGAGCGCCATGAAAATGGAATTGTTACTGCAAATATTCAAAATTGAAGTTTTCTATTACTAAAGAAGAAACAATAATTACTATATTGAAAGAGAGATAGTTAATGTTGATTAATACTAACAAATATAAATTTATTTCATGAAACCGTATATTAATCACATTTGTTGATTATAAAAAGGAAACATATCTAATCTAATGATAAATATACTTGATACTAACTATATTTTGTTGGTTAAAAGAAAATTCCTAAGAAAATAATACTGGTCGTTATTTTCTGTCGTTGACTGGAGTCATAACTCTCCCTTTCTCTAATCAATGCATATGTAGGCTCTGGGAAAGAATCTTAGAATAAAACTCTATTTGGGATATGTGAACCATAAACCTAAAGGTATATATGTCATCTCCTAAAGTGAGGGGCAGTTATTTATAGTGGTGGCTCTGAGTATTGATGGTCCATTTGGCGATTCTTAGTTGCAATAGTTAAGTAGAGACCTTTCAACAAAATGATATATTACATGATCAATGACGTAATGTAACCATTTATTAACAAACTTTTTTAAATAGTTGTTTTTGTTCATCAAAGGATATAAATTTCTCTATAAATAGAGACACTTTGAAGACAAAAAAAACATACAAAAATCAAATTGTTTTGAGTCAATTATCTGTCGAAAATAATACTCCCTCCGTTCCTTTTTAACTGCCACTTTTAGAGAAATTTTTTGTTCCTATTTAACTGTCACTTTCAAAGTTCAATGCAACATTAAATGTTGTTTTACCAATATTACCCTTAGATATTTATTGCGGAGAGAGAAATATATGAAATGAAATATTAAATTAATAAGGTCATTATAGTAAAAGTAAAAACAATTGTATCAAAAACAATAACATTTATTAATTGTCTTGGTTTGAGTAAAATGTCAAAAAATGACAATTAAAAAGGAACGGAGGTAGTACTAATCTTCTTTCTTTTCTCTAGTGCATGAGGAAAATTGACAAAACTTAATTTTGTAAACTAACATTGATCGATACGTTTGGTGTTAATGTGCAAGTCACGTCAAAGATTTCAAAATATCCTAAAAGAGGATTCGCTAGTTGATCTGTCCGGTGAGGATGTATGACAGGCAACACTGGCAGAAAGTACTCTGGTGTGACTTTGATGGTTTCCGGTACATTGGTGATGAGTCTTCACGATGGAACCAAAGGTGCATGCAGGCACGTTGGCACTCCAACACTCAAGTCAGTAATGGAATTGAGAAAGAGTTTGTAGAAAATGTTGTGAAGAGTGAATCATACCTTGAAGGTGAAGCAATGTGACCCTTATATAGGCGCGCATTGGGAATAACCGTCTCCGGGTTTTGCGGCGTATGATCAAGGATAGTTAAAGAACACGTGTAGTGTGATCCTTGCGCAGGGACGTACTCGTATGCGGTGTGGTGCATTAAGGCTGGCGTGTTCCTTTAGACGCGGAGCCTTAAGGCTAGGGATGCCAAAGCGGACCGGCCCGTCCCATTTAGGCCCGCTCAGTCTAAGCCCGCTAAAAACGAGACGAGACGAGCCGAGTCAAATTTAATGACCGAGTCTAAAATCTCACCCCGCCCCGTTTAGTGGCGGACTTGCGAGTTGGCGGGCCGGCCTGCCAAACAAAAAAAATTGATTTTTTTTTTACAACTTAATTGTTACAAAAAAATAAAACTATGTTTCTTTTATCATAAAAATATATAAAAGAATGGGTAGCAAATAAATTTGTGAAAAACAAGATAATTATCAAATTATCGAATTCAACATTATAGTTAATAGCAAAATAAGGCAAATGTGCAACATAAAACAATTCATAAAATAAATCCAACAACCAAATAAAATTCAAAAGGATAAAATAAGTCTCAAAATAAATAAACTCAACAACCAAGATAAATCCAAAAGCACAAAATAAGTCCCAAAATAAATCCAAGAACAAAAATAAATCCAAAAGCATAAAATAAGTCTCAAAATAATCGCAACAGCAATATAATTCTTCTACTAAGTCAATCAACTCCAAGTCAATCATCAACTAAGTTATGAATATATGGTGCTCCTCCTCCTCCTGTTGTCGTCATAACATAATTTTTTCCAACGAGTTAAGCAGGCCGGCCCGCCCCGCCCCGTTTTTCAACGAGGCGAGTCGACTATAAAAAGCGAGTTCAAAGCTTCGACTCAGCCCGCCAAAAATAGCGAGCCAAACGGGCCGGCCCGTCGGGTCAAGCCTGTTTTGCCACCCCTACTTAAGGCGGTGTAAATAAGGCCACATGTTAACGTGAGATTGATTTTCTGACCGGTCCAGAACATTAGTATACCCATTTGTATCCAATTGGTATAAACGGATGGGGGCAAATCGAACCTAATGGTTAGAGTGTCCCACACACACTTTAGAATTTATGTGCACTCTTCATCTTCATCATCTTCTTTAAGCACATTTCTGTTGGTAATGCAAGAACAATAATATGCAGGGAACATGTGATTCGAACCTTAGAATCCTCATTTCTCTACGTTTAAAATGTAACCATACCCAATACTGTTTTTTTCTAGCCCAAAGTCCAAATAACTTAAATATTCAGATTTATTAAATATTATTAATTAATTTAAAACATTATGGTGGTCAATGGTGGTCAACCAACTGTCGTCGGCGTTGACCACGATGGTTCTCCGACAGTACAACGGTGACACACGGTAGTGGTATGACCAAAATTATGGCGGCTGGTGGTCCTCTGATGACTCACGGTGGTCGCCGTTGGAACTCGGCGTTGACTGGCGGAGCTTCGACGTTGACAACCATCTATAATAAAATGATATTAAATTAATAATATTTAAATATTAAAAAATTATTTTTTTCTGCCAGTTTTTATTTTTGTTTCTTTTTTTTTTTATAATTAAAAGATATTTGTACAACTATTTAATGACAACTTTTGTGACAACCTTCTTTTCCTCTATTTTTATTGGTCAAAAATAGTAGATAGAAAAAGAAAGAGAGAGTAAGAACATAATTTGAGTATGAGAAAGAAAATTGTCACAAAATAGTTGTACGAATATCATTTCTTTCTTATTTACGGGTATTGGCTAGTTTATGTTACTTTTTGCTCAACTCTTGCTGTATTTTTCGGTTGTCTTAGATGGTACATCTTGTGCCGTCTAGATAGTCAGTGGTTTCGTGTTAATATATCATTTTGATTTTTTAAAAAAAAAAAAAAAATCATTTCTTTTTTACTTTTATGGTTGACGATAAAATATACAATTTTAAGCTAAAGTAAGAGAAAGAGTATACAATGGTTGGCAGCGCCCTTATGTAAGTTATGTTAATTGACCTTAGAAGTTAGAACTTCTTGTGCTTTGATTGTTCTGTCTAATATTTTTTTTTTGCCTCCTTAAAAAAATGCCAGTTTGTTCAGAAAGATTCATCACATGGTATGATACTAATCAATTGAAAGATGTTTTTTCTTATATGTTACTATGGATATTTTTTTCCTATAGTCTAAGTTGTGCTCATATTATGCTATTATAACTTAATCATTCAAATTCTAAAAATAGAACATTTTATTCTTCTTTTCTTTTGAAGGCATGTTCATGCAAATGAAGATCCTAGGAACTTGTTGGAATGTCACAAACAATATCATTGTCCTTATCAATACCCCCGTTGGCTGCAACAATATCACTAGTCCTGAGTCTAGCTTGTCCCGATTAAAATACTCCGGATGATCCTAATCAAAATGCCTCAGATCCTCCAGATAAAAATGCTTCTCATTCTCTTCCTCCCTATCAAAGAAGAATCAAGTACCTACATTTGCTACAGTTATTATTGGTGGAGTCCTGTTTCTTGTTATTTCAAGCATCGGTACATATCTTTGTAAAACCAACAAGTTAGCTATTGTTAAACCTTCGGATGACTGGAATAAGGGGACAACTTCAGAAGGCACTTGTCACTGGTAAATCTAACCATCTCCTTTCCTATAAACTAATGATACACTTTCAAACCGTAGGATTTAGATCTTCCGATGTGTTTGAATAGAGTAAATCAACATGTAAGGGTCATTCATTTTAGTCCTTGAAGCTTATGAAATTGTAACGTAGTCCCTTAATTAGAACGTCAGTCAATTTATTCCTTTACCACAAATTTTAAATGTTTTAGGTTTGTTTTGTTGCGAGCAGAGGCTATTCAATTCAGTCTATTGGCCATTCATTGATTTTGATGACTGTCAAGTAGATAGATTTTTTGATGGGGGGTTAAATTGGTTGTTGTTCTTTCATCTAAGGGATAATTTACTATTTGTAACCTTGAGGGACTAAGTTGCTCGACGCTCATAATTTTGACGGCCGAAACACCCATTTACTAGTTTGAGTAATAAGACATGGTCTTGTTTGACAAAAAAGGATACAATTTTTAGTTTTTACACACTAACAATATATGGTTTTTATTGATCGCAACTTTATAGTTAAAAAGAATGTTTCTTTCTGTCTTCAATAAAGACCATAGAGCATAAGATGATAAAAAATTCATATTTAGCCAATGAATCTTGAACCATGAGAAAGAATAGGAGCTTATTATCATTTGTGTTTTGGTCATTCAATTGAATATACAATCCTATGTCTTTCAGCTATATTCCTAATGTTCGTATGCAAATTTTCATTGTGCATGCGTGACAGAAATTTTAACTTTCAGGTGTGCCAATCCTATGTCATTTTAGTCCTTATGTATTCCGTGTTAGAGGGACTAGTTCAAACATAAACACATATTTTAGGGCCTAGAATAACACAACTAAAGCAAATAGTAATATACTTTCAAGGATTTAAAACAAAAAATAAAAAAAATACAGGATCTAAAACAAAAAAGTGGTAAATTTGCGAGTACCAAAAACATATTTAATTTTTTTTTTATCGTGCCTTTTGTTTGTAAGTTGATAAAATTTTTATGTATTAGTTTGATCATGTTTGAAATTCAAGTAAAAGAAGTTGAGCACTTGAACCGGGGACCAAAACTTTTAGAATTGCAATGGGAATGACTTACTATGCATGAACTGGACCCTCTGTAGCCCTTTTCTACCTGAGTTCTTCTTCTGTTCACCTAACCGATGACCACCGCAAAAACCTCAGAAGTTTCTCCAAGGAAATACATTCATATGAAAAGATACCTGATTGTAGACAAGACATTGACATGATGCAATCCATAAGTACATCAAATAATGTTTATAGCTTTGGCGTTTTGTTATTCGAGATAGTTATCAGTCAAATAATGCCTTTTTCGGTCGATAATGCATGTCAATGAAATGGTGGATCCAGTTCTAGCATCTTACCAATAAGATCAAAAGGAACAAATTGCTCAATTGTTACGAGTTTGTGTCCATCCGAATTCGGAGAAGAGACCGAGCATGAGTGGAGTCAGTGAGAGATAACGAAAACGTCACCGGCTGAATTTGCAGTTCCAAAACTTTCTCCATTTTAGTGGCCGCGATTGAAATTTCTTATGCAACATGTTGAAATCAATTAACGAGTCATCATAATTTCTTTTTACACGGAGAATCATATTGTAGTCAGTAACTAAGAGTATGAGAATTGAGAGGTTTTAGTATTGTCAAGACTTTTGATTTAGTTTAAGGTGCAAAAAAGTTGTCATTTCATGTATCTATTGTAAGATGGTTGGTCTAAAAAAAACATTTTATATGAGTGAGATCAGAAAATGTATAGTGAAGTTCTTTTGGGGCGTTTTGTTTTTTCTGGGAGCATCCATGTCATGAAATAGAGACTAATTCCTCAAAATACTGAGATCTACTAAGTACTATGTTTAGAGTTCTTTATTTGAGACCAACACTAAAGAAATGGTCATAGTACGATTTTTTTTTGGTAAAATATGTGAAGAGAAGAGAATATTGGAGTTCATTTACGTGACAAAGTCACAAGGGAATATGTGCAAAGAATAAAGGTTTTAAGTCAACATTATGTCCATCTTTAATTTGTTTCGCAATACTAAAATTGCACTTTAGCCTTGGAAAATTTTGATGATAGTTAGGACTAAATTAAGTTGACTGTGGAAAGTGATCACCCAAACACTTTCATTTTCTACGATTCATTGAAGAAAAAACAATAATCTAACTTTTGAATTATATTCAAAATAAATTTTGTAACAACTAAATTCATTAGAGAGAATGAGATCAACACCCTTTTACACTTAAGAGTATTAGCGCAGCAAAGGTTTCTTGTTGTGCAAGCAATCTGAAATTAGGGTTTCTAATGGAGAAGATGAAGTTGGTTATGGTGGTTAGAGGTTGTTATAGATTGATGAAAGAGAGAACTAGTATTGAAAAGTTGTTGTTCTCATTAGATTGTGAAATTGAGTTACAAGCAAGTATTTATACTGGATGACTTAGAGAGTAAGTCTCTTGTAACTTCCTAATAAGCTTATCCAAACAAAACAAACTAAATTCTTAAGCATTTAATAATCATGATTATGGATGAAAACACACAAACTAATAAAGAGCACATGGATTGAGATGATAAAAGATCTTTTTTAGTTTAATTAGAAGTTTTGAGTTGGAATCAAATCCTAAAGATGCAAAAGTGTTAAATCTTTTGAGAGAGAACCTTATCACATATAGTGATGCTACCTGACTAGAAGGATTTGTGTTGTGCGCAAAGAAATCCGATTTTACACAAAAAAAAATATAAGCACCCTTTTAAATGTAAATGGAGCTGAAGAAAAAAACTAAACCACTGGACAAAAAAAAAATCACGGCTTAGCAAAAATAACTAGTAAACAACCGTGACTAACTACCACACTAAAAAAAACCAAGTGACTGTCTAAGAATTGAAAGGCTAATTGACAATTAACAAATATAAATATAGTTAACATGTTATTCTTATTAAAAAAGTACAATTAACATGGATTCGAAACACAAGTTAAATAAAGCTACAAGATGATAATATTTTTTTAGAAAATCACTTCTGTAATGTTAAAAACATAGTTGATAGTAATCATGCCATTTATATTAAAATTAAAACAATCGTCTATAAATAACAACCGCATATTTTCAGTTAAAAAGAGTCGCTTCAAAAAATCATATTATTTTTCTAAAAAATAATATTGTCGCTTCCACTTTTTTTAAAGAAGTGGGAGAGGCTAAATTTTTTTGAAAAGAATTTGACATCAATAATATTTTTCAAGTTTAGAATTGAAACTGACATGTCATCATTTTAACCCGACACATTAACAATTAATCGATCAAATATAAATGAAAATTAACCTAATGACTAATTTGTTACCGCATAAAAATGTAAGAAACTCATTCTATTATTATTATTTTGTAAGAAACTAATCTGGATTGATGAAAAACTATGAAGATCAAAATAGATATTTAGTGATAAATTTATTAAATTATGTAAATGTAGGAAGTTTCTTTTTTTTAGACAATAAATGTAGGAAGTTGTCACTCGACTCACTCCATTTTCCACAATTCCACTCACCAACCATATAACGACGAGTTTTTGGTGATGGAATGAGCAACAAAATCCTTTGATTCACGTGGGGCCTACTCTAACAGTATTCTCACTAGGCAATGCTATTCTGCACTTTTTGTTTTTGGAGAATGTTTATGGTAAGATTTTGCCATAGTCACGTGGTCAAAAACAAATATGATGCGTGGAGGAAATGTAAAGGAAACTTTTTATAGCACCAAATGACCAAAATGCACTCTTCAAAAAAAAAAAAAAAAAAAAAAAGAAAAACATAAAAAAAAAAAAAAAATATATATATATATAT
>Ga0228710_1002015_pt1 | contig 31491 bp, 9 predicted proteins | sample MedpolnodulmetaG_FD_177995 | JGI IMG/M metagenome (GOLD analysis project Ga0228710, IMG submission 177995) | Root nodule microbial communities from Medicago polymorpha collected in Santa Monica, California, United States - pink nodules | ecosystem: Host-associated > Plants > Roots > Nodule...
TTTCATCAATTTTGAGTGAAAACACAAAGTATACATATATACACATCTTGAGCATGTAATTTCATCATCAACAACTTAATCCACATCAAATTCACATACCCAACATTACATCAAAGCATAAGCACGAATTTTATCAATTAAAATCATAATAATCACTTTTCACAATTCTAAGCTAAGGCTTCACTTTAACTCAAATCCCTTGATTCTCTACCCTCTTTTTGCACTCCTTGTTCTTCACTCTTCAAAACCATTTTCTTCTCTTCTAGCACCTTCTCTCTCTACCTCTCTCAAAAACTTATGAAATGATCAAGTAACCCCATTTTCTTTAATGACTAATGCATATATAGTCTCTACACAATTGGGCTTAACCCTCTTCCTGTCTTAATGGGCTCACAACACTTATAAACTAACTCCCAAAGTTTCTATCCACTAACGGTTAAAAGTTATCGAATAATTACCGGTTCAAAACTAATTACCACTACCGAATAGTAACTTAGTAAAATAATGGTTCTCACTTGCAACGCTAAAAAATTCCTCACCATGAAATTACTAATTTACCCTTTCTCGCAAAATGACCAAAATACCCCTAAGTCCAAATTGACTAAAATACCCTTCTGACATTGTATTCTAATAATCCCAACCAAAATACACACAGAGGCAATTAATCACATACCAGCACATATAAACACACATAAATAAATAATAAAATAAATCTAGCGAAAATCAAGTTGTTACATGTCGCAAAAGACAATTGCGACCCCAACATCGGCGCCTGCTGGGAAACAGTCGTAAATGTACATTTGCGACCCTTCTAATAGTGGCAATCAGTCATTTTAAAAGTCGTAAAATGTATTGTTTTTCTGGTAGTGAACCATCAATTGAGTCCTTATCTTTGTAAGTCACTCTCAAATTAGTCCCTGACTCTATTAATATTTTAAAATAGTCCCTATTTTTGTCAAAAGTTTCTATATTAAGTCTCTCGTCATGTGAAAAAACATAGAGACAAAGATCTAATTGAGAAACTTTTCAGAATATTTCAAAATAGTCTCTGTTTTTGCCAAAAGTTTTTCAATTAAGTGTCCCGTCATGTGACAAAAATATAGAAATAGAGATCTAATTAAGAAACTTTTGACAAAGATATGAACCATTTTGAAATATTAACAGAGACAGGGACTAATTTGAGAATGAATTACAAAGACAAGGACCAAATTTGTGGTTTACTCAAAAAGAAAATGTGACAACTCATAGCGTCATCATTAAATTAACTGTAGAATCTTGAATGTTTTTAGGATCCAATTTTTTTTTAATCAAAACAAATTGACGAAAAATAATTTGAATTAATTAAATTTTAGGAGGAATAAAATGGTTCTTGCAAAAATTAATGCATCGGTTTTTTAAAATAAATAAATAAATAGACCACAAATCAAATGAAGTAATTGAGTACTAAAAAGATATTAAATGAAAGGCAAGGAACCTTTCTAAACAAATATTTATACTATGATTAAATTCATGAAGTTAAAATAAATTGAATTAACCAAACTTTTGTTTTTGTATAGTGAAGTCGATGCCTCACATTAAAAAATAGGGAAAGGTTAACAAGTGTCCTTAGGGCATTGTTTAGTAACTTTAAATAGTAAGTTTTTGTCAAAGTTTATGAAATCAATGCATTGGAAATTTGAGGTTTTGACTTTTTTAAAGAATAATTTTGTTATTAGGAATCCTTAAAGAGTGCCCTTAGGGCACTCGTTAACAAGACCCTAAAAAATATATAAGCATGAGTGTGAGTATAACAAACAAAAACTTGAGTAAGTTTTGATTTGATCAAGGTTGTATTGAAGATAATGTAATAACATTTTCTTAAAACTATGACTTATGACACATACCTTTAGATTTAGAAACCGTGATTATGTGTCTCGAGAAACCATGATTATTGCTCATAGCATATTGAAGCTTTTGATACATTCTATTGAAGAAATTGTGATAAGTGAAAAGCCGTTATAGTAAATCATGATGAAGTTAAGACGTGTTCTTATTAGAAAAGGTTTGTCCAAATTAAATGATGTGAACCAATTGTTTGCAACCTTTAGGATGATGTGTAACATGTCGGAAGATGTATTTAAAAAAATCAATAAGAATTCATCAAATAAAAGTTCATGCGTAATACAACATTTATGCAAGACAAATATTTATAAAATAGATATAGATAAAAGCTAAATCAATTTATTGAGATTAATTTTTTGACATATCAATTTATTAAATAATATTCAATCAACATAAGGTTTCTAAACTCTAACATCTTGATTCTATATCAAATACAGAACATTGTATTAACTAAAATTTATATTGCTGATGATGAACGCCTTGGAGTTGAAGAATAGGGACACATGCTCTCCAATAAGACCCTGAGAAAGAAGAATTAGAAATTAACAATTAGATACACATAAAAGAAAACCAACCCCATAATCTACAACCAAGTGATTAAACTTTCATGCCTATTTTTTGACAAAAAACTTCCATGTTTTTAAAACACAGAAAATACCTTTTTTTATGATTTTTTTTTATGAGGAGAAGAGATGAGGAAAAGAGACATGTAAATAATGAAAAACGAATTGTCTATATACAGGGAAGAAAATCATGACATGATCAATTTTGATTGGCTAATGAAAAGTAAATTACTCATGATCCATTTTGATTGACTAATAAAAAATAAATGAGTCATAATTCAATTTGAAAGAAAAAAATAAAGACATGGATCTAATTGAGAAACTTTTCACAATATTTCGCAATAGTCTCTGCCTTTGTCAAAAGTTTTTCAATTAAGTGTCTCATCATGTGACAAAAACATAGAGATACAAATTTAAGAAACTTTTGAGAAAGACATAGACTATTTTGAAATATTAATAGAGTCAGGGACTAGTTTGAGAATGAATTACAAAGACAACAATGTAAAATCGTTTTTTTTTGTTACAGCAAAATAATAGAAAAAACTAAAAAAGGCTAATGCCTAACAAAAAAGATGTCTAGCGCATCAGCAAGCAACTGGGAGGATAAATCCAACTAAGAACACTAATTTATGAGAACTCAATTCCTATTTCTCATAAAGTACAGTCTAATGTTCACTTTTTTCTTTGGGAGATTTGCCATAACTCAGTTCATATTCGCGTGGTTTTGAAGAGGAGGAGTATGATTGTCTCAGACATCTGTATCCAATTTGTGATGGCACATGTGAAAACTTTTTGCGTTGTTTGTTTCTTTGTGGTCGCGCCTTAGAGGCTTGGCACCGGTGCTTGCCCTATTTCTTAGCACCCTCTGTAAATGTTGAGCTCAAGGATTGGTTGAAAGGTGCAACTAATAGATATGACATTATTGTTGCAATTATTATTTGGAATATTTGGTGTTCCCGAAATATCTCTTTGTTTGAGGGAACGAATCTCTTATTATATTCTGAAATACGTGTTTACGTACGTATGTATGCAAAAGTTCTATAAACAACATAGAGAACAAAACTTAATATAGTAGAAACTCTATAAATTAATAATGTCAGGACCGTAGAAATTTATTAATTTAGAGAGTTATTAATTTATCGATAAATTAATAATTATTAATTTAAAGAGTTTTTAAGTAGTAGTTATACAGTACATACCAAACAAAAAGGCAAATTAATTTATGCCTCTTAGAATTACGTTGCAGCGAACCTTAGGACTCAACGTAAATTAGTAACTACTGTGTTCATATGCATTGGAAAAATACAATACAAAAATACAACACCTGAGCTATTGGATGCAATAAGAAAAGTTAGAGATGAGCTCCAAACAGACTTGAATTTTAAAGGAAAACAAACAACTATTGAATCATATTTCAATAGAGTGTAATATATTTTTTTCAGTTTCTATGAATTATTAATTTATGATTTTCTTGGGACCGAAAATTATAAAGAGATCTCCCGAAAAATTATTATCTTATTATTTTATCGAGTTTTTCAATTTTTTACATTGATCCAAGTTGAGACCGGACAAATTTATTATTTTAGAGAGTTTATTAATTTACCGAGTATTGATTTAAAGAGTTTCTAGTGTACTCCTGTATCAAAAGTCTTCGATCTAAATGGAGTTAGCATGCAATTAATGCTCCTTTTGACATCCTATAATGAGACAAATAATTTAAGGATGCTGATCAATTCAAAACCAATTATCATTAAAAAAAATTATGAAACTCTAGGCAAGTTGAGGTAGCAAATCAATTCAAATATATGGTATTCAGAGGCAACCTATTAAAAATTGCTTACTATCCGAGGAAATGCGTGTGGCAATAAAACTACCTTCCTTTTTTATATGCTTTTTTGGTAAAATAACTTTCCAATTGTGAAATTTTAAATCAATTTTTGATCTTTTTTTATTTGTTTTGGCAGTGACAGAGTGAGAAGATTGCTTTAATCTACAAAATTGCAGAAATTGAACTCTAATAATTATTTTTTTACTTTTTTGGTTATATATATTCGAACAGTCTAGTGTTACAACATGGTGCCAGATTGGAAATTTTCAAGTAACTGTCACACTCTTGTTATATTTGTGGATCCTTCTTTGCGTGTAAACTTTGAAAACCCTAAATTAACATTAAATAGGAAATTCCATTAGTTTGTTCAAAATAAAGATTACCAAAAATTAAATAACATTGTTGGTCAACAAAAAAAAATTAATAATATTGAAAATAAAAAAAGAATAGAAAATTTCATTAGTTTTTTCTTTCAAGGAAGAAAACTTCATTAGTTTAATTGTGCAAAATAAAGAATACCAAAATCAACCAACATTGGATTGATTGAAATGTAATGAATTTATACCCTTAAGCAAGTGAACATAGTTTCGACCCCTAACTCTTGATTACGGAGAAAATTCATTTGAGAAAGGAAAAGTCACCTTGTGTGTTCCAAGTTTCTCAAAGAAGATTTGTTATTGTTAAACGACATTGAAAAGATTACCAAAGAAAAGATCGGTGCAAAAAAATATTACCAAAATCATATGTCTAGCTACTTCTCTTGGCAAAGAATGTGAAGATTATTGCACTACACAAGTTCATACAAATTTCATGACCTTACAAATTGCCTAAAAGAGCTCTCCTTTTTTACATATTACGTCATCAATTTTATTTGCTCAAATCATACTTAATACATGATCATTTATTCAAGTTGAATAGTTTCTTTCTCCTATACTATATATATTACTACATAAATTCAATTAGGAAATTCATTAGGTAACACAAAGTTCAATGGCATATGTACATGAATATTTGCATCTTCTTCCATTGTTATTGTTATCCTTCACAACATGTTTTTTGTCAGCAATTAGCACCACTTATAAAACTACAACATTTTCAGGTAACTCACTAGCTCCTGCAACTTCAAAACCTCGTAGGTTTGTCTCTAAACTCATCCACCCTCATTCTATTCATCATCCTCACTACATTCCAAATGAAACAGTCGAAGACCAGATAAAACTCAACATCGAGCACTCACATACCAGTTTATCATTATTTAAAGCAAGGATTGAAGGTTCTTCGGACTCTAATAATGATTACAGGACTCGTCTATCTCCCTCGCCAATAGGTACAACCATACTAGCAAATCTCTCAATAGGCCAACCTCCTATCCCACAACTACCCATCATGGACACTGGCACACCGCCAGTAGCATCTTCTGGACCATGTGCACCCCTTGTCCAAAATTTTTATCCTTCAAAGTCATCAACCTATGCACCATCATGCAAAGAACCCTGTCACTCCAAGGACTGTGAATGCGACCTCACCGATTGGTTGACATACACCATCACTTTCAAGTATTATAATTACAACCAATTGATACTAGGTGAAGAAGCATATCTTGCAGCGATACTACACCCTTTCAAGTGCAAAATGGCCTTCGCTATGTAACAATGGAAGGCATAAGTATATGAGGAAAGAGTCTTGACATAGCTCCAGGAACTTTTGAGATGAAAAATAATGGCACAGGTGGAGTTATCTTTAGTTGATGATGTATATGAATTACTATACATAGAGGTTAAAAGCCTATTTTAAGGATCACCATTTCAAGAAGTTAGAATTCAAGATGCTCCGTGGGAACTTTGTTGCTTGGGGAGTGCAATCAGGGACCTGGAAGGGTTTCCAGTGGACTCCATACTTTGTTACTCCAAAGTAACAAAGTTCCCATGGAGCATTTTGAATTCTAACTTCTTGAAATGGTAATCCTTGAAATAGGCTTCTAACCTCTTTGCATAGTAATTCATATACATCATCAACTAAAGATAACTCCACCTGGGCCATTATTTTTCATCTCAAAAGTTCCTAGAGCTATGTCAAGACTCTTTTCTCCTATACTTATGCCTTCCATTGTTACATAGTTAAGGCCATTATGCATGTATTATCGCCTGCAAGATATGCTTCTTGATCCAAGTGATTCTTAAAAGGTTTTTTTGGTCCAAAGCATCACATTTCAAGCATCGTCAAACACCAAACAAAAGGTAAGGTCTCATTCATTGGATTTATCAATGTTGGGATCGTTTTTTCTTTCTAGAATATTGAACCCGATTGGATTATATAATCTGAACCAGGATATTCCTGTTCAGATTATATAATCTGAACTAAATCAGTATATGTTGCTTTTGGCTATTTCATGGATTTTTGTTAATGGTATGAATATGTGATGTTGCATGTTTCAGATATGAACTCATTATAACAAATATAATAATTCTTCTTATTTTTTCAATAACACCAATAATATTATAGCCTTTTTAAACGTAAATTTATTTAAAGATATGACTGAAATAATGAAAATTTTAGCTCAAAAACATCATGTATTCTATTTATATATTTATAGATGAACTCAATAAAAACCAATGTTGTGTTTAAAAGCAACCTAAAAAAATATACCTGTTGGCTGTTTGATGTGCATCTACTTGTTATATCAAACATGATTGAAATTGCAACTGAGTCCTCAAAGCAACTAAAATTTAATCATCTCATTTTCAGTCCCCTGCGTACATAAACAAAAGTGATTGACAATTAATTTATATTTCCTTTCTATCAAGAAGTTATTCCAAAAACATCAAATACAATTTTTGTCATCTTTTCCCTCTACTTTGCCCTTCCCAGATTTAATATATAGTGAAATTCTAATATGGATCATCTTAATAAGTAACGTCATCAGCGTTAGACGATTGAAATAATGACTTAATTAATATCTGCTTGATTAAAACAACAGAAAATAAATATATAACTTGTATTAAACCAACATCAATTAAGTCAATATCTTAATCATAAATATGAGAAAGCTGATGAGTTTTAATAGCTAAATAATATTGTCAATGTCATTAAAATTTATGATAATTATAATTATTGGTCCACAGTGAATCACTTATTAAGGTGGTCCATGTTAGAACTCACCTATAAACATGACAAAAAATAATATTATAAGTTTAGTTTAGCTCTTGTTGTTTAATTCAATTTTATTTTTTTCATCTTCTCTTAAATTTTGTTATACACAAGTCCCTTCTTTTGTTTTAGGGCAAACAAGGCCTTTTTTGCTTATAAAATTCTGCACTTACACTTTTTTTTACCCTTGCATTGATCTTACATAATGCAATTATTTTCATAAACACACTATTAAGATAATGCAATTGTGTGGCATATTTTTTATTTTTATTTTTTAAAACAATGTGATATTGAAATAGGGAAAACAAAACAAGATCATTGTATTATTGATATCGAAAAAATTGCAGTACACTCCTATTACAAGCTAAGGAGGAAGAGTGATTATGATAATGAAAGAGATAAAGGTGGACAGAAGCTTCTCACATAGAGAATGATTACTCAATTATTCCACACCCATTCTTTATTTCTCAATACAACTTATATCACCTCAATTTGGAATTTTGATTCTCTCACTGCGCCTTGCACCTGTCATTTCCGGATTCGTAAAAGAATTTATCTCCTCCGATGCTGACTCATTCATTTGTGGTCCAAGGCAATGACTGGAGTACATGCAAGACTTCCCCCATTAACAGTAACCTTGTCATCCAGGTTGAAATTGGGATAAGTCAACATAATATCTACTTTGTCTTCCCAAGTTGCAGCAGTGGTATCCAGTCCTTCCCGAGCAATAAGTACTTGAGGAATAGATGTTGTGCCTCTCATGATGATCCTAGAATCAAGCACAGAAGTAGGTTATAGAATAGGCCCAGTTCAGATGTGGTTAACGGAAGACGAATGATGTAAGGTTAAGTAATATTACCATGAAATGGTTTCAATTGTGAAACATGAAAGATAGGACGGAGTTTTGCAGTGGAAGGCAGACTCAACTTATAAGCTACAGACCCTATCTTTGCAAGCATGGAAAATGAACCAAAGCAGCATGAACTCAACTTTTGATATTTCGGCAGTGCTACCGAAGACTGTTGATAAGGTTGCAATTTCACAAGGACTTGATCACCCAATTGGAACTCAACATGGCGGCATTTCTTATCAGCTTCATGCTTCATAGTTTGTTGAGCCTTGTGGAGTTCGGATTGTAGCTGTGACAGCAATTCTTCTCGCTGCTAACTGGGACTGCAAATCTGCAGTGTCTTTGGAACTACCCTTTGAACGAATCAACGTAGGAGGATCATGACCATAGAGGGCCTTGAAAGGCGTCATGGCAGCACTGATGTGATAAGATGTATTATACCAGTATTCTGCCCAAGGAAGGGCCTTGGACCATTTGAGAGGGTCAGCAGACATTAAACAACACAAATACATCTCGAGACATTTGTTGAGAGCCTCAGATTGTCCGTCAGATTAAGGATGGTAAGCAGAACTCATTGCAAGTATGGTACCATGAAGCTTGAAAAGTTGTTTCTAAAATTTGCTAGTAAAAACTTATTCCGGTCAGAGGCAATGGAAGAGCATCCCATGAAGTTTTACCACATTTCATAAAATCAATTGTTACAGAATGACTTTAAAAGCAACCAAAACAACATACCTGTATAATGTGCTTCAACTTAATAGATTAAACACGATCGAAATTGTAACCAAGTCCTTAAAGCCTTTAAAATTTGATCTACTGATTTTCCATCGCCTGCATACATATTAATGAATTGTAATGATTAACAATTAAATTATATTTCATTTCTATCATTAAGTTATTCCAAAAACATCAAATACAATCCATGATCCTCTCTCTCTACCTCACACTTCACATATCCAATATGATATATATTCACCTCTCACAGCCAAAGTTTCGTCTACCCTATTTCCTTTCCTACTCTTCACTTCCCTACATAAAGTAAATTGAAAACAAACAAAACAAATAGTTTTCACCTAACCCATCTACAGATTGAATTCAACAGAACTAAAGCGAAAAAATTATGTTTCTTAGAACTGATCAGATGATACACTTAGATAGCTTAGAAACTGAAAGTTCTCCACCAACGAAGAAAATTGTAACAGTCCCTAACTCTCACCCTTGAAAATCATCACCCCAACAAACATGAATAATATCACCCCTAAAACAAACGAATAACAGAAAGGGAAAAAAAACAAAATATATAGCGGGAAACACGCCCCAATGAAGCTAGAAAATAAACTTATCACACCTTTAATGTACTCACAGTTGTACCAGCAACTGGCTCTTTTGCGCATCTTCTCTGCCGCAGTCAAACCACATGAAGCTTTCCCTGATTGCTTCCTCAATCACTCTCAACTCAAGTGTTGCTGCTTCTATTTTAAACGTCAACCCATGTCTCCAGATGAAGCCCAAGACGAGATAAGAGATAATTGGAAGCTATGCGATCATATCACCAACCGCGGGAAGCGGGAACAAGATTAAGAAGAGCAGAATAGAACCTTCCCTGCAGCAATGGCAGAAACAAAAAGTCCAAAAGTGGAGAAGATTTTGCATCTGTAAATTACAAAAAAAAAATATGGAAAAGGTAATTACCAATTTACAGTGAAACATTTTGGAAAACGCCCAAAACCACAGTAATTGCGAATGTGGAACTGTTCAACCGGCGATATCTACGTTCACTAATATTGCAATCCTCCACGAAATCTTAACGTTTTGAAACTGAAACAAAAGTGTGCAATAGTTATTGCTATTCTACAAAAACATAATTAAAAATGTGTCAAAAGTACGAAGCACGGATACGGACACTGGACACGACACGGACACTGACACGCCGACACCACTAATAATTTGAGAAAATCACATAATTCAGTGTAATTATATGTGTCGGTGTCGGACACAGCACATGTCCGACCGAGGGACACGCCTAATCCAAGGAGTGTATGTGCTTCATACTCAAAACTTAAACAAATGTGACCAATAGTTATTGCTATTCTAGAATATATATTATACACTAATTTTCTTCAATATATATTGTACGCTAACACGGTTATGTAAGCCATGCCAAATTTGACCGGATTCATTACACAATGTAACAAAGGGATGGTAAATAATTACACACGCATGCGCTCTTTAGAAACTTAATTGTAAGGAAAATATATACCTGCAGATTTCATCTGTGTGTTCTCTTTGCTGGCACTACAAGAGAGACATTTCCATGTCAAATGATACTCTTAAATCTTTTATTCCAAGTATTCAGTTCATAGAGTCTGTCATGTCTGAAACCATTTTCTTTGCCAATTCATTAGCATCCTGCAGCTTCCCTTTAGTACAAAGTGCAGCAATTCTAGAATAATAGAAATCAAAGTTACACAGTCGGGATATTTTCAAATGACTATCATTATTAGTCATGTGATTCCTTGTATCCCTGGTATCACAAGATTCAAAATCAAAACCACTTTCGCAATATGAAAGTAGAGAGGTGGAAGACTTTGAACTGATTTCCTTTGATTCATAACTCTTGTGTGATTTATCGGATCCTTGATTATTATAAGTAGACAACCTTTGAGCAGGAAAAAACTCACAGGCGATTACATTGAGAACTTTAACAGCTTCTTGAATGCGTCCTTGGTCACACAAAGTAGCGAGAAAATCACATATTGACTCGGTATCAACCCTGCTGTTGACAATGTTAATCATCTCCGCAACATTCTTGGACTGTAGCATTTCTCTCAAGACACTCCTTGTTTCTTCCATTCTTCCCTTGGTACATAGACCTCTTATCAAATACAAGAACCCCAAAAAATCAGGTGATATATCCTTCCCCTTGAACTTGTAATAGAATTCAAGGGCTCCTTCCATGTCGCCCTTCTGGCAGTAGCAATTTATAACAGAGCTAACTGTGAAATTGTCAAACTTGATATATTGTTTCTCCATATCATTTAGAAGCTCAAATGCCTTCTCTAATTGTCCGATTTTAGATATGGCAACGAGTAATGAATTGTAAACTTGTGTTTTTGGTTGAAATCCATTGAGAACCATTTTCTTGAAAACATGCTCCGCGTCTTGCAAATATCCCTCCCTACATAAAGCGTAAATTAATGTAGCATAAGTTATCTCAGAGGTCATCAAATTAAGTTTCTCTAGAAAATCAAATAACCGAAATGCTTCAATAAGACAGCCGTCATGGCACAATCCATTTATTATTGAATTATATATGACTATGTTCAAATTCATCCCCTTCTTTTCAATTAAAGTGCAAAGATCCAATGCTTTATTGAGATATCCTCCCTTGCATAAGCCATGAATCACAACGCCGTAATCGACATACATGACCGGTAAATCATCTTGAACCCCCATGAGAAGCTTATATGCATCTAAAGCTCTTCCCTCCTTTATGAGAATCTTGAGAATGGACACAGGAAAAGTGACTGCTGAAGAATTATACGCTGTTTTTCGAAGAAATCGAAGAGCACTGTCGACATCTTTCAGGCAAAGGTACTGTGCGAGTACCTTTTGAACCTCTGGTTCAACTAGACCGTACTCTTTCAGAAAGCAACTCAAAAGGGGCAGAATTTTCTCCCTGTTCCCAACAACACAGAGAAGCCTTCTCAAGAGTGAATGATAAGATTTGCGCGTGACAGGTAACCCTTTCTTTTTCATCGCCATCCACAATTGATATGCATCATCGAGTAATCCTCTTTTACATAATAAAAATATGGAATCATTACATATTGCGTTGTATATGTCTAGCTCTAAACTTTCCATTCTGCAAACTAAATCTAAGACCACTTTTGAACTATTTCCTTTGAAAATTGTCTTCATTAACAGCCTATGTGTACCTGTATCCAACATGAGACCTTTGTGATCGAGTTCAAGCAATGCTTCAATGGCCATTTCTACCATACCCATCTTGCAAAGGCCGTTAATAATACTATTGTAGCATGCATACGAAGAGATTGATGTCTTTCTAAAGTCATCAAATACCTCAAGTGCCTTATTGATTCTACCAACCTTGCAATACCCATCAATCATTGTGCAGTACGTAACGGAATTTGGAACCAGATCCATTTCCGGCATTCCTTTGTAAAGTGCATAAACATCTTCATAAGCCCGCATCATAAACAGTGCCCTGATCAGCACATTACACATTACAACATCCATAGAGATACCAGCTTCTTCCAAACGCTTCTTCGTCTGCAAAATTCCCAAAACATTCTCTTCTCCGGTATACCCGTGCAACAACGTGCTGTACGTAACCACATCTGCAGTCATGCTTTTTGAGAACTCATCCGCCTCCTGTGTCCTCCCATACTTCGACAAACCATTTACAACCGCATTATACGTAACAACACTGGGACTAATCCCTCTCTTCTCCATTTCAACAAGAAGCTGAAACACGCGATCAAAATCTCCTACCCTTCCAAACCCATCAATCAAAACAACAAACACAAATTCATCCAACTCAATTCCCATATCCTTCATCCTTTTGAAAACACCAAATGCTTCCTCTGCCCCACCCTTCTTACAATATGCAGACATAATTGCAGTATAAGTAACCTTATTAGGTATAATCCCTTCTTTAATCATCTTAGCTAAGAAAGTAAAAGACTTTTCAACATCACCTAACTTAGAAAACCCATCTATAAGTATAGTATAACTAACAAAATCATGACATATACCCTTTTCCACCATTTCCCTCATCTTCCTAAAAACCTCAACCAAAACCTTTTCTTCAACATACCCACAAACCCAAACACTATACAAAACAACATCCAAATCCAACCCATCCTCCTCCATCTTCCTCACCAAATCACAAACTTCATCAACCCTCCCCAACTTACAAAGAGCATCCACAATAGCAGTATAAGTCACCAAATTCGGCCTCGACCGCGTGAAATTGTCGAAAAACCACAATGAAAGTTCTGGTTTTCCAGCTCTACAAAACGACGAAATCACAGAGCTACAAACAAAATCATCAAAAGTGTAATCCTTTCTATACTCATTCATCAATTCAACAACCTCAATAGCCTTACCCACATGACCCACATTGCAAAATCTCTGAATCACGCAACAAAAAACAGTTTTTGAGATAAAAGCACGATTTTTTACCAAGCAATATTGCAGAACAGAGAGAATCCTTTCTGGGTTTTGGTGCGTGGAGCATAAACCATGAATGAGCATGTCCCACGCGCCAAATGGGGTGTGAGGATTATGCTTCATGAATTGTTCTGCTTGGTTGAAATGGTGTGAATTGAGAAGTGCCCATGTGAGGATTTTGTGGGATTTGTGAGGGATTTGGATTTTGTTGAAGGTGAATTGATGGAAGAGGTTGATGATTAGGTTGAATTTGCGAAGGCTGAAGAGGAAATTGAAGAAAGTGGTGATTGAATTTGGAGTGGGAGTGAGGCCATGTTTGAGTAGGGTTTGGAGTGAGAATGTGAAGGGTTTTGTTGAGGAGAACAACATAGAATGATAAGAGAAGAGTGTTTGGTTTTGAAAATGTTTTGCATTACAATTACAATGTTGTTGTTCTGAAATCAAATCAGATGCTGCTAGGTAGGGGAAGAAAATGAAGTTCAGATGTGTGACAAATGTGCTATAAAAGTCAGATTAAAACTTTCAACGGATCAGATTAAAAGTCAGTTTTTTTACACAATTTAAAAGGGTTGTCAATGGTATGCGGAACAATGAGTCGGAAACTGAATATGAGTCAAAACATTAGGAACCTAGATTGAAAATGAAGAAGGCTCGTATGCTCGTCCAAGTAGAAATTGTTTACACCCAAAAAATATTTGAGGAATGTCAAGACACTTGAATAAAATTGTTGAAAGAAGGTTTGTATGTTGTTGTTACAAATTACGATAATGTAAAATAAAGGATAGTTATGGGAAATCCTTTTAAACAGAAAGTTTTTTTATGGTTGTCGTAAATTTGAGACACATGACATCTTATGCGGTCATGCTTTAAAAGTTTTGGATCTTATCTTGAATACTACTTCCTCCGGTCTCAAATATAAAAAAAGATATTTTTTTTTTAGGTTTATTAAGTAGTTAATGTATCTGATCTACATTGTAAAACAAATACGTTAATTATTCAATGAACTTATAAAATGAATCTTTTCTTATATTTGAGACCGGAGGGAGTATATGCTAAAGCGATGGACAAGAGATACAAGGTTGTGGAGTAATCAAGATTGAAAAGGGAGACATGTTGAATTAGATAGGAAAGCCCATTTCATGAAAGGATACAACGAGTTATGTTCTCGATTGATTAAATTGACCAACACAACTTTGTTTGCGAAGAATCCAACAAAATAGTTGAAATGCCTATTTAAAATGCCGTTGCATTTTTCAAAACTAGGGCAAAAAGTTATGTTATTATCATAAAGGCTAGAAAACCAAACTTCTTTGTTTCCACGAAAGTCACTCAATGAGACGCAAGTTTGATTGTCTTACCGCGAAAGCAAACAGGCATGATGAAGATATGTTGGAAAAAAAGGTGTAGTTTAGTTTTTTAATACACATTGTTTACGCACTGTGGTACAAGACAAACAGAACAATATAAGATGGAGGTTACAACGTCAAAAGGAAAACATTGAATTACATTTCTTTAAGAAACTATTTGAATTACAGGAGAACTTCATGCCAATCATTTATTAGATAATGAACAAGATAACAAAATAATGATATTGTCTGAATACTTTTTGTAATATACTCATCTCCGGTCTCAAATATAAAAAAAGATTTTTTTTTTTAGGTTCATTGAGTAGTTAATGTATCTGGTCTACGTTGTAAAACAGATACGTTAATTATTCAATGAACCTATAAAATGAATCTTTTCTTATATTTGAGACCGGAGGGAGTATTATATTTTTATATAAGGATTATATTCAATTATATACTCCCTCCGTCTCAAAATAACTTGTTAACGAGTGCCCCAGAGCACTCTTTAAGCATATTAAATTAAGTAATTGTTGTTTAAAAATGTTAAAGTTTTCAATTTCCAATGCATTGATTACACAAACTTTCAGAAAAAGTTACTACTTAAGGTCCTTAATCGGTGCTTCGGGGGCACTCATTAACGTTTCCCTTGTTTTTTTATCTTTTTTTTTTCTATCTCAAAATATTTTTCACTTTAAAATATCAATGCAGCATTTATTTATTTTTTATCCGCTATTATACTCTTATTTATTGAATTTCATTCAACTTAACTACTTCACTAACTACAATTAATAAGGGTATTTTAGTAAATGATAATGATTTTATCATTCAATGAACACAATTAATCATTTTCTTTAAAATCATACTCAAACCTTAGATAACTACTCCCTCCCTATTTACAAGAAACACTTGACTTTTTAGATTCATCGAATAATTGATGTATCTGGTCTATATTCTACTCCGAGTACTTAAATTATTCAATGAACCTAAAAGTAAACTGTTTCTTGTAAATAAGACCGGAAGGAATATTACTTTGAGATGGAAGGAGTATTATGTAGTGTTAAATGTATTTATTTTTTATTTTTTTACAAGAGAAAACTTAATGCATTTCATTTAAAATAAGAGTATAGATACATAATGGAATTCGAATGAAAATATGGAAACTAGCATGACATGAAGCTACTCTAGCTAAACTTTGAGCAACTTCTTTGGTTTGTCACCTAATAAACCTAATATTAGAGGTTGCTAAATCAAAATAAAGTAGATCATAGAGTATACCCAACTAAACTTTGAGCAACTTCATTAGTAATTGATGCCAAATCTGAGACATCGAGTATACGACCATAGATGATGTCTACCACCACCTTTGAGTCCATCTCAAATCCACATTTTCCAACTGAAGATTATGTACCAACCGAAAAGTAGACAACAGTCTAAATGCCTCTCTCCCAAGTCAACATCAAGTAATGGTGGTAACCACTCTATTTTAGCTAACACAACGATCCTCATCATCCCGAGTATAAATATCAAGGCCAACTTTATTTAACACATGATAGAAAGAGCGTCCATATTACACTTATAACGACCCACACTTTGTTTTCGTCAGACAACTGTCTCACTGTGAGAAGTCTGATTAGTGACAGAGGTCCTGATAAGTTGGGCATTGACAGACTATTAAAAACAGTGCTCTCTGGTTCACAAATCATCGAAACGGGTTCAATTGTATCATTCCAAACCTTATTATTCCCATGCTTCCAAATACTCGACAAAGTCACTCCCAAAATTTGCTTTTGTTGGGTATCAAGATGTTGTAAAGAGGAAAAAACGTCTAAAGCAAAACTAGAAGTAGGATAAATATTAGAAATCGGGAGGGCCAAATATAAGTACATTGTCAACAAGCAACACTTTTGTCGCACTCAAAGAAAAGATGGAAATCTTCGTGTGAAATCTTACAAACCAATAAGAACTTTGACAAAGGAACACCTTAACATGATCTATTAAAAGTCAGACAAAGACAAAGACTTTACATTTTAAAATCCAGATCTGACCTGTTAGACTGTCTAAAAGCCTAATTATAACTAAAAAAAAATTAAATAGAACATTTGACCTATTTATTAAAAGGCTAATAAACATATATTTATCAAAAGGTTAATAAGTCAATAAAATTTTGCAAAGCATATACATCCATTTTCTTCCCACTTTATAAGCATATATAGCATGTATATCCAATAAAATTCCATAGAGCTTGTACACCCATTTTGTACAGGCTAATACGTTGTATTGCATAGATTTGACCTATTGCCTTTAATTTTTCTTACTAATAGGGTTTCTTGCTTTGTAATTTGGAATAAGATGAGAATGACAATAGTAAGAGATTAAGAGGGTAATACCGAAAAGTATGTGTACTCATTGCAATTGAAATAAGAGAGTAATACCAAGAGTTTTATAACTCATTGGAATACCCAAATTGCAAAAAACAAAAAAAAATTGCACAAAAATAAATAAATTGTGGTATTGAAAATTCGAAGGAACCAAAAATTTATCAATATATTGAACTATATAAAATTTGTCGTTGCAATAGTTCTATATTGGCTAATGAAACTGGTATTTGGAATTTTTTAAAGAACAATTGTGGTTGCATTGTAGTTGGAAATTGGGGTGAGAATAGGTCGAGTTGGGGAAAGCTTTGCTTAAATAGGTCATAGTTAGTTTAAAAAACTAAAACCTAAACCTGGCCTATTAGTCTATCAAAGACTTAATTTTAAATCTGACATGACCTTCTTAAAAGTCTGATTTGCCCCACTAGCTTGTTTAAAAGTCTTATTTTATTTTATGTTTTTAAGAAAAGGAAAATTGCCTGCATGCAAGCCCCATAAAATGTATATTAAAGCAAAAAGATAGATACAAAAGAGAGAGGGGGCATCAACCTGACCCTCACAAGTTAGCAAAATCTAAAATAAGGTAAGCCTAGTCCATTTCTAACAAAATCCAAACAAATCTCCATAGAGATGTTATCCCACTACATCTGTGTTTATAGAGAGAAACCAATGTCTACAAGCTTGTCAGTACAATGGCTTCCTTCCCTAAAAACATGGGTGACAAAAAATAATGACATAGAATTACAAAGGTGCAAATAATTGTGCCATTTGTTTCGTATTCGACAAAAAGCCTAGTTTGTGTTAACTCATATTTTAAATAGAACGTTTAGCATATTTATAAAAGGTTCATAAACATATACTTCCAAACAAGCTAATAGGCCAATAAAATTTTGTAGAGCCTATACATCCATTTTTTATTCACTTTATAAGCATATATTATTTGTATATCAAATCAAATTTTATAAGGTTTATACATATCTATTTTGCAGAGGCTAATAAGCATATATTGCATACATTTGACCTAATACTTTTTTTTTGCTAATATGGTTGCTTAATTTGTAATTTAGAATGAGATGAGGAAGACAATAGTAAGATATCAAGAGGGTGATACGAAAAAGTATTTGTACTCGTTGGAATTGTAATAAAGAGATTAATACCAAGAGTTTTGCAAGTCATTGGAATCCAAAATGACAAAGAATTGCAAAAAAAATAAATAAAATGTGGTATTGAAAATTTGAAGGGACCAAAAATTTATTAATATAATGAAATATATGTAATTACACATATATATGGGTTGACCTAGTAGGTTTTATTATAAGCCTTAGTATGACCAATTTGAATTAATCAACTTTTTAAAAAGTTTGAGCCTAACCTATTTAATAAATAAGTTAAGCCGAACCGAACTTTAAGTATATGAAACCATATGCTTCTGACGAACGACCTGACCTATTCCCCCTCTATATTTCTCTATAAATAGAATTAAATTATAACAAAATTATACACATAAGAAAAATTAAAGCTCACACTTTTTTCCATCATCTATATATTTTTCATAACAAAATCAAATCTACAGGATTTTTCACTTCTTTCTCTCTTATCATGCTGTTTTTCACATTTTTCTCTCTTCTCCTTTTCGAAACAAATCAAAGGGTAATAGTATATACTATACAACTAATCGTAATCACCCTACAATAAAAAATTGAAGTCAACAACTTGCAATACGTGCAATATTTTATTAGTGAGTTGAGCAATATAATATAATATACCGTGATAAATACATATTACTAAATATAAACGGGTATCATCTACCACTACTAGGAAGTAGAAAAATCTCGACTTAGACTAAAGCAAAACGTGACACACCAGCAGCAAGAGCCACCATTAAAAAATTGTCAAGAGTCATATCCACGATGAATTGAAGAGAGAAGATATATATTACATTTGCGTTTTCTATACTTCAGTCAAGTCCTCGTGTTCTAAGTCTACCTTAATGTATAATCACATATCAATCAAGGGCCCTATCATATACGTGATCAAACCATATAATACTTTATGGAAGAAAATAAAATCATACCATATAATATGTCCCAAGCATCACGGCCAAGTCACAGTTAAAGTTCATCTAAAGAATCACCAAAAAGTAAATAAAAAATAAAGTTCATCTAAAGATAAAATCGACATACATGACTTTGTTAAAGATATTCTTTTTATATAATCAGCGGACGAGAGTATCAATAAAGAAGAAAGTGCATGTAAACTTTTTGACTGACTTGCTAAATAGAAGATCGACACTTAAGATTGCAGATGTTATGATGTACGAATGAGTAGGAGGAAAAACATGTATGTGTCAACTTGATGAGATTTCACCACTTCTGGTTTTAACGGTAGGACAGACAACCCTAAAAGTTGCGTCAAACAAAGTGGTCAAACATGAGAAAACGTTCTCACAATCAACATACTTTTATATTATTTGTTTTCGACACTTTTGGCTTCCTAACATCAGAGATTATTGACCTTCTACATAGAATTCAAATGGTCATGCACAACAATATCATATCTCTTAGGTCTATTAATATTGAGTTTACGTTTTGTCATCTAAAAAGGTCTAGCGGCATAGCTTGCTTCTACTCATCTGTAACCAATATATAAAAAATTGGTATACAAACTCAAAGTCATTGCTAGAAATAAAAACCAATATTTAGGTGAGTTAGGTGATAATTATCACAACCAATCATTAAAATAATTTTAACTTTAACTATTATGTGGTTTGTATAGTAGTCAGGAATGTTTGGAAGAGTTAATTTAAGTTTATCTTATGACAGAAGTAATTGCGTGAGGATTTGAAAGAGTTATGATATGTAATTATTTTATTTTAATTAACAATTTCATATAGCATATTGCTTTAAGTTGTTTTTAACTTATGTCGTGTTATACGTTAACATAAAAGAATTATTAACTTAGCATAATAATTAGTAATATGGTTTGACTGATTCAATGGTTCAAGCTAGCATATAGAAAAAAAGGACCATGTCCACTTGATGAGTAACCCATTCCCTAAGATTTTTCTGTTTAAAAATGGAAAGAGACTTTCTGTTTCTATCTGAACTTGACCATTACACGTTATTAGAAATTTTCTTACTTATAAATGCCTTTATAAGTCATATAAAGTTTCACATTGTGTTTCAAATTAAAATCACTTCAAAATAGCCACCCTTTTGTGTCCTTTGTGTATGTCTTTAAAATTAAATCTGCTTAAAGATATACACAAAGACTAATTAAGCCAGAAACTTATTCATATATGCATCAATAGTCAATTCCATATTGCCAATTTGCTATTGTATATTCACTAATATTGTTAATATATGCATATTGAACTATATAAAAGTACTACACTTTGATCCTTCTCCATCAATAACATTCAAAGAAGTAGCTTCCTGCAGGATCCACCGAGATTCAGCCCTTGTCGCTTAGATTCGTTTTATTCAAAAAGCGAAGATGGGAGGGTGTTTTTCTTCAAGATCATCATGCACATCAAAGAAAATCCGTTTGGTTCATCTAAGTGGTTATGTAGAGGATTTTGAGCAACCAATTTCAGTTAACCAAGTGATCAATAGTAGAAATCCACCAACTCACTTTGTTTGTACCTCCCTTCAACTTCTTTCATCTTCTTCAAAACCATTGAAAGGAGATACACAACTTCAACCAGGAAATGTTTACTTCATGCTACCTTATTCAATTCTACAAGCCGATGTTTCGCCTGTGGATTTGGCTTCGCTTGCGAAAAGGCTCACTGCAAAGGCGAAGACTAGTAGATTTGATGAGAAAAAGTCATTGAAAGGTAGTAGTCCTTTGTCAAACCAAGATGCTTTGAGCAGTATTTGGAGTTCGCCTTCGATGAGTCCTGGAAGAGTTGCAGTGGCCGAACAATACGGCATGACGTATGGAGGACGAAGCACATGTAGAGGGCGGTTATGGAGACCTCTATTGGATACTATCAGAGAGAAGTCATTCAATAGAAGTAATGAATCCGATTTGAAAGAATTTCTTTGAAGTTTGCACAATCTTGTGGACTAAGGTAATACAAGAGAGAAAGAAGGCATGTTAGGTTATTTGATGAATCTATTGATTAAAAGGAAAAAAAGTTGAGACATTTGCTTTTGAATATTTCTTGTGTTTGATTTTTCTATGAATGCTCCTAAAGGTATGATGTAAATGTTTATGATCTTGATATTTCAGTTTGTAGATTTCATGGCAAGTCTTATTAGAATTGGAATCAAGTGAAGTGAAATTTTGGAATTATCTCACAATCTTTTTAAGCCTTGCAATCTTTTACATAGGTCATGTTTCTATAAACAACTTTATTAATGCCTTATAGCATAAGCGCTTATCTTATGTAAGTGTTTATTTTTATTTTTATCATAAGATAAACAAAGTCAAACTTTTTCATATAAGCTATAAGCTGTTTATATAAGTTGTCTTGGAGATCTTGTGAAAATAAACTGAAAACAGCTTATAACATAATCCAAAGAAGCCCTTAATTATGTGCTTTGTAATTAAAGAGTATGAAGCAGTCATATCAAGAGAAATTTCTGCCAGTGAAATCTTTAAGTTTCTTGGTCCTATGTGAAGTTTTTAGATAAATTTTAACTACTGGTATGATACATGGTTTAATTGCAGCCATAATATAAAGAATTTGGAGGTCTAGCAACTGTATTTTTGATCACATCGGCAGCATTTTTCCGAAATATAAAAGATTGCGGCATAACCACGACTGTAATTTAAACCATTGGTATGATATTTAAAATCCAAATGAAGTGAAAGGAAAATATTGAACTCAATATTTTGTTAAGAATATGGTTGTCAAACTTGTACTTTGAGACAAAATAGGTTCCTTCTAAGAACCAATCAAAATGAGGTATACCACAAGGTAGACCATAATTGTTTAGTTTATAGATAAATCAGCTGGCCTAACTAATGATGACTTTAACAATAACTCATCCTATAGATAGTTTATAAAATGGTACTAATATTTTATATTAATGCTGAAATGGTAAACTATATGACAAATTACAAGGTTACAATAGGAGAGGGTGGGACCCACTTTTGAATAGGTAAACAGTCCCAAGACCCTTCTTTGCTTTGAGACAGTATGAAATGTTTAGGAACCCAAGTTTCTCCTTTGGACTCTCTTTCTTTTGAGTCCTCCCTTTGTTTTTGCTCCACAGTTTTCTTTGCTTCTCTTGCTTTTTCCCAGTCTTTGCTCAAGATGGCTTCGCTTAACGAACTCCAAATAAGAGCCGATTCAGTTGGCCACACGCTCTGATGAAGCAAACAGAAGAGAATCTCAGACTAAATTCAGAAAGATAACCACATTCACATTCATATATTACATAAAAACATGCTTGTTATTATTGAGTTATCATATGCAAAATATATACATTAAACATCGTTACTCCTCTAATTTTTGTTCTTCTTTCCGAAATCAAGTCCGCTGCACCGCTTTACTTGATTCTCAAGTAATATAGTACTTTTTATTGTACCGGAATAGTAGCCCCCCAATTCAGGTTAAGGGGCTAAAAGGTCAGACAGCCCTTGGGCGTGGCTTAGGCCTTCTTATAATGTCAATGTTTCAACGTCAAGTCCGTAACACCATTTTCAGAGGTATTGTCCGCATTCTAGTCTTGTCTGCTCATGATTTTTCCTCAGTTTAAAGGTGACTCAGTGGGATGAATAGAGTGAGTATATATACTATTCATGCCTCAATTTTCATGCAATTATAGACTTTTGGTGCACCCGAACACTTTTCATTCTATAAATATTTATACTTCGATTGGAACAAGAGCAATCAAAATCTTTGTGCAAGAAAAAGATTCAACTTATACATGTTCTCTAGATATTCAACTAACAGTGTAATGCAAACACATCGCCCATATACACATATATTGCGCATTAGTCGTTACCTCTGCATCCTTGACAGTAGGAGCTTGGAGCCTTGAAATGACTTTTTTAGCATCATATATCACCCTTTCTTCACCATTACTTCTATCCTTCAGTGTTACAGTACTGCATGCATCACATTATAGCATTAATTAGGATCATCGTCAAAATATTAAAATAACAAATGGATAGCTCCACTATTTTCAGATAATAACAAGTGAAAGCTTAAAAGTGAGATACATACCTATCCCAGTGACCATTAACTGTAAAGAGAACCTTAGATGTTAGTGAATCAATAATCTTCCCCTTTATTAATCTTCTATTACCACCAAATCCAAAGAATGATTGACTTATATAACTTAACTCTGCCACAAGACCTGTTTCTATACACCTGATGTTGACATTCCCAACCCAATCAACTCCAGTAACAGGAAGAATTCTTATAAAGAGATTTGGAGAATTCATTTCATATGTCTCTCCATGATTTAGGAGCCTCAGTTTCCGTTTTCCGTGCACCTGAGCTTCCACCGAAGTACCTACGTTTTTTTGGATAGACAAGTGTTAGTAAGTTGCAATCTATTATGTTAGTTTTTAAGGTTTCAACCATGAATCCTCTTAAACTTTTTCGATGCATCTTAGCTTAGCAACCGTGAGAACCTAGATGTTTGGTTTATTTTATGTCTCCATAACTTCAATTGAACTTCAAATTGTGACAAAACATTAGAAATATAACATGCATGTTCTAACTCAATTAGGACTATATATATACCAACCATAAATTTGCATACAAATTTATTAAAAGTAGCAATTCATTTAATATCAGAAAATTTTATCTTATCACACAAGAGATGTCATGTAAATGAATTTTACCATTGAACTTTGCAACAGGATACTGACACCATATGATTTCTATGTTTTCCTTCTCGTCAGTTGCATGAAGGGCAGATACAGCAGGGTGGTGCAAAACCTGAAAACAATCAAATACAAGAATTCAATCATCTATGGAAAATGAGTTTATAAACAGAAGTGTAAAATTTACATAGACATCCTACCATATTTCGCCATCTTAACAGATTATTCAATGTAAACTTGTTTATAATGCGACAAAATTATTTAAAATTTTCCGTAAATTTACATTGTCAGTATACATTAGAGGTGTCAAATGGCTTGGCCTAAGGAGCCGATCCGATTGGTCTATGTTTTAGCATTGGTTCGACTGTAAAAAAACAGGTAAGCCCGTCCGGTTGAACTAAATTTTAGCATGGTTTAAACTATAAAATAACAATCATATATTTTGGCATCTTTAGTAACTCGAATAGAATATTAGGTCGGGTTGACTGGCCCATTCAGTTAATAGGCCCACCAATCTGGGAACTTTGGCATACATAATTGTAGGTTTCTCTAATCCTATTTGAGACGCGTCAGACACTATATATGAACACTTTTTCCAACTGTGATTCAAACCTAAGTCAAAGATGTGAGAGGCTTGTCACTCATCAAATGAATCATTTTGTGACCAAACTAAGCATGTAGCATTATGAAAAAAACATGTACCTGTTCTAGTAGGACATTAAGATTTCCCTTGGAAACATGATGAGTCTCACCAAGAATGGGATTATAAGGAGCAACACCAAAAATCGGAGGACGTGTGGTTGATATGCTCCATGCTACAACAGATATGAGTCTTTCAATTTTACTCTGTCCAGTGTTACACTTGCTTAGTAAGTCTGAAGATGTTGAATATACTGATTCACCATAGCATTGAAGTTGTGACTTTGGAAAGTTGAATAATGGTGGCAACTGCACCAAGCAACCAACAACACAATGTTATTTTTTTATGGATCAACTTCCCAGCAGTGGAATCAATCTCTTGTAAATTATGAAAACACGAACATTCCTCAGATTAGGCATGTCCAAGTGTTGGACACATGTTGATGTTCGACACCGACACATATACTTACACCGAATTATTTGATTTTCTAAAATTATTATTGATGTCGGCGTGTCAATGTCCGTGTCCGTATCTGTGCTTCATAGCTCGTAAATAATATAAAGTACAATTATCTATAATATGATTTTTTTTTACAATAATCTATAATATGAACTTAATTATTGTACAAAGCATCACATTCAAAAGTTACTGGATAAGTATGTAAAACTTTTTTCCTCCATTGGTGTATATTGTATTCATTGATCTCTTACTTTAAAATCTATATTTTAATATCTATATTTATCTATATTCATTGATCTCTTATTCTCATTTTCTCTTTGATTTTTTGTTGTATAAGTTGGATATTACAACTTTGGAGCCGGTCGAGGAGGACCACTGTGAAAACAAAGTTAAGTTGGAAGACAATCATATGTCACCTTATTCAAACATTGTTAGATATTCTAAACACTATATTTAGTTTTAAAAAGAATGAGTGGAAAAAAGTGAACAAAAGAAATGTACAGGAAAAAGAGTGGAAATGAGATATTTTTTAGTTGTTGGCAAGAGAAAATAAAATAAAATAAAAACTTTGGCTTTACGGTATTTGATAATGTAAAATATGAGACAATATTTATAAAAATAAAAAAATTAAACAAATACTACCTTCAAATAAAAAATTTAATTGCACTTTTGGCACACTCAATTTCTCAATTTAGCTTTAAACCTTAGTTTTTTGACCAAAAAATATCCCATTGACCAAAAAAATAAAAAATAAAAAACACCCTTCATGATTTCGTAGTCCCCGCTAGTTTTTTGTTTTCACCACCACCGCACAATTACACGGTATCTTAATGTACAAAAGTAAAAGCTATAAAGTGGTGCCTCAACGTTAACATGAGTTTTCGCCACGAATTTAGAGACCCTAACGTCAACCTAACATACACTAAGATTCAATCTCAACATATGGTCAAAGGGTCAATACTACCGGCCACTTGGACCATATTTTCAACATGTGATAATTTAGAGATTTTGTCAAAAATAACGGTTGTCCACATAATTTCTTGAGTACTTCTATTCAAGATTCATATACTATTTTCTTTAGTTCCTATTTCTCCTCTTAATCTAACAAAAAAACAGTAAAATTTGCCCTCTTTTTACTCATCCTACAACATAAGAAATGAAGAAAATTTCAACAAAACAAGAAAGAAGAAATGTGTGAAATTAAACTTGCCTGAAAACGTGTGAGATCAGATCCTGGCCGCACATTCTTAAGAAGACTTAATATACGTTGCAATAGATTAGGAGCACTGTAATTTTCCTCTGAATCTGAATCATTTCTCAACGAAAATGGCTTCGTCAACACAATACTATTTGCAATTTCCTGCATCTCCCATATAACAAATTTGTATGAATTCACAGATTTGAATATTGTGAATTTGGTAATGTATTATTTGCACAAAATTTCATAAAAACATTATTTTACTGGTGGTAATTTATAGCCTTCATTCGGTTAAATATCATAAGTCAAGTCAATGCATTGATTGATTTTGTCACAAGCACATGTGTATAATTTGACTTCGTTATACAAATATATCTAATGAAACAAGAATGATTTGATTTCTTACACCTTAAGGATTTTAATGAATTTTGTTTCTTTTATGCAAAATAGAAGAGATGGATATAAAAACCGTATAAAGATTGTACCAAGAAAAAAAGTGTGTAACGCACCAGGGTTAATTTTCTATGTTTTTCAATGTGGCTAAGATATATGCGAGTTATGGGATATCAGACGTTTGATTTTAATCAAACAAATTATTTTTATATTTTTGAAATCAATCCATATAACACAATTAAAATATGGATCAATAGATCTTGATCGAACGATTCAAATTCAAAATTGTGTTATTATGTGATTGAAAACTATATTGTGCCCAAAAAAGAAAAAAATAGGAATGGATAAATTTTCCTTTTTTCCCTGTGAGAAATTAAGTTACAGTTAAACAAAGGATTTCTTGGTATGCCTCTTTTAAGTACGCTCCACTTTTAACCCGTCGCAAATAGGGTGATGAGGTGGGGCGGGGCAACTGGGGAGACGGGACATACCAATTTAGGTTGTCGAATTCAAATTGTCACATGTCATGCTCTTTGGCGGAACAACCCATCAAATAAATATATCATTTTTTTCATTCACATAAATCATTAAAGTTCATATTTTTTTTGTTGTTTTATTCACATAATTTTTATTTCTAAGGTGACATGATTTATTTTTGTTATTACCAAAAAGGTCTTTAAAAAATACTCACTAACAATAGTATACTAATGACTTTATGTTGTAATCCACGTAATTTCTTAATAAAAATAGTAAAATGGAAAATTTTCATTTAAAGCAAATTTACATACCGACTCACCCCACCTTGCTTTTTCAATGGGTTTAACTGGACAAACTAATTTAAATGATCAAGTTTAAAACCTCAACTCATACCACTAAAACATTGGATTAAACGGACTGATCCAAAGGCTCGATCCATTTTACTACCCCTTAAATCATTGATGACAGGTCTAGAATTTCAAGGATTGCTTCTTTGGATTTCTCTTTCTACTTAACTATTGCACAAAGAAAACTAAATTCAGATTCTTTTATGTTACATGTTTCGTCACACTTCTACGCGGTCAGTCACATTGATGGTTGTTGCATTGAGATTCAAGTAGATTGTTTATTTTGTAAACAACCAAAAAACTAAATTTGAAATTTACACCATACCATTTCAAATTTCAATGCAACCGCCATCAATGTGGCATGGCTTACTACATGAATGTGAGACTAACTAAAAGAAAAAACAAGTACTAAATACAATGTTATCTATTAACTACATCCAAATTCCTTCAACTAGTTTAATGGATGTAAGCACAAAGCTACAAATGGCGGATACAGGATGAATTTCGAAGCAAATGCATATACCATTATTGTATAGTTCTTTTCTCAGCGTTATGTGCACGAAAAGAGAAAAAGGAATCAACTAAAGTATCATTCACATGTACATTAATATATACAAAAGTAAATCATTATTATAATCTCATAATATGCATAAAATAATAATGGAACGATCCACTAGCTAGTATGAAACATCGATACGAACAAAAATTAAGGTTGCCGGAAAACAGCTTTTTAGTTTATTTTCCGGCAGAAATTTATATGAAGAAGCTAATAAAAAGGTGCATAGAAAAACATAGAAAATTTGTATAAAATAAATAAATAAACAGAAAGAAAAGATGAGAAGGTGCGTACCATGTCTGAAAATAGAGTATAGAGGATGAAGGAATTAATGAATATTGTTGATGCTTTGATATAAGAATCAGAAATATATCTATCTAAGATGAGAAGGTGAATGAATCTTTTATGGTATAAGAAGGTGAATGAATCTTTTTTGGTATAGGAATGGTTTTGATATCAAAGTTGGAAAATAATATAGATGGAAGAGGGGTTCATATTTTCCTTTGCTACTAATAAAACAGGATTCTGAGCAGTGAATGCTTTCTTTGTTTTGGTCATTCAATTTGCCAACCCCAAACCTCTCTTTTTGTCCTCTTTCTTTATAAAAATTAGTAAGAACATAAAAAATTGTTTATTTAGGATAAAATATTATTTCAGTGTTACTACTTTATAGTATATAAAAAGAATCTATGTATTTAAGGATAGTGAGTAGTGTCATTTGACTTTTTTTTTCTTGTAATTTAGTCAAAAAAAACTTTATGGTTGTGATAAATATAATTGTAATTTTCAAAATTGGGACCCTGTTCTCCTATAGGCTATAGTCAAGATTTCACGCATTTGGACGAGGTAATCGCTTAATCAAGATTAGGGGATTTAGATTCAAATTTACTAGTATATAATTATACTTCATCGTCATTATGTGGACAAGGGAACCTGCTCTCCTATAGGCTATAGTCAAGATTTAACGCATTTGGCGAGGTGATCGTTCAATCAAGATTAGGTTATTTAGATTAAAATTTATTATATAATTATATTTCAACGTCACTACATGGACAAATATCTTTATAATAATTATATTAGTTATTTATTTATTAAAACATTAATTGATTAGTAATCAAATAAATTAAAACGCTAATTAGATTTCTATTTAGATAATGAATTATTTAATTAATAGACATGAACTAAATATTGAGTCAATATCACTCATTAATGGAACAATGAAAAATCCTAATTGGCCATCACATATTGTTCCCAATATACCGTACACAAGCATATTCGCTATTCTTCCCATCTGAAGAGAATTCGAGCCATAATAATATCAATCAAAGAATAACCAAATTAGCCACCGCTAACCGTTCTTTTTATTATGGATTATTGCCAGAGAACTTTTTCATCATTGATCCAGGTATTTCTAATACCTAATTCCTTATAATTCTTGATAAATCAAACATGATATAGATCCGATAATATTCATGCTCATATGTTATATGTTTATTCCGCCACTAAAGTTATGATTATAGTTTTAATCTTTATGGATCATGGTTTATATTGATGAATTATTAAATTAATTCCGACAAGTGGTATTAGAGAGTGGGTGTTCATGTTGTTTTATTGGGATTGATCATGATTTATATCGAAAATTTTATGGGTTTAATGTTCTTTCCTAATTTCAAGCATTTTGAAACAGAAAACACAAGGCAAGGTCTCATTCCCTCGATTTCTAAATGTTTAGGTAGTAATTTCCTTTATATGTCATTGAACTTGTTCTGATTATATTTTCCAAACTATATTGTTCCTGATTCGGCTTATATAATCTGAACTAAAACAATATATGAACTACATGGACCGATTTAAAAATGACAGGCCTTCCATGACTGCTTCTGCTAGACGAGAGCAATACGAGAGGAATGAAGAAGAAGGGATGATGGGAAAATACAGAGGTAGGGGACACAGTGATGATGGCCCTTAGCCTGAACCCCAACCCCTGCAGCACCATATGGAGGAAGAGGAGATGGTGGTGGTGGTGGAGAATACGACTGATGATGAGCAGCTGCAGGTGGAGGTAGAACGACAGCCGCTGGATGACTGTTCTAGTGGCCCACATGACGTATTTGTGCTCAACCAGTACTATCTTCATGTGGTCTATCACATGTCTGAGGGAGTACTAAGACTTTACAACTCTTATACTATGTTTTTTTTTATTTTATATAAACTGAATGATATGATTATTTTTATTTATGTAAACTGAATTGAATCATATCATGATATTAATTTTTTGTTTTTTAATTTTTGTAGTGGTGTGCCAATTTAAAGTGTTTGAAAAACGGAAAAAAGTTGTAGTCTATACGATAACCAAATTTGGACAACATACAAGAGTGATGGTTCAAAGATGTCATGCGAGTCGGTGGACTTAAATGTCTCCAAAATGTATGTTATCATATCCTTGACTACGACGTGTTGTCTGCTTATTGTTGAAAGATTGCACAAGGAGACGTCTAGCTTCCATGTTCCGATTGGGGAGATGATAATGAGACTTGATGGTTTCTCATGTCTGCTACACCTCCCCATCAAGGGCCGACTCCTAGACCTTAGTGCTCATATTTTCATGTATGAGGCAGCTGATACGATTTGAGCTGCTGGGGTCTGATGTGGTTGAGGCTGAGTATCAGCTGAGAAAAAAAAGGTGTTCATGAACGTTTCGGCTGGTTGAGGGCATATTTTAAGAAGCGTCTTAAGGAACATGTTGATGTTGAAGAGTTCCAGGTGAAGCGGGACCAGACTCCCTGCATCTATCTACTTTATTTTGTGGGTTTCACGCTATTCATTGACAAGAGAGAAACTATTTGGACATAACAGACCTGAAGTACTTCAGGGACCTAGAGCTGGTTTGCGATTAGGCATGGGGAGCGGCTTCCCTTGCTTACATGTATAGGGAGCTTGACAGTGGATCCCATTATAAGACTTCATAGCTACCTGGACACTTGATCTTGTTACAAGTATACATTATAACAAGTTGCTTCTTTATTTACATGTTAACCATGTTTTTTTTTCATTCTGATACTGATATGTTGTTGTTTATGCAGGCTTGGGTTTTTCATCATTTTCAGTCAATCGGGGCTACGGATCATTGGGATGGAGATATAGAGGATTGACACCCATGTGCCATGATGTTTGTTTCCCTAAAAGGTCAGGTTGTCACAGATCTCACAAGATCGCATCTAGATGACTTGGATCTTGGGTATGATGCCATGAACCTCTATCAGGCCCACCACTAGACAAGTCTGTTTGAGTGAATCAATCTTTACTCTGGATGACTCTGATACGAACCTCGTAGGGTCCAATTTACACCAAGAGTCAATCACACCCAGTCAGGTCCAATATTTTGGGTATAGCATATCACATTAACACTTTCTTTGTTTTAGTCATTTAATTTGCCAACCCTAACC